>JAEEGF011944223.1_pt1 | contig 27839 bp, 21 predicted proteins | sample 9134171 | NCBI WGS metagenome assembly JAEEGF01 (sample SAMN16246542, study PRJNA631951) | gut metagenome | biome: gut microbiome; feature: rumen; material: AP-attached | host: Bos | place: Iran: Karaj | collected 2018-10 | reverse complement strand
GAAAACGACCCTTACAGTTGAGACTACGATTGTTTTGCTCATTTGTGACAAAAATTGTCAAAATTTATACAAATCTGTACCCATTTTCATGAGTTTCACTAGTCATCAAGTATCATTTCCATATTTTCACTTTGACTTGACTTTTTTACAGTATGTGTCATTCTGGGGCGCCAGCCGAAGAATCTTGTGCATCTTACCGTCATCCTGAACGAATGTGAAGGATCCAGGAAACATAACACACCTGGATTCTTCGGTCGTTTCACTCCCTCTGAATGACAAACTTACACAAACTCCCTATTCTGAGCGATAGCGAAGAATCTTAGGCGTATTACTGTCATCCTGAGCAAAGCGAAGAATCCAGGAAATATAACACATCTGGATTCTTCGGTCGCTTCACTCCCTCTGAATGACAAACTTACACAAACTCGTCATTCTTAGCGATAGCGAAGAATCTTAGGCGTATTACTGTCATCCTGAGCAAAGCGAAGGATCCAGGAAATATAACACCTCTGGATTCTTCGGTCGTTTCACTCCCTCTGAATGACAAACTTACACAAACTCCCCATTCTGAGCGATAGCGAAGAATCTTGTGCGTCTTACTGTCATCCTGAGCAAAGCGAAGGATCCAGAAAATATGACACATCTGGATTCTTCGGTCGTTTCACTCCCTCTGAATGACACATCTACGATAAATTCAAAATCAAAAAAAATGCTATATATATAATATTATGTCATACCCCACTTTTAGACACCATCAAAAATCGAAAAATCAGACTTCTGAACTATTATATCTTTCCATTTTCTCACAAAATTCACAACAATAGTGAATTTCACTAAATTAGTGAACTTTTAGACAGCAAACATCTCTATTTTATAAAAATTCACTATTTCATAGAAAGTGTGAAAAAATTTGCAAAATAATTTTTTTAGATTATAATTAGAAAAATTCACTATTTCATAGAAAAAGTGAATTTCACTAAATTAGTGAACTTTTAGACAACAAAGTAGACATCATGATCGAACATCCATGAACCGAATTACAAGTTCTCATCAAGGAAAAATGACTTACTCAGAAAGCATTTTCCTCTATTTTGTGAAAAAAAGTCAGTGAGGTGAATGAACTCCTAAAATGAAAAAGAAATATTACAATTCAACGAGATTACCTACTTCATCAAACCCTCTGAACTCCAATGAAGTACTGGATTTTGAAGCAAGTTGATTATGATTATTCTTTATTAGATATTGAAGAAACTGAACATCAAATCACTCATTCTGAGCGTAGCGAAGAATCTACCACACACCAAACTCGTCATTCTGAGCAAAGCGAAGAATCCAGTATAAATAATTTAACTTCTCTGGATTCTTCAACTTCACTTCGTTCGTCTCTGAATGACAACCCATCGTCATCCTGAGCGTCAGCGAAGGATCTTAGGTGAGAAACAAATGAATCAAACACACAAGACTCTTCGTCATTACTCTCCTCAGAGTGACAAAAAATAGACGACGAAGACCTCAAAAATAGAGCAGATATTTTCAGATCATTCTAAATCAACCTCCTCTAAATCTCCTCCTAATAGGAGGAGACTTTTTTCATTTTTCCCTCTCCTAATAGGAGAGGGTTAGGGTGAGGTTCCACCTTCCACGATGAGGTTATATTGCAAACTCCCCTAAATTTCCTATACTACCAACGTTTAAATTCTCAATATCATGTCCACATACCTCTGACAGAATTTTCTCACTGATTCGACTATCAGACACCGAATTGCCAATAAAGCACAGAATTTTTATAATCAGAATAATTGCAAAACCTTAATCGAAATCTGACCTGGAAAATGATCGATAACTAAACTAATTCTGAATATTTCTCCAGATTTTGTCCTTTTTGAAAAAGATGAAACTTTGAAAGAAATTCTGCAAGAAGTGGTAGCCCAAAAGGAGAGTTGAGAGGCAAAAATTATTTGGTGAGATGTATTGGATTGAGATTTAGAACGGTTTGAATGAAAGAAAAATCAGACTTTTGTAGTGTGAAATTTGCCATATTACATCACTTCTCCAATTCTCAGAAAATTTTTCTGATCTGGAAAAGGGGAGTTTGCAGGCTGACTTTTTATGGTTCAGGATGAAGTTTGACAGAAACTCCGCTCCGATGCTGGGAAGAAATCATATCTTTATCGAATCCTAAATTATGCTTATGAGGTTCAATATCTCAAAACCGTACCCGCAAAGGCTTTCTCTCCTGCTCCAAAAGTTAAAAGTTGTCTAATATGACTCACAAAGAAAGAGAGGCTTCCAAATATCCAGTTTGATGAATTAATCAGATTTTTAGATTTATTTTCTCCGTACAGCAGAAAGACTTTATCCAAAATTTCCAAAATGATTAGCAAAAAGTGAGGTAGTTTCGTTATCCCAGAAAATTTAAGCAACAAAAGACTAGAAGAATTGAACTGGACACAGCTCGAGGAAATTTTCATCGCTTAAAATGTTTTTTCTCCCCTCTTGATAAAGAGGGGTTGGGGGGAGATTTGATATCATTCTGAGCATGGCGAATAATCTTATATATAAAGCAACAAAAAAGTCTCCCAAAACTTGAATTATTTTCACTCTTGCGTATAATTACCTAGTCAAAGTTTTATCCTTAATATTACAACATGAAACGCCTAAGCCTAAAAAATTTCTTTATATGGTTCGCTATTGTAGGTATCGTAATAGTAACTGCTCTAGTTCTTATTTCCATTTGGGGAAATATTTCTCAAGAATTTATGTACCGCACTATTGCAACATACGTTATAGTATTTTTCTCTATCTGGCTTATCAGCATCTGTATCAAGAATTTTGGACATAATAAATAATGCTGACTAAAAATACAGTTCTTAACTGCTATATTTTTTGATAAAAAATCTTCAAAAAAACTTGCATTTTAAAAAAAATCGTCTATAATAGCACCAGTGCCAAAATGGTGCTATTTTATTTCCTAACCAACTATAACCATGTTCAAAGGAAAAGTCTATGTCTATAGAAACAACAACTGAAAAGAGGAAGAATTCGAAAAGGAATTCGACAATCCTCAAGAGTTCAATAACTTTAGGAGAACCTATCGTCAACCAGAATTTGAAGGTCCTTTCATGTGACTATGAGATCGAGCCCATCTACAAAATTACTTTAATAATTTAATAGATAGAAGATTTGGATTATGAAGTCCTGAAGAGCCACAAAACGAATATATATGCCTGCCTGAAGGTGTGGACCTTGGAGTATATGAAGATGCTCTTCAAAAAAAAGAATACGAAGAAGCTGAAAACAACAGAAAACTCCAGTGATTCAAGAATGGTTTGACCAGACTAGAAGAAATGAAAAAGAAGTTTGAAGAAGAAGGAGACAAAGATATGGTTAAAAAAATCGACAAAGACATCGCAGCCACCAAAAAAGAGTTGGATGCCTTAGAAAAATAAAGTTATTGAATTATTTAAAAGTCCCACAATTGTGGGACTTTTTTATTATATCACATACTCTACCTTTGAACCTATCTCAATTTCTTCTCAGTCAAAGCATTGAATCACATTTTCTAGCTTCACTTCATCGACTGGATCTATTTCTGGACAGTTAATTTCTGGACGAATTGAAAGAAAAATCTGACCCTTTTTCTCATTAATTCACTCCACAAATCCGATCTGATTTTTTCATTTTCTCCTCTTTTCACGAGCTTTCAAAAGTTTATCAACCTGTGAATGAATAGTTTTGAAGCGAGAATGGATTACATCATCTGGAATCTTATTCTCGAATGTTGAAGATTTTGCCAATGGCTCATCATGATATTCAAAAAGTGCTATATTATCGAAATAATCTTCATTTAGGAATGATTGTAAAAGCTGCATATCTTCATCTGTTTCTCCTGGGAATCAGATTATGATATTTGTACGAATGAATGGGTTTGAAAATAAAGAACGGATTCATTTCAGCAATGTATGGATCATTTTGTCATCATAAAAACGCCCCATTGATTTGAGTAATTTTGGAGAAATATGCTGTAATGGAATATCAAAATATGGTATAAACTTTTCAAGTGAAGCGAATTCTTCGAGTTGTTTTAATGTCAAAATGTCTGGATATAAATACAATATACGATATTTGAAATCATAAGGGAGTTTGTCTAATTCATGAAGTAGTGGTAATAACTGAGATTTAGATGAAAAATCTGTCCCATATCTCATAGTATCTTGTGCCACTATAATCAATTCTTCTATTCATTGTTTGAGTAAATTTTCTGCCTCGGCGAGAACAGATTTAATTGGCAGGGAAGTTAATTTTCATCTGATTTGTGGAATTATACAGAATGCACATGAATTATTACATCATTCTGCGATTTTGAGATATTCATAGCGATTTTCATAATTTGTGAGCAATCTTGGCGCTGAATACCGACAGAAATCATCGAAAGCCTGACTACGTTTCGTGAGATTTTGTAAATTTGCGAGGGTTAAATCATTTCGTGAAAGATAGGAAATATCCTCATTTTTGAGCATTTCTTCCCATCTTTGAAGCTCCTGTTTTAGTTGTCATTTGGGAACATTATCTTTCTTCAATAATTTCTCAAAATACTGCACTCCACATCAAATAATACAGACTTTTTTCTTCTTTGAGAGCAGTTTTTCTACTGTCTGGAACATTTCTTCACGACCGGAAGAAATGAAACTACATGTGTTAAGAATAACTATTTCAACTCATTTTTCATAAGGATTAGAGTAATATTCAATGCTGTCTCAATTTTCACTCAAAAGCTTTCACAAAAACAGTTGGCTATCTACCAAATTCTTATTACATCAGAGATTTATCATAGAAATATGCACTTTTTTCATTATTCTGCCAAAGACAAAAAGCTTAAATCAGACTTTTCAACTTGTTTTTTATTGTATTCATCTTCCGCTTGAAGTAAAGCTAAACTTACACCCTCAGGCATAATTGATTGAATTTTTTGCACAAAATAATCTTTAGCTCACTGCTCATATTCAGATTGAAATAATGACGAAACATCAGTTAGTGAAATCTTTTTCTCCCCTCGAGTAAAATCTCAACTTCACACTTTTATCGCCCTTTTAGCAGCAGAATATAAATTGAAATAATCTTTTAATTGAGAGTCGTAGTAAATCATAGAATAGCTGGATTTTATGTAATTCTCTAGTTCTGAAATATAAGAATTCTGCATGGATAGTAATTTTGCATTTTTCTCAGTTGTAGAGTTGGGAATACTTTTACATGAAAATATAGTTTTATTGTAAGAAATACAGAGTTTGTCTCACTTTTTTACGAGTGTAATCTTCTTCACAATAGCCAGTTCTTCTGATGAAATTTCACGAACTGAAATATTGTTCGAATTGAATTTTACACCATCGGAAGCCTTTCAATAGCAGAAATTATCCAGTTCTTCTCAATGATATAGCAGAGAAACACACGATGCTGAATTTGGCAATCAAAATGATCATTTGATTGTAATTTTTTGGTTTGGTGTCAGATTTCAGATTAATTTCTTTTTCGTTTTTCAGTTAATAAGCAAAGAAAAATCTGAACTCAAATCTAGCAAATCTAATGATTCTGGAAAATCTTGCGACGGAGTTCGCAGCAGAGAAATCTCCTCTTTTCAGGCATCAGTTCATGATGGATTTGGAGTTATAGATTGGATTTTTACATCCGGAAGTGAGGGTGAAACTTGTCATGAAAGTACTAATTCTTCTTCAGAAATTATTCCATTTGGATTGTAGCATCGCGTGTCGAAAGTATAACTTCATTGATTTAGACTAACACATGTTGCACGATTATTTGGCAGTCAGAAATTTCATTTTAAAGTAATTTCTGAAGATTCTGAAAGATCAAAAAGTCAGAATTCTGATAACTTTTTAGTCTTTGTGGTTCACGTTGAATATTCACTTCGTGGAAAGATTGTCAGACTAAAGTCGTCAGAGAAATCAATGGAACTAACTACAGAAATCTGTGAGTTGTCGACATTGAGTTGGACAATTTCATTTCATGAATCTGTTCCATCTGGATCATAAATTACGTCAGAAATTTTAATGGAAAGTTTCTCATAATCTACGCCCCAAGCTTCTGGCTCTTCGGCGATAGATTTTCCACATATTGATGAAGACCAAAGTCATCTTTCACTCTTTTTTGCTTTTTCTTCGGCTTGTTTGAATGATGATTGATGTATGTAAGAAGTTTTGTATGTATATTCCTTAGCGTATCATTCAGCAATTAATGTCTCATTTACCAGTTTTCAGTTTAAGTAAACATAAGCAAGCATTCTGCCATAAGCATCAGATTGAGATGAATTTGAATCAAATTCGAGAGTTACGTACTGATTTTTGATTAGGTTGGTTAGATAATTCTTAGCTTCTTTTCAGAAACATTCTGTACTGCGATAACGAGCCGTATTAGATTCAGGCGCATCCACTCCGAGTAAACGAACAGATTGCAAACTTCAATCTTCTTTACGATAACGGAAAGTATCTCCGTCAATAACTGAATAAACTTTCACAGCTCACTGTGGAATTTCGACTTTCGGCTTATTTGGATTATATGTAAATGTCGAGAAAATATGGTTATCATAGAATAGAATTACCACCACGTCTGAATCATCTTTTGTAGAATTTGGAAATCCAAAATTTCATTTTAAGGTGATCGATGAATATGGTTCAAGAATTCATGTTAGCTTTTTATTGGTTGAATTAACTTTCATTTTAATTTTTGAAAGGTCGAGTGATTTGGATGAATTGGACTGAATAGTAATCGTTTCATTTCAAGCATCACTTCATTCTGGATCGTAGTCTATATGAGTAATAGAAAGCTGATAATCTGATGGATTGAAATTTTCAGTCTCTTGTTTTTCTTTTTCATCTTGAAGTTTCTGGGAAGAATAACAATAAGAGTCTAACTGATTATCTCATGAATACAAATAAACACACGCCCCAGCATCAACGAATCAGAATGATTTACTGAATGTGTCTATCGTGTTTGCGTAAAGAATTCCATCAATGTATTTTTTCGTGGTAGCTGTGGAAGTTTTTAAGTAATAATCATGATTTTTGAAATCAATATCGTATGGAAGGAATGATTGCAGAGTGATAGATTCTGGTGTTTTAGGTTCTAATGAAATTATTTTCACCGCTTGTCATCACGAAACCATTCATATCCCCTCTCCCAATGGGAGAGGGTCGGGGTGAGGTTCTTCTCATCATACTTGTCATTCTGGGGCATTAGCCGAAGAATCCATTTCGCTTCATGTAAGAATATCGCCTTCTGTTTCGACAGCATTTCAGCATAATTCTTGTTTACTCGGACATGAGCATCCACCTCATCATCATACATATTTCACCGTTTCAATCACTTTCTCATTAAATTTTGATGTTACCGAAAAGTATTTCAAAGCTGATTCGTCGAATCATGGCGAAAAATCCATCACGTTGTCCATTTCTTCTCCACATGTATGAATTGAATTTGGGCGATAAACTGATTTTTCGGAAATTTTAGACCCAATTTTTACGATGTCAAAAAGTTGTCTACTTTGTCCATCTATTCCATAAATTTCCAGTTCTCAACCTGTATCGTTCAGTTCTAAATTTGGTTGCAATACGATGGTTATCAGTCCTGCTTCTGTCAGAGATCACTCAGTTGTTGTCAAAATCAGCTTTGTATTTTTTTCTAGATCTTCTATGTCATAATACATATCATCCTCCTCAAGTAGATCAATGTAAATCGGCGTTTTAACTAAGCTTCACGCAACCTCTAAATATTCAAAATCATACCACTCTAAGTCATCATGAATATCAAATTCAATGTATGGATTGTATCTACTTCCTCACCAAAAAATTTCACTGACCGTAACGGGGCTCTGATACACATCCTCACAATCCACTATCTCGGTTTTTGGCTCAGGTTCAACTTCTGCTGTCGGATCTTTTGAATAATCTTCTACTTTTTCGTCAGTCGATATAAGCACTCACGGCGTAGCCATCACTTCAGTTAATGAAGATATATTTTCTCTATCTTCAGGCTCAGAAAATCAAGCCCACGTTACCACAAATCCATTTTCAGTCAAAACTTTATGAAACGACACTTCCCGGTTATCTCTCTTTTTCACTCGATATTCATGCGCATAAAAAGAATCAACCTCCTCTCATCATACATTCAAAGAAATCTGAATCTCTTTCGTGTCTCAGATTGAAAACTTTTTGTAGTTTCACTCGTTTAATATGATGTTTACACCGCTTTCAAAATCAAACATTTCATCTGAATTAGCAATAATCAGAAAATCTTTCGCGGGAATCTGAATATCTGTGTAGGTTTGACTTACTCTTGATGAATAATATATCTCTCACGCAATCTCAATATCTCAGTAAAAAGCCCCATCTCATATATTGAAAATCTCAATCCACTCATCTTTTCCGTCATAATAAACTTCAGAAATTATCAATTCTGGATCTAATTCTTCATCATTTTCATCTTCTTCTGGCTCTTCTTCATTCTCCTGTATATTCTCGTCATTCTCAGCCGAAGGTGAAGAATCTATAGATGTTTCGTTATCAACCTCCTCGGCTTCGCCACTCCCCCTATCAGGGGAGAAACTTTCACTTTCAAGGTTTTGCTCCCTGCTAGGGGAGCTGTCCGAAGGACTGAGGGGCTGCTGTGCATCTTCCTGTCATTCTGAGCGTAGCGAAAAATCTTGTGTGTCTTGCTCATCTACCTCTCACCTAAGATTCTTCACTTCGTTTTCACTCGTTCAGAATGACGATTCATTAGTGCTTACCTCCGCCTCCTGACCAAAACTTAAATTAAAAACGATCGGAAAAAAGGCTAACCGTATAGAAACGATCAAGCGTAACGTTTTCATTTGAAATGAAAATATGGGATAAAAATTATTTTAATATTTCATCCAATATCGTATGTTTAGCTTTTCAAATTTCTGCATGAATATCTATAGAGATTTCTGGCTTGTGATAATCTTTGAGTGAAATTAGAGCGTTATAAAGATCCTCGGATGTAGTCTCTTTAGATTGCTCCACCATAATGTCGTTAAAATTCTTTACATACCATTCAGCATTGAGTTTTTGGTCATGTGTTCGAGGTATCGGAACTATAATACTTTTCAGATTAAATAATTTTTGCTCTGCGAGTGATGTTGTTCATCCACGAGTCAATGAAATATCACAGTGCTGATATAAGATTCACATATCAGGTTGAGATAAGAAATCGTGCGTTGTAACTGATTTAAACTCTGAAAAAATCTGACTTAAATCTTTATTAAGCTGTCAGAGAACTATGTGAAAGTGGAACGAATCACGTAAAACTTTATTTTCTTTGAGTAAATCTGCCAAACATTCGTAAAGTTTTTTAGATCCTTGAGAACCTCACATAACCAAAACTGATGGTTTTTTATCCTTTTTTTCTGATTTCAGTATATCCATATAATCAGGTTTATATTCACCCGTTGGAACTATTTCATCAGAGAGAATCTGTCCAACTACAATAGCTCATGGGAAAACATTATCGAATCCACAGAAAGATTGTTTTGAGAATTTGTTTCAGATTCTATTTACTAGTCATGGTTTTACATCAGACTCATGCACATAAATAGGTTTACGAAGCAATTTTGCAGCAAAAACCACCGGCAAAGCTACATATCATCATTTACAAAAAACCACATCAGCTTTAGCTTTTCGTAGATAGAATACTGATTGAATAAATCCTGCTGCGAATAAAAACAAATCTCTGATATTTTTTAGACGAGATTTTAGGGGAGTTTCCCTACGTCGTTTTCATGATAGAATAGGAACAAATCTGACACTACTTCAAAACTTAGCAGCAACCTCTTGTTCGAGTGATTTTTTGGATCAGAATCGAATTATTTCTTTTACTTGATCTGAATATTTTTTCTCTGAAAGTATAGTTTCAATTAGTGATTTTATAGGGAAAACATGTCATCACGTTCCACCTCAAGCCATGACTATAGTTTTCTTTTTCATTATCTAAAGTGGACAAGATAAAATGCTTTGTCTAGTATTGTCAATTTATGCATAAATTGCAAGGGAAATTAAAAAAGGCAGATCTCTCTGCCTTTTATTTTAGTTTTATAAATTCTAGTAATAAATATATCCGATAATTTCTCCACGTGATGTAGACTCAATTCTTTGTGTTACTACGAATTTTCATGCATAGTTCATATCCTCAACCAACATTTTTGAGCTATCTCCGTTGTATGGATATTGTCTTACGATTCATACATGACCTGCAGATGAACGTAATTTGCTATAAACTACGATAGAATTTGAACGTGGAGTCTTGGATACTGTATATCATGCAGCTTTCGCATTATTGTACCACTTAATAGCATCTCATCCAAATGGTCTTTCTTGTGTAGTTTCTGATGTATAATGGAATATAGAAGGAACCTGTGTGGCTACATACCAAGTACAGTATCCACGGTAGAATCCATTATTAATATTTGCATTATATGTTCGTTTCTTAAGGATTTTGCTAGAGCTTGTATTTGTAGTAACATTTCAAATCGTAACATTAGCTCCAGCAGTGCTCGTAGTAGTTGTCTTTACTGCAGAAGATGTCTTTGTAGTTGTAGTCTTGGTTGGAGATTTAACATAAATAGTTAAATCTGGCTGTGCTTTATCAATAAATCATGCAATCTTATTTGCTTTTTCTTCTGAAATGTTAATGAAGATTTCCTGTCCTTGATAAAGAATTTCGCTATCATCTGTAATATAGTTTAGAGTCATCAAATCCTGAAGATCTAATCCATATTTATTAGCAAAAACTTTAATATTCTGATTTTCTCTCACTTTATAAAGAATTCAGTCTTCTTCATTTGTTACTACGATCTTTTGTCATGGTTTTATAGAAGAAATTCAGTTTATCTTTTTAAGATTTTTAACTGTCGTTCAGAATTCTGTAGCGATAGATTCTAATGTATCTCATTCCTGCACAATATATTGCACTACCGCAGCATCATTTGTATCATCCATTGAGATACTCATGGCATCAAGATTTATTGCTACATCCTTGGATGAATCTGACACAAAAGTAGGATTTACATAAGTCAAATCCGTTGTAGTCGTACATCTATCTGCTACTGAAACAAGGACACCAAATATGAGTAAGCAAGCAATTGTAAGAAAGATTCTCGTTTTGCTCACCTTATGAGTTCTAGTCATACAATCAAATAACATAAATGGCGGAGGGGGTGGGATTCGAACCCACGGACCGCAAAAGCGATCAACAGTTTTCAAGACTGCCGCGTTCGACCACTCTGCCACCCCTCCACAAGAGAATTCATTGTATAGATAACAATTTTAGGAATTCACCGTGGCCGAACATTGTTGCAAGTATGATTATATATATTTTGGATTGATTTTCAAGTCTGAGATGATTATACTATTATTTAGCAGAGTATATTATATTTACATTTGTTAATAATAATGTCTAACACTATAGATAAAATTAAAGCCTTTTTCCCGCTTCAAATCTGAGATAATAACGAATATTTGAGAGCAAAAAGTGAGGAAGTTGACATTTTTGATAATGATATATCAGATTTTTGTGATATTTTACTAGATTTAATGTACGCTTATGATTGATGCGGTTTAGCAGCACCTCAAGTTGGTAAAGACATTCGTATTATTGCTACCACACAACGAAAAGAAATAAAAAAATGACGTAAATATGATAGAAAACTCATATGAGATACTGTTTTACTTAATCCAGAAATATTAGAACATTCTGAAGAAAAAAGAAAATGAGAAGAATGATGCCTATCTGTACCATGATTATGTTGAGATGTCGAAAGATGGACGCGGATTGTTGTGAGATATAAAGACAAAAAGTGAAAGCAGCATGTGCAAAAATATACATGATTTAGTGCTGTTATAATACAACACGAAATAGATCACCTAGATTGAATTTTGTTTACGGATAAATTAATATGAAAAATAAGAAAAATTGACGAAAATTCTGATTATTAATAATTATTTGTGTGTTTGATAATACTGCTTAGCTGCAGATTCTTGAGCCTTTTTCTTGTTGACTCAAGTTCACTCTGCGGCTTTTTCATTATTTATAAATAATTCTGATTTGTACAATAGTACATTACCTTTTTCGTCTGTTTCGGCTTCAGTTTCACGATATTCTGGAATTTGTTTGGTATCTCTTTGGACTAATTCTTGAACTAATGTTTTATATGATTTGACTGGATGAGTAGAGATACTATCCATGAATGGATATAGATATTTTTCTACGAATTTAAGCACTTCATCTGGTCAAAAATCAATATAAAGATAACCTAATAGTGCTTCGAATGCATCTCAAAGAATTGTCTCCTTCTCACGTCAATTATTATTTTCCTCTCATTTAGAGATAAATAGTTGTTGATTTAGTCAAATTTTTTTGGCAGCGAGGGCTAAAGTTTCCTCACGAACTAATGCTATTTTATAAAGTGTCATAGTAGATTCTGCCATCTCTGGATGATTTGTGAACAAAAGTTTTGCTACACATGCTCAAAGAATTGAATCTCCTAGGAATTCTAGTCTCTCGTTATGTGATGTAATAACCTTAAAATCTGCGGCATAAGATTTATGCATAAATGCTACGAGAAAAAGATCTACGTTTTTGATTTTTATCTCATCTATTCACAATCATTTTACATATTCACGTAGCTGTTTTTCATTATTACGAACTTCTTCTGGAACCAATAAATCCATTTAAGACAATAGTATATAAACCGTGGTTCAAGAATAATTTTAGAATCTTAAATTTCAAGAGCAATGGAACCTAGATTATTCTTTAGTATTCATACGTTCTTTTATTAGTTTTTCCACCTCATCATATTTTGCAAGGTATTTATATCTTGTAATTTCATCATTTCCCACTTTAATTTCTAATGTTCACAATCAGAAAATTGAATGTATGCTAATATTATTAATTTTCTTGTAGGGGATTTCTGTTTTGTGTTTTAGTATAATTCAACTTTCCAAAATCACTCAATTTTTTCATACAGTTAATATACTCATATAAGACTCAATTGCACCAATTATTATGATAACCTCTACTAACAAAAAAAACTCTAAAACTGAAGTTTTTCATTCTGGCGCCTTTGTAATTGACAAAAAAGCAAGCATCATTATCAAGCCAATGACGAACAAAACTCACCAAAGAACGAATATAACATTGCTTTTCCTGTAGTTTGGTTCTCTGATATTTTCTGATTTTTTATCCATGTTGATGATACCAATGTATAAATAATATTACGAGTTTTTTGGGATATTGATAATTCCTTTTTCCCAAAAACAGATAAACCTGTATTAAAATAAATTTAGGGACTAAAATTTCAAGTGAAGCTAATAAACCCACAACATATAAAAAATATACGTCGAAATTTGACAAATTTACCGAATTAGAGTATAATTATACAGTCAACAAACTATTTAGTAGAAATAAATATCATGGAAGACCAAAAAACATTAGATCAATACAGAGAAATCGTTCAAAAAATAATTGATAAATATTTTCCTGAAGATAAAAAATTTTCTGTAGAAAATTTTAACAGAGAACAGCTATGGTATATTTGTAGACTGTTTTTAGAAAAAGATGATAAAAAGAGAGGAAAGATACGAAAAGAGATTGAATATAAGTTAAACCATGCTAAATTCGAATACGAAAGACAATACTATGAAATTATAAAAAATAAAGAATTGTTTGATAATCATAACAATATTATAAAAGATGTTGATAATTTAGTTAATGATATTGAATCTGAAAGTGAACTGGATGATTCTTTGGATGAAATTTAGTTTTATAGTTTATACCAAAAAATGGCCGAAACTTATAGCAATAGAGATATAAACCAAATCAAAAACGACGTTAGAGATGAATTTAAAAAAATTGACAGTTTTTGGGTTAGAGATGATAAAGAAATCTATACAGCATGATTAAGTGTCATAGAAAGGTACAAAAACCAGGTATTAAACTCTGATAAACTAATCAACAAAGAAAGATACATTACCTGAAAAGATTGAAAACCTATCATTTTTAAATCTGGAAACGAATATCAACAAGCTGCAGAAAAATACTTTATCGAAGCTTATAATAAAATTGTTGATTTACACAATAACGTAGAGTGATGGATAAAACTCACTAGTGATACTACAGATGAAAAAATTATTGCGGATGTTGCTAAGAAAATAGATAAAGCTGAAAATGATGCATTAATGAAAATTGAAAAATACTGCAATCCTATGCAACAATGAGATAATGAATCATATTATAGCAGTGTAACAAAAGATAAACAGTGAAATGTAAAAGTAGATAAAAAATGAGAAGTAATGATACAAAAACCTATGTTTAATCAATCTCCTGATTGAACTATGACATTTACTGATAGATCGAATCCTCTAAAAATTCATCAAGTGCTAAGCGGTTTGTTTAATGATAAAAACAAAATATATAAAATAGATTATTCTAAATGTACGAATACAAAAATAAAAAATAAAATGCAGAATATCATTTGATCATTATCTTGTTGGATAAAATACGATAAATCATCACAAACATATTTATTAACCGACAAAACATGAAAAATAATCAGCAATAGAGCTTTAGTCTGGGAAGGAGTTACTATTAAACAAGATACAATTTTAGAGAACAAACCTGATAATAGTTTATTAACTAAGGACGAGCAAGAATCTCTAAAAAATCTTCGTTCAACTTCTGAAGCATTTAAATTTGATGCAAATAATTATAGATACTACGAACAGTATAGCGCAAACAATAAAACAAGTATTTGTTCTTCATATGCCTACTGAGTTGTTTCAGATATTCTTGCAAAAAAATGATGTTGTTTTACTGCCACTGAAGTAGATGCATGGAATATTGCTAACTCTTCGAATATAAAAAGAAATTTTAGTATTAATGAAATAGATAAAAACAATCCTAAGCAACAGATACTAAACGCTCCTGCTGGTTCTTTTTTAACTGTGAGATTTAAATGAACTAGCGCTAGAACATCTGGTGTATCTCATGTTATGGTATCTCTATGAAATGGTGTGTATACAGATCTCTTTGGACCTAGAATTAGAAAAATTGACTTTAAATCTGAAACAAAGTTTTCATGAAATACGTTTTATCATTGATGAAAGTCTTATGCAATAACAGAAGATGCTCGTTTAATATCTCCGAATATATGAAGCTTTCCTGAATGATCAGAACAAACTATGTCAGGAAAAAACATAACTCCTAATAATTTTGTTGAACAAGTACACGAAACCACCTGAGCAAACAAAAACTATATAAGATCTCTAATTGCTAGTCAAAACAACATACGTGAAGATCAATTTTGAGTTAAAGCAAACAATTTATCAATAAAGATTATCACAAAAGAAGTTAGAAACTTAGAACTTAAAAATAAGGAATGAAGTTCTAATGTCGCTGAAAATTTTTTGGATTCTCTAAAGGATTACAAACCGAACATCATGAACCATTACCCAAATCTTACGAATAATGAGTATGATGAAATCGCAAAGAGAGCTGTTGGAATTCTATATCAAGAAAGTAAGGCTTGAGATAGTGAAAAATATCATCTAAAAGAGGATGTGTTACATGGTAATTCTACATGAGCTGCAATATTAAGAGGTGCTATTTCAATATACAGATGAGGAGAAGAATTTTCTCGCTGATATACTCAAATTAAATTTGATCAAATTTTTTCTCAAAATGATAAAAAATACTTGAAAACTTTTGGTATAAACAGCTGAAGTGATCTTAAAGATGTTATTAAATGCTGAATTGCCACAATTATTTGACTAATTGGTAATTATTTTAGAAGTATTTTACCAATGAAAACAGATCCATTCCGAAAAAATGATGCAGAAATTATACATACAACTTTTAATGATGGAACATCTGAAGATATTGCTAGATGAAAAGTTTTTAGGCAAGCTGATGGTACAAGAAGAGCCAGAACAGAAGAAGAAATCCAAACAAAAATTAATGAATGGTGAAAAAAACACTGATGAATAAAAGAACAAAAAACTGTCATTAGAAAATGACTTTCTACGGATGATGACTTTTTTAATATGCTTTATTATACTCGGAACAAGCCATCACAAATATCTTTTTGAACTGCTACGCCCAATCAAAACAACTATATGGCAAGAGCAAGCTGATTTATAAATGAACACTTAGAAGATCCAAATAATTGAACAAGTGTTGCATAAAATTTTTTGTTTTATTTAATTTGATCAGAAATGTCCGTTGAGGATATAAACTCTAGCAACAACTCTCTTGATTTAAAGAATGATGAATATAAAGATATTGATGCTTTAAGGGCTAAATTTTCTGTTTGACTATACAAATCCTTAGATTATGGGTATTATTCGCCTGTAAAATCAGAAACAGATAGAGAAAAATATCCATTAATTGTTTTTTTTCATTGATTGTGACATTGATGAACACAAATGAGTCAAGTTTATGATAGTTATTTTCCCTACATGGCCTCAGATGTTATACAGTCCAGATTCCAAGAAAAATGAGCACATATAATATTACCTAGAACACCACTAAATGTGCTATGAATATTAAATTCAAATCAGATGCAATGATTAATTGAAGATTATGTTCAAAAAAATGCAGATCATATTGATAAAAATCAGATTGTAATTATGTGAACCAGTGCTGGATCAAATATGATATGGCATTTATTAACAAAAAATCCAAATTTTTATTCAAGAGCTGTATTAGCATGTTCTCCAGTTATACCATCAAATAAGAATTTGGAAAAAATAGCAAACATTCCTCTTTGGATAGTTTCAGCAAAAAAAGATCCGGTCGTATTATATCCCACACAAAAACTGCTTCGAGAAAAAATTAAAAATACTACAAAAGTACCCGATAAATGTAGATGGACTGTTTTTCCATGAGATGTATACCATCCAGATGGCACGCTTATAAAATTTCCACATTATTTATCCTATGTTGTCACTTCTGATTTTACACCATTCAATATACCGAATTACGAAGATATAAAATATGATTGAAACAATTATCCTGGTGCAGTTACAAGAAATGCTAGTTGAGACACAGTCCCTACACAATGAATTGTAAATTGGACACAAAATACTTGATTGGACAATTTAGTTCAGTTTATGTTCCATTAAAAAATATCTGAAAAATATAGAATTTAAGTGCTCTATTTTCCAATATTCAAGAAAAATTCATTTAGAATTGTATTCTACTTGTGCACTTATTGTATCTACTCTGATATAACTTGTTTTTGGCGGATTTTTATAGTTACTTATATTTTATTAATATTTAAATGAACTATATAGAATATAGAGAACAACTAAAATTTTGACAAAACGAGAAATGCGCACTGAAATTCAGTACGCATCCCTTTAATTGTTAATCAGTAGAACCCCGAGAAATGGTGAGCCTATAATTTGGGGAAAGCTATAGATTCTCCGCCTCTCGTACATTCGAGTAAATTGTCGGTGCCTATCTTCTGTGCTTCCCAAACTTTCTTCATGGCTTCACTGGTCGGAATTCCGTCAGAAAAACACCATGTATTGAAGAATCTCATATCAAGCAACCTCTGCTTGAATTTGAACGCCTGGAATTGTAAGTAGTTGGCGTATATGACGACGTCGCTGGGACAACATGCCAAACTGCCAACAAATAGCGCAAGAGCAATTGTAACCGTATAAGTATGGTGAGACCTTACTCGGTTATAGAATGCACAAACATATTCCGTGTTGTACGTTCCGTTCTCAAGCGCTTCTCTGAGCTCGTAAAAATCTTCCAGGTATCTTTCGTTTTGGGAAAGCTCGGTGTTCTTCATGGATTGTTCTAGAGTCATAGGCTCTTTTGATCGCTTAAACTCTTTTCCCGCCTCTATTGCCCATAATTCAATGCTGTTTTGTGCAATTGTTGTCATAACTTGCTCCTTTTTTTATTTGTTAGTTTATTGGTTATTCTTTATTTTTAAGCTTTTTATTAAAATACATATTCATTATAAAATGTCAAGAGTTTATATTAATGTTTATTTGATAAAAAATGATATAATTTATGACTTTATAAAAATTTATATCTAAAATATCTTTAATTATTTACTTACAACTTCCTCGTTTTCCTCTTTGATAACTAGCGGAGGAATTGGGTCTATATCCAATTTATAAGAAAACTTTTTTTCTGCTAATCATGAGAAATACTCATTTCATAGCACAAAATCATCTCATAATGTAACAGTTATGTATGCTCTATTTGTCCAATATTCAAGGAAATTTCATTCAGAATCATATTCCGCTTGTACACTTCATGTATCTATTCTAATATCTTGAATAGGAAGAAAAGCCTGAATAGCATCAATTGTTCCGCTAAAATCTCATACCATGTTTACTGTTATATAACTGTGTTCTACTGGATCTCCATTAGTCACATTGGTTACATTCAATCAGTATTTTACCATCTTAACTCAAAATCTTGTAGCTATTGAAGATCTGGCTAATCCATAAGAATTTAGAACTGGTTTACTAATACTATTTACCACCTCAACACTGGCTCATTCTGTGAGAAACTTACGATGCGTAAGCAAAAATGTTACAAATGTTTGCATATCTCCGTAATAACTTACGTTATTAGCATTTGCTCCATCTGGAAGTAATACCGCCATTCAGCCGAATAATTCCATAGCTGGATTATACAAGAAACATCATGGAACCATTCTAGTTACATCTCTATCTCCACATGTAGAAGTATAACCAAAGGATGAGAATCACTTAATTTTAGGCAAAAATTGAACAGTTCGAAGCATTTCTTGAGCTGAAATATTTGTCTGAATATATTTTTTATACTGATTGTACAAATCTCATGCTGTAGATATATTCAGTCATGAAGCTAGCATCTTATCTTTTATTGCTATAATTAATTCTTGCTGACGTAAAGAACGAGCAAAATCTGATGTGGTATGACGAGATCTTGCATATTTTAGAGCTGTTTTTCCATCTAAATGCTGTCGACCAGATTCGATATAGAATGGATCGTAATTTATCATATCTTCTGCTGGATATTTTGGATCGTTTATTGTTTCTGTAACATAAACATCCACTCATCCAAGCATATCTACTACTTCTTGGAATGTTTGAAAATCGATAGTTGCGTAATATGGAATCTGTAATCAGAGAATTTCTTCTAACTTTCATGCTAGTCAGAATGCAGATTCTTCAATAGATTTAGTTCTACTATAGTATTGCTGAAAAATCGCATTTATTCTTCAATACGTTCAATTTACTGGACTTTTTACATAAAGATCACGAGGGACAGAGAATAACGTAACGTTATTTTCATCAGGATTTCGTGATGCAACCATTATTGAATCTGTAAGGAATCATCACTGATGAGCAGCTCAACCATATCATAAAAGTAAAACATTTACACTGTTATATTGATCTCTTTTCATAGGAGTTCAAACTGTTTTTGAAACAGATGAAAGAACAGATTGTTTTACATTTTCAAAAAGTCATTTGAATCATGATATGATTCATACGGAAAGGAAAAACACTACAACGATTCAAATCAAGACAAGAAGTACTTTCAGAATTGTTTTACCAGTAGATCTTTTTTCTCTTCTTTGTGGTATAGATTTTTTAGGTGAAGAAAGATTTGAAGCTCTAAATTCTCTATTCTTAGACATAACTTTAAAAATCAAAAATGAATAAAATTCAGAATTATAATGATGATAGAATGCTACTTAATGAAATAGTTTCTCATGAAAGCTCAGGAATTATTTCATTACCATTTGGAGCGCTTTTGATAATTTTTCATTCAATATTTCATGAAATCTTTTGTCATTGAGCCAATTCTAGTGGTTCGAGTGTAAACTTACCTGTAAACTTTGCTCAATTATCATATTTCAAAACTCAATTCAAATCGACTACAGTTTGTTTAGATTGTAATGATTGAAACTTTATGGAATAATCCGATTTGCTATTTTCTTGTATAGAAAAAGAAACTTCATAATCCGTATCTTTGTAATCTGCTATATCTTCATCGTAACTCTTAACATTATACAAATGCACTTGTAATCATTGTTTAGATGCTATGAAAGATAAATCAAAAGCTGACTCTTCTCACTGGAATTTTCAAACAAATTCTTTTTGTATGGTTCAATCTTTAAGTTCAAAATATTTGATACTCTCTATTGATTCTAGAGATAAACCATTTGTAGAAATTCACAAATCTATACGAGAGTTTACTGTGTCTATCAATTCTGCTATACCGTTCAAAAAGTTTGGAGAATCTTCATTAATCCATTCAGATTTTAGTACATTTTTTAATGTTCATAGAATGTATTGTAATTTTACGTCTTCTTTTTCATTAAGTACGATGACTCATCAGCTATGTGCCTCCAAATCTACCCATTGACCAATGAGAGAATCTCAAAGTAATGTGTACATTTTAGCTAACATATTTCCTTCTCACATATATACTCAAAAATTATGAATATTTGCATACATTTCATTATTTTGATAGAGTAATGATAAGCTTCATGATGCATAAAAAGGTTCTGAATCATCCTGAGATTCTTCTGCTTTAACATTGAAAATGATTTCCCTATTCTCTAAATCGTGTGATTTTGAATATTTTTGCTGAGAGTATGATACTCATCATTGAACTGAAGACTGTCCATCAAAATCAGCAACTAATGATGTATCTGAGACAAATGGTTTATTTTCAGTTGTTAGTGAAACATCATATGATATAAAATCTTGTAAATCCTGAATATATTGAGCTTCTTCAATCTGATTATCAAAAGCTTTTTCTACTGAAAGTCATTCTTTGGAAGTTCGTGTATTTGCATCTATTTCTGTAACCTTGGAATTATTACATCACGCTAATAAAATAAGTGCAAAGGAAAGAAATACGATTAATTTTTTTTTCATTTGTACAAAAAATATGGATAAAATTTTCACTTTTTCACTTGTAATTAAATACATCAAAAAATCAAAAGAAAAAAACCTGAATTTTGGTTCAGGCTTTCTCGTACGGAATTGATTATCCTAATTAAAGGATGTACTCTTGGTTCATGAGACAGAAACACTTTCTAAGGCACCTATCGGATTCGAACCGATGAACCAAGGTTTTGCAGACCCGTACAATAGACCACTCTGTCAAGGTGCCATTGTTGTGGGTAAATGCATATTATTGAATAGATTAGCAAAATCAAGGACAATTAATTTCTAGGGATTCCTCACCATTCTACTACTGTAAATCATGTTCTCTCTGGTGTAGTTAATTCTTGTTCTGGAATATTAATTGGTTCATCAATTGCTTTCCAATCCATCATTACTCTTTTTACTGTGTCTGGTGTTGGTGTTATATTTAATGGCATATTCTCATCTTATTCTTCTTTAGTTTCAAATCTAATTAGGTTGTATTCATAATCATTCTTTGGGTAATCTCGATACCCATAACAATTCCCGTATCAATTACAACATTCGTAGTGACTACCGTATCTGCCTCTCTCACAAACAACTTCGCCTGGATTATATACTGACTTTATTCACAACCAGTCTGGAATGAATCATAATGTTGTTGATTGTAATCGTGTGGCTACAATAAAAAGACCAAAATATAGTATTAGTACAATTTTTAAATTTTTCTTATTGTTATCCTTATTTTTCTTTATTTTTATTAATATTAATATACAATTCAAAATTGCCAATGAAAGATTACAAAACACATCAAATCATGTAAACTCTCCCGCAAAAACTCAATTTATTGCTCAGAATATAAAATGAACTAAGATTACTGAAAATATGCTTAATAAAAATATTCCTAACCACTTAAATCGCTTATTTGCCGTAAATGTATTTGTAATTAATAAAACATACAATACCGCTTCCAATATTCATATTATAAAATAAATTATAACGTTTATTCAATTATTCCATCCTTTGTTTGATATGAATAACATCCATCATCCTTTGTTTAATATAAAACCTAATGATATAAATGATATCCATAAAACAATTAATCAAATTTTTAATATTCTTTTTATTTTATTATGCTCTTGTGGGATGTTTTCTATAATTTCATCCATTTTATCAAAAAATATTTAATAAAATTATGATTGTTCTCACTGTTGCTCTGGTGTTTCAGTGGCTATATCTGTTTGTGTAGAAGAACTATCTGCTGGTGTAGTTGAATTATCAGGCAAATCAGTTTCATCTATTCACAATCATAATCTTGCTCTAGTTTCGGCGTCCACAAACTCTCTTCTTCTTCAATATTTTTTAGCTGAATATTCTTTAAGAATTGGAACTATTTTCTTGTTCTGATAATCTTTAGTATAAATTGAGTTCATACTAAACACACGAGTTGTGGCATTATCAATATTCAATTTAATGTATGATTTATAGTTCGCAATTCATACAATATCCTGTCCAGAAAGAACTGGAGAATATTCTTTTTCTAGGAATTCGGCATCTGGCGCACCGACCTTAAATGACATCATTGTACCAACGTTACCAAATACGGCAGCTTTTACATCAGATTTTCATCCTCATGTATCACCAAGTCATTTAGCAGGATCAAGCTGTGCGATATACTGGTGTGCCATAATCAAACCAAGTCTATATTTTCTGGCCTCTGATAAGATATCGGCAAATGTTCATGATACAAAGTTTTGGAATTCATCGACATATAGATAGAAATCTTTTCTGTCTTTCTCTGGAATTGTGGCTCTAGCCATTGCTGCGTTATAAACTTTAGATACAATAATCATACCTAGAAGCTGAGCATTCATTTCTCAGATTTTACCCTTTGAAAGATTGATAAGTAAAATTTTCTGATTATTCATAATATCGTCAAACTTGAATGCTGACTTTGTTTGTCAGATAATATTTCTAATAAGTCTGTTTGTATTAAATGATACGAATTTAGAAGAGAAGTATGGAATAATCTCCTGCTTTTCTCTGTCTCACATCGCATTATATGTCTTTTCCCACCAGTTTCTTACTACTGCATTTGTAACTTTTTTGAGTTTGAATTCACGATATCCATCATCTGTAAATAATCTTGTAACATCAAGTAATGTTGGTCTATCTTCAAAATCCTCAAGTAATGTTAAACTTCCATATTTAAAATATTCCTGGATTCTTGGTCAGAATATTTCTGGTCCAAACATTTTTAGGAAAATTTCTGTAGCGTCATTTACTGTTCTATCTGCTTGATCAAGATTATCAATCTCATAAAGATTAAGTCACATTGGTCTTTCTTCATCTCAAGCCTCAAAATATACTACATCTTTTGCTCTTTCTTTTGGAATATAAGCTAGCATATCTTCTGCAAGATCTCCATGTGGATCTATCAGACAGATTCCGTCACCATTCCAAATATCCTGTCTAGCTAATGTTTGTAAAAATACTGATTTTCAGGTACCTGATTTTCATATACAATAATGATGTCTAGTTCTATCATCACGTTTAATATACACTGGAGAAAATATATTTCTGTAAATATTTACTCCAAGTAACACTCATCATTTGTAAGTTTTGTATCATCTAACGGTGCTTTCTTTTGTAAATTTTACAAACTGTTTACCATCTTCTTCAACGATTTCATGTTTTTTCTTGTCAGACTCTGAACATTCTTCTATTGGCTTTAATTCTTCAGTTGTGTCTGTCCTTGTTCATACTGCCCAATGGTGAGGGTAGTCCTTGAGAATTTCAGACAGATTTCATTTTTTATAGTTTTCTGCTAATACTCATGAAATTACGCGACCATTCCACTCATCATCACTAAATGTTGGTAAATTATTTGGTGCTGCAACAACTTTATACTGCATCCATTCAATTGCTGGTGAACGGTTATAAAGTCCATCTGGAAAATGGTATAAAGATGCTATCTCATTAGTTGAAAAATATGAATATTTTGAGAAAAATCATTGTAAATACATAAATATTGAAGCTCTTCGTAATGGAACAAACAGGAATCATAATATATCATGCTTAAAGTTTGAACATTCTAAGGAGTTACTATATTCATCACTATATACATTGTAAGCACTTTCCAAATTATTCAGAATTTCTCTTGGTCTTCATCTAACATTACTTGATGCAACAAGTGATATTGTTGAACGAAATGTTGGGTTTGCAGCCTCTTCTCACATTGCATTTCTACTATCTTCTTTGGCTTTTACCATACGCACCATTGTAACATCTTTTTCCTCCTTCTTACTAGAAACTAATCTATTTGTTGGTCATGAAATAGCGTATTCAATCCATTTAAATGGATTAATCAGATTTTTCCAATGCCATCGTTTCATCTCATAAAGATCAAGATTTTTATACAATCTATCTGCAGCAATCTGTCTACGTACATTAAATGTTGCCTTTTCTGGCTTTGCAACCAAAATTATACTAACAGTATCTTCTACTCCAACCTTTCACATCGAATCAATAATATTGTTAATTGGATCATCTGGAATATTTTTGTAAAGTTTGATTGTATATAACGGATCTTTTGTTGTTTCAAGTACCTGAATATCTGAGAATTTTTTCTTAAAAAAGTTTGGTCTAGCTACTCTTTCAATAGACGCTGAAGCATACTGAGAAGCTATAGAGCTCTCCACCATATTTTGATATTCTGGATATGTTCACACCAAACAAGAAAGTTGTCATTGCTCGTATTGGTAAACAAAAATAAGTTTGTGTTTTCAGAACATGAATTGCATAAATTTTTCATATATACTTACTTCATTCATTTTATGAAGGTTTAACAAAACCTGAGACATTCTTCAGATTTTTTCTTTCATATCTTTTGCTATTTCTTTTTCTTGTTCACGATCAGATTTAGCGTCTCACCTAGGCAAAAGAACCTTTAAAAAAACTATTCTGTGTGCATTTAAGAAGGCATATAAATATCTAAGAAATTTATTTAACATCCTGATAAATATACCTCACAATATAGTTACAACAAAGAAACCTAGAATAAACCATCAAATTGTTCCTAAGATATCAAGTATTTTATCTGGGGTTGGATTTTTAAAATCCTCAAAAGATATTGAAGTGATTGATGCCATAAATCAGCTTTTTTTTTCTGGAGTAGCTACTTGTTCTTCTTTTGGTTTTGGTTGTTCTGTTTCTGTCATAGCTCGTCTTTCAGTCATACTTTCTATTTCAGTATAACTCATAAATTCTAAGCATTCTGATTTATTTTCTCATCGCGCATCTCTAGTAAGTTGTGATAAATTTTCAGATTGTGAAAAATCATATATGAATTGATCATGAAGTAATTGTGTACAAGCTTCTTGCGTAATTCCCATAAATATTCATTTTAAACTATGTAAAGTTCAACGTCAATTATATTCCAAACATCAAAAAAAGTCAAAAAAAATCGGACTTTTTATGGTATAAAAATGGTTTGTTGTTCTTATGTTAACTTTTTCTTTCGAAATAATCAAAAAAATGCTTGTAATTCTTTACAAAACTACAAATTAAATCCACTCAAGTATGTATATGAAATTTTTAATTATGCAACAGTTAGTCAAAATGTTATTTTTCCATTTTCACTTTCATATGTATCACTTCTTGTATCAACATCACAGCTACCTTCTGAGATATTAATAATTAATGCTTCTTCTTTTAAAAATTCTGAGAATTCTTTTACTATATTTTTCATATCTTCACTATCTGATTGATAATGCATATTTACTCTAGCATCTACTGAAAAATCAGCATCTTTTCTCATTTGATTAAGAAATCTAGATATTTCACGTGCTGTTCATTCTCTTTTGAGTTCATCTGTAATTTCTAGGTCTAATTTTACAATCGTATTTCATTCAACTGTCGTATCTGTTCAATCTAATCATTCGTAAACTACTTCATAATCAGATTCATCTAATTTCCATGTATTACCATTATTATCAAAAACCTCTATTCAACCATCCACTTCACGCACATTTCACTGTTTTCAATTAGCAATAATCTGTCATGTATCTTTTCCAAATTTAGCAGAAAGTTGTCCTCATAAAGGTTTGTAAATTTTCGTTATTGGTTTGTCTGATTGATATATATCAACATCTTTTACATTAATTTCTTCTTTAATGATGTCTCAATATTTCTCTAAAAGTTCTTTTTCTGTTAACATGATTTCTTTAAAAAAACTATACTAAAACACATGGTTTTAGTATAGTAATGTATTGTAAAATTGCAAACACAAAGAAATTTTTTCTTGTTACTATCCTTTTGGCTGAGGAACTTTGAGCGTGTCTTGTTGGGCGGGTTTTAAATCTGGTGGTAATTCATCCATATAATGCGTATTAATTATAAGCTTATATTGTGTCTCATCATTGATTATAAGGTCTAATATTCACTTATAATGTTTTGTTGCCTTTTCAATCATTGCTTGTCTTCATTTTTCAACAATTCAATCTGCAATTGCTTGTTGTTTTATTGATTCTATTCATTGCGCAAGCAATTCTGATTGAAAATCTTTCCATTCGTCCATCCTAACAACCTCTGTACTTTCATTTAATACTCTTGAAGAGACATTAACTACATCAATTGTTGGCGTTTCTGGAAAATATAAATCTACTGTAAACGTTCATGTATTTGCATCGTAATGTTCTATTATTTTACCTTGATCTTTTAAAGGAAACTTTATTTGTGCTGTTCACTCAACAATCATGTCAACCTTTCTGTTTTGAAAATAATTTACTCATGATTTTACTGCATTTCGAGCCCTTTTAATTAAGTTTCAATTCTCATCAATTTCGCACATTTTTAATTCTCAATGCTCATATGAATATAGTTGATCCTGATAAGTTATTCGTTCTGAAACTTCTTTCATTGATCATGTACGCGTAAAACTCTGAATATCTTTCCATGGCTTCTTTCTATCTTTATTACTCATTGCCACATAAACAACTAATCATCACACTATAACTCATACAACAAGTGCTCCTATTACTAATCATCGTTCAATTGTTGCCGGCATCGCCGCAAGTGTATTTGTACTTCATCAAAAACGTACATTTTCATAAAGCCCCTTTTTTAATGTTTCCCATTTATCTATAAGATCCACCAACTCCTGAAATTTTTTAATTTCTTCATTGTTTAATCAATAGTCTTTTAACGTTTCCTTTAATTGTAAAAAATTTGTTATATGTTTCTTTGTAAAATTATTTTGCATTTTATTTGCATATTTTTCTTCTATTTCCTTTGCTTTTTTTATAATATTTTCTGCGCCTTTTTCTGTTTTAATAGCCTCATTTAATGCTGTATATTTTATTTTTTGTTCGATAGTCAAATTTTTAAAGATACCAGCTTTTTCTAATCATAAAGATTTTACGTACAAATTTAATCATGGATTTTTCTTTTCGTATATCTTTAACTTATTAGAAACATTTACATTACCTAGTTTTTCCCATTCTTTTCAAAATATTTTTTCACTCATTTGTTTTGAAAGCTTTTCAAATGCTCATTGTAAAACAGGATCTTGCATTAAACTTTCAAATTTTGCTTGGTTTTTCACCTCAAACTTTAAATCAGATACCTCTGATGCTGATTCTTGGATTACTTCTGCTTCATTCATTGGAGTTTCTAATGATGAATCTAATCTTTCTACCATTTTTATTAAATAAAATTATAAAATTTTTATACTATATTATACATATGAAACTTATTTTTGTCAAAATTTTAGTGACTTTTTCATCCATTGTTTTTTTATGATAAAATATTATAATTAATTGGTAATATTTAGCTTCATGTAGTTATATGAAATTTATTCTTAAGAAC
>JAEEGF011497351.1_pt1 | contig 27848 bp, 23 predicted proteins | sample 9134171 | NCBI WGS metagenome assembly JAEEGF01 (sample SAMN16246542, study PRJNA631951) | gut metagenome | biome: gut microbiome; feature: rumen; material: AP-attached | host: Bos | place: Iran: Karaj | collected 2018-10 | reverse complement strand
GAAAAAGGCAAATATCATGGCGTTGAAGTAACAGCCGAGACTGTTGATGATTCTAAACCAACAATCAAATACGGTCGAAAGGAAAGTGCGGTATACAGCAGACACTATCCGAAGTTTGAGGATGTCGGTGAATATGTCGTCTACTTCACGATCACGGCTGAAAACCATAATCCTGTCAAGGGTTCATATACTGTAACGATCAAGGCAAATGATCCGGTCTTCATCGTTGAACCAGCTTCACTCTATGAAGACAATACGGTTGAATACGCCGGACGTTATCTTGATCTGATCTCTGCCGGTAAGACCAATGACGGCAAGATCGAATATAAAGTCGATTTCTATAGAGACGGTTTTAAGGAAGAAGGCGAGTACAGCAGACGTCTGCCTAAGGCTTTTGCTTCCGGTACATACGTAATTTCCTACAGAATACTCGGCAAGAAAGGCTATAACGACAAGACTTTTGAAGATGCAATAACGATCGAGGTTGTTATGGCAGAACCTGAGTATGTCAACGAACCTGAAGCAAATGACCTGATCTACACCGGTGAAGCACAGGATCTGGTGACAGCAGGCAAGGCTAAGGGTGGCGATGTCCTCTATCGTCTTGACAGAAACGGCGAAAACCGCGCGGTGAGCGAAGAAGAGTGGAGCGAAGAAGTTCCACAGGCTACCGATGCCGGTACATATTACGTCTGGTATTACATCAAGGGCGATGTCAACCATAAAGACAGCGAAGCAAAATGCGTTGAAGTTAAAATTGCTAAGGCTGATCCACGTTTGACTACTGTACCTGAAGGCATCAAGCACATCTATGATGATACAGAAGTCGAATTGCTTTCAGTATATGGTGTAGCTGAAGGCGGCGAAGTCTACTATGTCGCAGATCTCGATGGCAGCGGAGATAAAGAATATCGTGATCCGAAAGACCTCAAAGCTAAAGCAGTTAAGACAGATGCAGAAGGCAATGAGATCCCTTATGAGATCAGAGTCTATATCGATGGTGACGAAAACCATTCAGATCTCTACTTCGGTGATGTATTGTCATATATCACTAAGACGGATGAGACCGTATATACAAGAGAACCATCCGCAAAAGAAGGCTTAGTATATAGCGGTGGTGCTCAGGATCTGGTCAATGCTGGTGAAACTGAAGACGGCACAATCCTCTACAGAATTGAACCAGATGGCAGATGGAGCAGCGACGTACCGACAGCGATGAATGCCGGCAAGTACACAGTAAGCTTCTACATCGACGGTGACGAAAGCCACGAGGATTCTGAAGTTGAATCTGTAGAGGTTGAAATCGGCAAGGCTAATCCTAAGGCAACCGTTGTAAGAAATACAACTGTCTATAACGGTCAGCCACAGGATCTCGTCGAAATCACAACTGAAGACGGTACGATCAAGTATGCGATGAGCCTGAAAGACAGATATGTCGCAGAAGTTCCGAAACGTACCGATGCAGGCACATATGATGTCTACTACAAGATCGAAGGTGATGAGAACCACAACGATACTTACACAGGCGTCAGATGCACGATCGAAGAAGCAGAAATCAGCTACAATGTCGATAAGGATAAGGAATTCGAATACGATCCTGATAAAGACTACACGCTGATGGTTACGGCTAAGACAGTTGATGGCTATACTGATGTAGATACAAAACATGTCACTATCACTTATGGCGATATGCCGGGTGTCTACACAACAACCAAAGTGCCAAGATACCATGATGCAGGCGAATACACCGTCTACTTCAAGATCGAAGCCGCTAACCACAGAACAGTTGAAGATTCCTTCACGTTCCAGATCACTCCGGCTGATATCGAGTTTGTAGCTCCGAAACCTTTAGATCATAAGTACACAGGTGGCTTACATGTACTGGTTGTGCCGGGTGCAGCTACAACTCCGGGTGCCTACATGCTGTATTCAGTCAACGGATCTGACTTTACGATCAAATTGCCGATGGCTAGAAAGGCCGGCACTTATGAGATTACTTACAAGTGCACAAGCATAAGCCCGAACTACGAAGATACTGCAGTATCTGATCCGATTTATGCAACAATCGGCATGGGTGAAGATGATCAGGATGGCGCAGCTGGAAGCGATACTCCGCTCTTCGGCATGAGCCAGGCCGGCGGCGTAAGCGATGATGCTGCCGCTCCAGGATCAACCGGTAATGAAGTCACAGATGGTGATGAATCGGAAGAAAATGTAGGCGGTATGGAATTTGAACCGCTGGAGACTCTGCAGGATATCCTGACTAAGGATCCGGAAGCGGGTGATGTTGTACCGGGTAATGACTTTGTTGAAGCAGGAACAAATAACGTTGTTCCGGAAAACAGCAACGCTGATCCTGAAGTAAACAACGAAGAACCTGAACAGGGCAATGTCGAACCGCAGCTGATGATAGCCCGCGGTCGTGAGAATGTCATCATGCAGGTAGTTCCGACCGTTGTTGATAACTATATCAGCAGAGTCGGTGCCAATATCTACGATATCGACATCCTCGATCAGAAAGATGATATCGGCAATTCGGTAACTTACTTCACTGAAAACGACAAGCAGATCATCAGAAGTCCGATGACTCCTGCTGGAACCTACATCATTGAAGCTAAGGTCAAGATCGCCTGGATCGTCAATGAAGAAGGTCAGGCTCAGGCTATAGTTCTTGATTCTGATATTGAACAGCCGGTTGATATGTCAGCAATATATGATGGCAACTACAGCTATTCATATGATGGCAGCCAGTACGTTCAGCCGGAAGCTGCAGATCAGAGCAGTGATGAAGAAGAACAGGAAGCAGCTCCGCAGATCGAGACTCCGGTAGCTGTACCTCCACAGGAAAGCGCTCCATTGGATGCACAGCAGTACATCGAACAGGAAGAACAGTCTGATCCTAACTCAGAAGTATTCTATGAAGAAAAACATGAAGAAAACGAGGAGCAGCCTGCTGAAAGCGCTGAATAAAGATCAGCTGAAAGTTTAATTCCAAGGGTTTAGAAGATCATTCTAAGCCCTTTTTATATATGCTATGGCTCAGGATAGTATAATTGATTTATCTGTGAGAGACATGATACTGGAAAGAGTTACCGATAAAAATATCCTGACGGCGATCAGGATCCAGAATGAACTGTTTCCTGAAGAAAATGGCAGAACTAATTTTGAAGAATCTTTAGATAGCGATTCCGACTATGATTACTATCTGCTTTATGAGGATGGAAAATGCGTGGGCATCATCGGTCTATACAATTTTGGTGAAGATCAGGACAGTGCCTGGCTTGGCTGGTTTGGGATCAGGAAAGAATACAGAAGAAGAAAGCTCGGTTCAAAAGCGCTGAAAGCATTTGAAGAAATGGCGATCGGCAAGGGCTATCGCTTTGCCCGTCTGTATACAGATGCCACCGATAATGATGGTCCGATCGCTTTCTATAAAAACAACGGTTATATAGCCGAGACCTATGAAAATCCAGATGATCCGGCTTCAATGAAGTATAAGATGCTTATCTTTTCTAAGCCGCTGTCATCAGAAAAACTGGTGCCGTGGAATAATCAGAATATACACCTCAGTGAACAGATCGCCAAACAGGAAAAGTACAATACAAAGAAAGAAAACAACAAATAGAAAAAGGCCACTTAGCTGGCCTTTGAACGTATTTGCTTATTATTCAGGGAAACCGAAGGCGGTCAGATAGACCATCGTAAAGAAGACGATGATGCCGATCAGGATCAGGATCGATGTTGGCGGCAGGAAGATGGTCTTCAGGATATCTTTAACAGTCTCCTTAGAGACAGATGTTTTTTTACGATAGCGTTTCAATCTTCCGCCATCAATCGTATAGATCCAGGGTCTTTCATATAATTCATCGATACCGAATTTAAGCAGATAGATCGGTACGACCGGTACAGCGATGCAGAACCAGACGGCTGAGCCGCCCAGATTGAGTTTGGAAAAATCAAAGCCATTTATGAACAAGGCGAAGATGACCGGCAGGAATATGACAAGCGCTGCGATGAAGAACATCCTGAAGATCCTAAGCGGTGTCGCAAAGCGCAGGATGACCGGCTGATATTCATCATTGATCTTTTCAAAGAAGACCGGTTTCTGAATTTTTCTTTCTCTGAGTTTATCGTTTATGACAAGTTCGCCATCTTCCCTTTTAAAGGTATTTTCACCGGAAGTAAAGATCTTTCGGCCTGAGACGACTCTGAAGGCGTTGTGCAGCGTATCCGAGTAGTAACACAAAGTCACAATGATGAAGAACAGCGAAAGCATCGCCGTGATCAAAAGTGAAGAAGATGTGTCGGCTCCGAAAGCTTTTAAAGCAAAATAGAATACAGCCGAAAAACAAAGCGTGGCCACGATAGCTTTTAACCACCAGGGCAGGAAGTAGTAATGGGAATCCTTGAGAGCTCTGATCGAGACTTTGCCGGTCTGTCCGTTGACGGCTGCCATCAGCCCGTCTTTGCAGATGTAGTAAACAGGCAAAAGTAGCGGCATCCTGAAGGCGCTGCTCACATCGGCATCTACTTCAACCGCTTTGCTTTGCAAGACCTTGCGGATCTCTGGACGATAGTTTTCTGCTGTTTCCGCTTGCGCTCTTCGCAACATTTCAGTATCAGAGATATCGGCGATCTTTACGCGCTGTCCGGCGACATAGCCGAAATCAAATTCATTCAGCCTGGAAAGATCATATGGTTCCATGCCATCAAGCAGCAGATTGTTGAGCTGTTTAGAACAGTTGATGAACTGATCGCTCAGATAGCCGGAACAATTAAAAGACGAAGAAGTGTCCATGCGGGAAACGTTCATATCAACAGGTCCATAGACAAGCTGATAAGGCAGATAAAAGCCCTGCAGTTCATCAATCGCTTTGGAAAGTCTGTGGCTTTCTTCTTTAAGGGAATTGCTGTCGCACCATTTCTTCAGTTGCTGTCTGGCTTCTTTTAGTTCGATCGCAAAAGGAATTACGCATTCCGGCATATCTTTGCTTAAAAGGTAATCTGTTCTGACGAGACTTTTGCCGCAGAAGGCGCACTTGCTTAAGGCTTCGTTTTCTTCAAAGATGATTGTTGCTCCACAGCCATCACAATAGGCAGAAAACAGTTTATAATCTTTGACGTTTTGCTGCAGATGTTCAGCGTGGATCTTCTTGAAGCCTTCTTTCTGTCTGATGGCTTCATTGATCTGCAGGCTGCTGCCGCAGTGGCCGCATGTGTAAAGCTGTTTTCTGATATCAAAGCTTAATGGTGCTCCGCAGCTTTGACAGCTGATATCGATATATCTGTTTTCCATACTGATTGATCCTCAATATAAATAATAAAATAGAAGGATGATTGATTGCTAATGAAGCTTCTCGCTGAGCATTTCTTTGAGCTTGAGATTGCCTGCTTCAGTTAAATGAATGCCATCCGCATTGAGATAGGAAGGATCGTCTTTGATCAGGGAGTACATGTCGATGATCGTAACATTATCCCTGTTGAACTGATAATCATCATCAAGAAGTACGACATAAAGCTCGTGATCAGGAAGCAGATCGATTATCTGCAGGTATTGATTTCTCGATATCTGCATCGAAGAATCAAAGAGCAGCACGAGCTTGTGTTCAAGTGCTTCTGCTTCTTTCTTCTGTTTCAGTTCAGCGTATAGATCATTGAAAGTATAATTGCGGTCGGTGTAATAAGCTGCTTTATCATAGACAGCATAAAGATCATTATAGGAATAGATCAGGGCATCATTGCCATAGAAGGCGATGCGGCTGTTGATCTGTGCTTTGATGTCAGCGATGATCTGATCCTTTTCATTCTTGTATTTGGTCAGATAGTAATTGTAGATATCATCATAGATCAGATCGGCAAGAACTTCGCAGCCTTCTTCCATGACATGAATATTGTCATAGAAGAAGTACTCCGGATGATCGGCAGAGACAGAGACCCAGTCGACGATGTGCAGATTGGGATACTTATCCGCAAAAGCCGCAAAACGATCATTGAACTCAGGGTCATCAGGTACAGTCGCATTCACCCAGAAGACCTGACGCTCTTGCACGATTTCCATGAGCTTTTCATTATATGATTCGATATAGTCGCCATTGGTGGAAAGGCATAAGACGATATTATCGGAAAGTTTTCCTTCGGATTTTAAGGCATCGAGGATCTCTTCGCCATGATAGAGATCTCTGGAAACTTTGCCGTCAAAGTAGCCGTTAGGGAAGCGTTCATACATCTGTTCACCGATATCGATCAGGATCGAATCACCGATACCGACTAAAGGCATTTTCTCCAGCATCTGTCTGATCGTTTCCTCATCACTTTCCTTGCTTAAGAGGATCTGATCCCATTCGTTCTGCTGAGCTTTGACTGATTCAAGATATTCCTTATTCTTTTCTTCGATCAGCTTCTGATTCTCATCCAGTTTATTCTTAAGATCATTCATTTCAGAGGTGTGATCTTCAGCTGTTGCATAGGCATATACACCAAAACAGCTCAGACAGATGATCAGAATCAATGCGAGCAGCTGTAAAGGATTGCGGATCGTCTTTCTGTTTAATCTTGAAGAAAGGGAAATAAGGAGGGCATAGATAAAAGTCAGGAATATGATCGGCAGCAGTTTCAGGAAATAAGGAAACTTGAGACTCTGAAATAAGAAGATGATGGGATATTGTACCAGATAGATCTCATAGCTGTAGCGGGACAATCCGCTGATGATCCTTTCCGTATAGCTGGCTTTACTCTGATCGGCGATCGCATAGGTGATGATGCGCATGGTAACAAGACATGCTATAAACATGATTAATCCCATGAGCGGATGATCAGATCCGATGAAGATATAAGCGATGAAAAGGAAGATCAGATAGAAATAGAAGACACCGTTTCTGAATGTTTCGTTTCTGATATATAAGGGCCTGAATGATGAATGATAAAAACCCAAAGCCATGCCCAGTCCATAGGCAAAGAAACGGGTAAAGCTGCCATAGTAGGCACGCATCAGATGGCCGTCTTTGATGAACTTATAGAAAAGAAAATAGGAAATTCCCGAGACCAGGATAAGGATAATCATTGGTACAGCTTTGGAGAACTTGCGGGAAGTGATCCTTAAGCACAGAAACAAGAAAGGAAACAGCAGTTCATACTGCATCACAATGGCGATGTACCACAGATGCATGAAAGGAGAACTGATGTTGCGCACAAAGTAGTCGGCATCGGCATACAGCTGCCAGTAGTTGTTGTAGCCCAAAAGGATCGAAGTGGTTTCCGGTTTGAGATTGACATAGCTGATCTTGAAAAGATGGATCAGTCCCAGAGTTGAGAAAACAGTCAGTATTAAGGGCAGATAGATCCTTTTCATACGGCTCAGATAATAATCTTTAAAGGATAAGCTTTTCTTTGTGAAAGCAATAACGGAGAGATAGCCGCTGAGCAATAAGAAAGAACAGACGGCCAGATAGCCACCCTTAAGGATATTGAGGTGATATAAAAGAACAGCGAGACAGAGAAAGAGCCTCAGCTGTTCAATTTTCTTATAGCGTTTTTTCTTAACAGATCTGGTCATTTGAATTCTTATCGAGATAGTACTGCAGGATCCTGACGGCAGCCTGCTGATCGATGACTTTCTTGCGCTTCTTGCGGGAGACGTTGGCTGCGATCAGAAAGCTTTCCGAGTCTTTGGTCGTATTTCTTTCATCCTGCAGGACTGTTCTGATGCCCGATTCCTGCTCTAGGATCTCCGCGATCTCTCTAGATAAGGCAGCCCGCGGTCCTTCGTCATCGTTTTCCAGCAGCGGATAGCCCATGACCACCACATCGGGATTCTCTTCTTTAAGATATTCAAGGATCTTATCGATCGCTTCATCATAGTCATCCGCTTTGAAACGGATGGTTTTGACCGGCTGGGCAAGACGACCGGTATCGGATTTGGAAACACCGCAGGTCACACTGCCCAGATCTAAACCGACATATTTCATCGCCGTTAATTATATCAGTAGGAGATCTGTTTGTCTTTCGGCCAGCTGACGGCATAGGTCAGTCTGAAGGTCTTTGTCTCCTTTGGCGCCAGGGTGAACTCCCAGGTGATCTCATTGGTAGCCTCTTCGACCTTGCCGCCGGAAAGTTCCTTGGCGTTTACAGTGATGTCCTTGAGATGAGAAAGCGGCATCTGATCAACCAGTTTGATGTTGACATCGCGGTTCTTGTTGGATCTGATCGTGATCTCATAGTCGTGATCAGTCGTCTTCTGCGTCTTGATAAAGTTCTCTGAAGTCTTGTTGAGCAGTTCCTTCTTTTCCAGATGGATATTCTCATCACGGCCTAAGGAGATATCGGTCTTTTCTTCGGTCTTGTCGATATCGAGATTGGCCTGGCCGAGATAGGTATCATCGTGATAGATCAGGGTCATGGTATCGGAAAGTTCAGCGATGTCGTCTGTCTTGACTTGTGCTGCCAGATAGGCACAGGTATCTTTCTTAGGTACCGCGATCTCGTGGAACTCACAGCTTACCTCTCGGGAAGAAACATTAAGGGTCGTTTCGTTGTCCTTGGAGATGTTGTAGGTACCAGGCAATACGTATTCGTTCATCGTATCGCTTTGGACAAAGGAAGCTTCTTCAAATCTCACTTCTTCCATCTCAACTGCTTCAGCGTCTTCAACCACTTCATCAGCCACCATGGCGGAACTTTCGGCCATTCTCATGCCCATCATCGGAGCTCTGTTACCGGCAGCTTTAAACAGGTTGCGCTGCGGGGTATAGTAACGGATATCCTGAACCGGCAGTTCCGGAATATCAAGAGAAACGCTTGGGTTGGAAGTATAGAGCTTGACGGTGCAGTTTTCCCAGTCTTCCTGCGACTGCTGTCTGATCTTGGCTTTAAGCAGAAGCGTGAGCTTGGCTTCCTCCGATGAGGAATGGACCTCATAGAAAGGATACCAGGAGACATTGCGCTGCAGATAGTTGAGTTCAAAAGGATATTCGCCGCCTTCTGGTGTATCGATATCTGCGGTGACATAATTGCGGTTATTGAGCTTGTTCTGTTCCTCAAGTTTTTTGTTCAGTCCTTCTTTTTTGAGAAGCAGTTCGCTTTCTTTCTGGAAGAGATCTTCCAGACGTTTTGGCAGTTTATCGAGATATTCACTCATCTGGGCGATATCGAGATTCTTATCACCGGTAAAATCACCATTGGCACACCAGAGTTCTTTCTGGGTGTTAAGGATCGACAGCTGATTTTCCAGTTCATTCAGCTGTTTGAGCAGTTCGCGGTTTTTTTCTTCCTTTTCCTCGTTTGTCAGTTTTTTGGTCTGAACATTGGATCCTTTGATGCCTTTTGGCAGGCTTAAGCGGATCGTTGAGGGATCGATATTGGCCGGGAGGTCACAGAGGGTGACATTGCTGCTGCCGGCATTAAGGGTAACTTTGCCCTGTCTTTTCACAAAAGCACTGTCGCGATAGATGGCGACTTCTTTGATTTGCGTATTGTACATGATGAACCTCCAGATTCTTACTAATTTAATTATAAAAGATTATATAAAATCTTTTAGCATTTCTTGTCAAAAAAGATATGATAATAATAGAAAACAAATGAGGTATCGATCATGAAAATTCTGTTTGTGACAAGTGAATGTGCACCTTTTTCCAAATCAGGCGGACTGGCCGATGTCGCTTTCTCTTTGCCGCCGGCTTTAAAGAAAAGAGGCAATGAAGTAGCGATCATCACACCTTATTACCGCTGTGTCAAAGAGCGCTTTGAAGAAGAGCTCACTAACGAGGGTGAATATGAAGTTAATCTCGGCTATCGCCGGCTTTACTGCGGACTGCTGAAGGGAAAACTGTCCGGGGTGCCGGTCTGGTTTATCGACAACAAGGATTTCTTTGATCGGGACAGACTGTACGGCTATGACGATGACAAGCTGCGCTTTGCGTATTTCTCCAAAGCCGTCATCGAGATGATGGAAAAGATCGATTTCATTCCGGATATCTTACACTGCAATGACTGGGAGTCTGCCTTGTCTGTGATCTATCTGAAGGATGATCAGGCGTTAAGAGCGAATTACCGCAACGTGAAGACCGTCTTCACGATCCATAATATCGCCTATCAGGGGCAATATGGTCGCAACGAGATGCATGAGACCTTTGGGCTTGATCAGGGCTGGTATGAAGGCGGCCTGGCTTATGAATTTGAGGGACGCAGCGATGTCAACCTGATGAAGGGGGCGATGCTGATGGCGGATGCCGTCTCGACTGTTTCGCCGACCTATGCCAGGGAACTGCACACTAAGGCTTTCGGCAAGGGGCTTGAAGGCGTGTGCGATCTCGTGGAATCCAAGATGTATGGCATTTTAAACGGAATCGATCCCGATCACTATGATCCGACCAAGGATGAAAGGATCATTGAGAATTTCTCCGTTAAGGATCTAAGCGGCAAACAGAAATGCAAGGAATACCTGCAGGAGACCTTTGGCTTGAAGAAGATGAAAAACTGGCCGTTATTTGTCGTAGTAGCCAGACTTGTCGAACAGAAGGGTATCGATCTGATCAGATATATCCTGCCGGATATGATGAAGAAAGGCATGCAGCTGATCATTTTCGGTCAGGGTGAACAGAATTATGTCAACTATTTTGAGTGGTGCAAGGAGCGTTACCCGGGACAGCTCGGTTTTTCTTCCGATTACAGTGAAGAGATGGCGGCGCGGGTCTTTGCGGGTGCCGATTTCTATCTGATGCCTTCGGCCTTTGAACCATGCGGCCTGTCGCAGATGATGGCCATGCGCTATGGCACGATCCCAATCGTTCATGAGACCGGCGGTCTTAAAGACTCCGTACGTCCGTATTCTGATTTTGATGGCATCGGTGATGGCTTCTCCTTTGTCGGCTATAATTCCAAATCGCTGTCACTGGCGATCGATGAAGCCGTCAAGGTCTACTTTGCCCAGCGTGAGACTTTTGAAACGATCAGAGAGCGCTGTATGAAAAAGGACTTCTCCTGGAAGAAATCAGCTGTGGCTTATCTCAAGATGTATGCGGATATCTGCGGCAACGGCTTTGATCCGAATGTCACTTTCAATGATGCCTATGACGTCCTGAAAGTCGTCTATGATTCCATTGATTTCTCCAAGAACGAATTCCTGAAAGAACAGGATGATGACTATGAAGTTGTCGTACAGATCAGGATCGAAGGTCCGGGCGAGGGAACATTCTACATCAAGATCAATAAAGACGGCTACACCATGGAACCATACAACTACAAGGATGCCGATGTATATCTGGCCACGACGATCGACAATCTCTATGATATGTCACAGGGCCGTACTTCCTTTGATAAGCTGTATGTGAATGGCCAGCTCAAAGTGGAAGGCAATATTTCCAAGGCGGCCGAGCTCAGAAATCTGCTGTTTCAGTTAAGAGGTGAATAAATGAAAATTGAGATAAATGAAAAAGGTTCGGAAGCTTTCTATAAGGAAGTAGTAAACATATCCGGACAGTATCGCTATCTGCTGCAGAACAGAAACTATAAGCTGAAGGATTATTTCAAGCAGTTTACAAGACTGCTGATCGCCGGATCGATCGTACTGGTCCTGCTGATCATCATGTGTCTTGCCTGGGGTTTCAGAACACTTGATTATGTGGTGATCGCTTTTCTCGCGCTTACGATGCTGATGTGCGCTTTCTATGTCCTTTCACTCAATCGCTATCTGAAGACGCTGATGGCAGAAGCCGGAGAAGCAAGCGTCACGCTTGATGAAGATGGCATTGAACTCAACAAGAAGGGTGCACAGGTCTTCCGCAACAGCTGGAGCAATACCGAATGCGTTGTTGCAGGAAAAGAAGCTGTCGCTTTTCTTCCCAAGATGAAGACCGGCATGATCATCTGCATCGAAAAGAAATTTGAAGAGGCGATCCTTGGCTGGCTGAAAGAAAACAGAGCTGAGATCGAAGTAAGGAATATCTGAGATAGAAAGATCAGTTCAATACATTAATAAACGCACGATGTCTCGTGCGTTTCTGTTTGTTGTTAAATTTATATCAAAGTAATTAATTACTGTCGTTTACGACATTCATCATCTCTACGACCATTGCCCAGGGATATTCGTAGGTGTAGCCGCTGTAACGATACAGTTCCCGGTCGGCTTCCTGATGATATACAGCACAATAGTATTCATTTTCTCTTTCGATCCTGCCATCTTCAGTTTCAAAGAAGATGACAAAGTATTCATCAGGGGAATCATAAGCAGCCAGATAATAGATGTTGTCCTTGAACTTCTTAAAACTGATCAGTGAAGCATCGAGCAGGTGCAGGTCTCCGTTTGAGTTGGAAGCATCAAGTATTTCGTAGCTGTTCAGTGTACCCGTATATTTTTCGTTGGTGCTATCATCCCAGGAGTTTTCAAAATCACTCAGGATCAGTATCGGATCACCGCCGCTGAAATTCCTCGCTTCATCATAGATCTCTGTTACCGGGTCATAGATCCTGCCGTCATTGGTCATGACTCTGGTCTCCTGGCCATCGACTTTTACCTTGAAATTCAGACCGTTCCTTGACCAGTTATCAGCGTAGTAGTATTTATCGAGCAGTTCGATCGCATAGAAGTTTCCTTTCATATAAGTGGAAGTCCTGTTGCCTGCATCATCATATTCATAGTGTTCCCGATAGACTTCTCTGACTGTAAATATATCAGACCAGTTGGATACATCTAAAGTGACATTGCTTTGACCATCCTTTAATTCCTGATAGCTAACTGCCTCATCCGGTGTAAAGTGGAAAGAGAATGTTTCGCCTTCTCTCAGATAGGCGTCAAAAGTTATTTCGGTATTTATGTTGTCGACCGGTTTGCTGTCACTGTCTGATCCGCAGGCAGAAATGATCAGTAAAAGTGCGAAGATAACAATAAGCTTTTTCATAGATATTCCTTTCATAAAGCGTATACTATTATTTTACATATTAATTCATTTGCAAGAGCAGGTAATATAATAGTAGTTAAGTGAAAAGAGATAAAGGAGGAAGATATGACTAAGTTTCATTTTGCAGGAAGATATAATGGCGATCCGGGAAGCCTGCCATCTCATGAAGCGGTTGAAGGAGCAGTCATTTTCAAAGAAGCAGAAAATCAGAACAAGCTTTCTCTTATCATGAATTCGATTGCGATCATTATTGCGATCGTTACCGTCGGTTGTTATTTCGTCCGCAGCAGAAGTCCATTAAGTATGGTCGGTCTTATCCTTTCGATAGTGACGCTGGTACCGCACGAGTTTCTGCACGCCATCTGTTTTGAAGGCGATGTGTACATGTATGAGAATCTGAAAAAGGGAATGCTGTTTGTGACAGGACCGGGATCTTTCTCCAAAGCCGGTTTCATCTTCATGTCGATGCTGCCAAATCTGGTCTTTGGCTTTATTCCGTACATCATCTTTCTGATCGACCCGAGCCAGACCCTGCTTGGTACTTTAGGCGCCATCTCGATTTCTTCCGGTGCAGGTGACTACTACAATGCCTTCAATGCCCTGACGCAGATGCCGAAAGGTTCAAGAACCTATCTGCGCAATTTCCGCTCCTACTGGTATATGCCCAAGGACAATGAGAAATAATGGTAATATAGAAATATGAAAGAAAAAGATAAAGAACTGCTGGAAGAAGAAACGGATCCTGAAGATTATCAGGATGATTTCGATTCCTGGGAAAAACTCAGAAATGATGACCCTCAGAAAACACTGACAAAGGTGCTGATTGTTTTACTGATCATTGCCCTGATCATCCTGGGTGCTGAACTGGCAATCATCTATCTTTAACATGTCTGAAAAACAGCAGGAACAAAGGCTCGAAGAAATGAGCCTTTTTAATTTGAATAGAAGTACGATTCACTATAAGCATTATGATAGAAAAAAGTTTAATGCATCATACATTTTTCTGAATATCTGTTTCCTATTATGTTATTGCCAGCTGACATTTCTATTCATAAATACTGTATAAGAAACGCGGAGATTAATTATTAGTGATAAACAATTAAAGAAAATTACAATTGAAGAAGCAAAAAGTGCTGAAAGATGAAAAACTCAAGGACGTTAATGGTGGATTTGACAATTATATGGATCAGGAAGTATACTGCCCGCACTGCAACATCCATGATGAAAGCAATTTATCCTATCAGTTCTGGCTACCTGACTGATCACCAGGACCGGTTTCAGTCAGATTTATCAGTGTAAAAACTGTGAACAGTATGTTGCCACCATCAAAAACGGCAATGGCTACATGTATTGCATAAATCTTACTGAGGACGAAGTGGAACAGTATATGAAAGACAGTTTTACTTTAGGATAATCCTGTAAACTGTGATGTACATATAATCAGCCATTATGCCTGATTGAAACAATCATGGCCTGAGGATATCTCTCAGATCAGAGTTTCAGCTGTGGCGAGAGGATCATCAATGCAGTTTCTGCATAGATGCTGTCAAAACATCTCTTGTCAATCTTTTTTCCGTAAAGAAAAATCCAGATCTGTGACCTGGATTCAAAAATAATTAATATTATATTCAGATACTGCTGAACAGAACTGTTCAGCAGTCTGTTTTTTATTCAACAGCAGCGTTTTTAGGTTCTCGCGGATACTTTTTATTCAGTTCTTCACTGTATTCCACGACTTCTTTGTGGGCAGCGTCCACTTCCTCTACGGTGCATTTGCCTTGAGCCTGTGCCTTCAGAAGATCAAATAATCTGTTTTTCAAAGTCATATAGCGCAGCTCTTCTTCATAGCTGAGTTTGTTTGGATCAAAAAGTCCTGCCACTACAGATTCAAGTTCTTCTGCTCTTCTGTAAGAAATATGGAATAAACCCTGATTGTATCAGAGAAATAAACAGTCTTGATGAAGTATATCATAGTGTCGGTACTATTCACGCATAAACTGATCAAAGAAAATCGGGCGCTATGGATCAGCCCGAAAAAGCAATAAAACACAGACCATACCGATATGTACCACTTAAGCTGGACGTTCCAGTAAAATGGTACATATTTTTAAGGCGGTATTTTCATCCTGTCTTTCACCGATCATGACCATTAATTAAAATTCCTATGATAAAATAAGTCAAAGAGAATCCTCAACCGCTGTTTATACAAAACAGAAAGGCTCGGTTAATTAGCATATGAGAGATATACTGACATTCATTTTAATCAAAATCATCGTCCTGAAAGGATACTTCGACCTCTGGCGCATGCACAGAAATGCGCACAACGCCAGAAAAAAGAACGATAGGTTACTGCTGAAGATCATAAAGCAGAATCAGGATACCGTCTATGGCAGAAAGTATGATTTTCGCAATATCCGGATCGTTGAAGATTATCGCAACAAAGTTCCTTTCAGTACCTACGAAGACTACAAAGAATACATCGACCGGATGATCATGAACGGTGAACAGGATCTGATCACCACCCATCACATCGTCGATTATGCCCGAACTTCCGGAAGCACCGGTGAATTCAAATATATTCCGGTAAGCAGAGCGGAAGTAAAGGTTCATACCGCTTATACACTAACCGTAATGATGGCGCTGGCTGATAAATGGAGCAGAGAAAAAAATGGCCATCCGCTGAAACCTGGCCGGGGAATATTCACCATGCCTGATGCGGGTTTCAAACTGCCAAACGGAAAACCCTGCAGCAATATCGCTCAGGTCTCAGCCGAACGTCTCGGCTTTATCTTTCCCTATCTCATAGTACTTCCTTTCCCTAAGCTTTTTTCTTATCGGGAAATAGACCTTAATTATCTTTATCTGCGGCTGGGTCTTGAAGATCCAAACCTTGCTTTCATCTTTTCGATCTTCTTTTCCAGTGTTCATGACCTGCTGATGTACCTTAAAGAGAACTGGAAAACACTGACTGACGATATTGAAAAAGGCACTATTTCCGATCTGGCCCGGGCTGATGTGCAAGTCAAAGAAAGACTGCTGAAATACCTCAAACCCAACCCGCAGCGGGCTGCCGAGCTGCGTCAGGAGATGGATAAAGGTTTTGATGAAACCATCGTTTCCAGGATCTGGCCTAATATGTCCGTGATTTACGGCATCCATAACGGTGTCTTTGAGCCGTTTAAGAAAAGTGTCAGAAAGCTGACCAAGGACATTCCTTATGACAATTCAATCTACGGCTCTTCGGAAGGTCTTATTGCCGCCAGCGATGAATTCAACACCGATCAAAGACTTCTGCTTTCCGACAGCCTGTACTATGAGTTTATCCCGCTTGATGATGAAAATAAGATCTTTTCGCTTGATGAACTGGAAAAAGGGAAAGAATATGAGATCGTCATCACCAATCAGGCCGGTCTTTACCGTTACCGGATCAAAGATGTCATTAAAGTTGAAAACTATCTTTATGATTGTCCATATATCTCTTTCTCTTATCGCAAAGGAAGCCTGCTTTCAGTTATCGGCGAAAAGACGACCGAGGAACATCTGAAAGGCGTCATCGAAACGATCGGGGAAAAAGCCGACTCAGAAGATATCAGGTGGACCATCACCATCGATATCGACAGCCGCCCTCCACGCTATCTGCTGCTGCTGGAAAACGAAGAAGGCAAAGATCTGGGCGGCTACAGTCAAATTGCCGATGAAACTTTGAAACGCTTAAATCCCAAATATGCAAGTGCCGAAGATCATCTTTTTCTCAAGCAGATGAAAATCGTCAATCAGCTTCCTGGTACTCATGAAGCCTGGAAGGAAAGAATGCTTAAAAAAGGAACGGCTCTATCGCAGATCAAACCGGTTACGCTGCTGGACAACGATGAGAAGAAAGATTTTTTCTTAAGCCGTATTCAGACTGATAACAGCATTTATGAAGCATTATTCCAAAGCATTACAATTCAGCTTGAAAATCTAAAATGATAAAATATCTCCATGGATAAAGAAGAGATGCTGAAAGAACTTCTTGAAGAAGGATACAGCGAAGAAGAAGCACTTGATGAAGTTGATAAAAGACTTCTTGAACAGGAACAGTTTGAGTGGTTTATCTTTCAGCACATCATAGATAACCGCAACAAATGATCAGATCGAGTCTCTGATCGACTCTTTTATATCGTGAGTTTTATAGCCCAGCTCTCTGCTGGCTTTTTCATGTGAGTAGTGGCAGGCCGAAAAGACGGTATCGACTGCGTATGGGGTAAGAGCAGGGTGTTTGTCACCTAAAAGAATCGCTGCCTTTTCTGCGATCGGGGCAAAGAAGCGGGTGAGGGGTTCTGAGACTTTCATGATTCTGGTTGAACGGCCTCTGTATGCCCGGATACATTGAATGAGCTGCTTAGCGCTGATGAAATCCCCGCTCAGGATATAACATTCTCCAGAGCGTCCTTTTTCAGCGCAGAGGATGATCCCCTGCGCAACATCTCTGACATCCACAAAATCATAGCCGCCTTCGACATAGAAAGGCAGATTATACTTATACATCATTCTGATCATCTTGATGGCGTGATTATTGCTTCGCTCATCGCCCGGTCCGATTATGCCGGTCGGCTGAACCAGTGAAGCATTGAGTCCCTTATCTGCGTAATCCAGCACAAGCTGCGAAGCGGCAGCTTTGGAACGGGCATACTGGCCTTCCCTGAGTTCAGGGTCAAAGTGATCGACTTCACTCATTATTTCCGGATATTTCTTTTCAACCATTACATCAACAGAGCTCACATAGATAAAACGCTCGGCCTTGTATTCCATAGAAAGATCCAGTACGTTTCTGGTTCCCTCATAATTGACTTTCCATACTAAGGGGTTATCATCAGAGGAGAGTGAAACGATCCCAGCAACGTGAATGAGGATCAGTTCATCATAATCATCGCGTTTGAAGAATGGCTTTAAGGATTCTTTATCGGTCACATCACCGGTATATATTTCACACTGTTCAGGTACGAGCTGTCTTTCCTGAGGCAGAACAAAGACCCGGACATTACATCCATCTGAGAGCAGCTGATTGACCAGTGTTGAACCGACGTGCCCGCTGGCACCGGTTATCATGTACAGTCTTTTCATTTATAGTTTAATGATACAATAGCAGGATACTAAAAGAAGACATCGAAATGTCTTCTCTATGCGTTTATTCAATTCCGGTTAACGGCAGGGTATAGGATGGTCTTATAAATGAACAGTCATCTTTTTTGCCGATGTATCTTGATTCGATACCGCCGCATTTGCTGCAGGTCCTGTTTTCAATACCGCCTTGTGAGCAGCTGGCTTCCTTGACAGTCTTCCAGTTTCCCCACTCATGGCCAGTCGGAGCGATGGCTGAAGTAATGACATGCGGATGCAAAGGATCTTCATTGCAGGTATAGGTTATGATGCCCTTATCAGTGCAGGTCGCTTTTTCCGTAACAACACCTTCACTCCATACGTGTTCCTTGGTTGGAATGGCCTTGTTGTAGGAAGTGGTTGAACCATCAGTTCTGCTTGCTGAATAGGTGATGATGCCTTCTTCCTGACAGGTCGGGGCTTTGCTTATGACGCCATCATCGAAATCATGAGCATCCATGTAGTCATCGACAATAGTTTCCAGAAGTTTGCGGTAGTTGGCCAACGGATTGTAGAGTTCATCATCTGCGGACCTAAGAGAGGGCAGAGCTTCTTTCTGGAAAGCTCTGAAAACGGTCTTCTGAGAATAATTCTCATTGTAATGCTTGCCCCAGAAGTCTTCATTGATGAATTCTTCGGAATAGTCTCTGATCAGAAAATCATAGCTCTCATCCGGTCCGCCAAAGAAAGCCGCTTCATCGACAGACCAGAGTGCATATGATTCGCCATAAATGCCAAAGGCTCCCAGATAGTCATTGTTTATCAGACTCTGTGATGAGATTGAGAAGGTCGTGCCGTTGATTGCTTTGAGATCACTGAGATAGTCGGTTGTAGCTTTCGGCGGCAGTTCCGTCAGGGTAAAATTCGGATCACCATAGAAATAATCTCCCATTTCGTCTTCTGCCTTAAGCATTACTTTGGCCGAGGTACTTAGGGCCTGCTGTGCAGAATAGCTGGTAACGATCCGATCATAGTCATCGTTGGAATAATTATTGCAGTACTTGCTGATAAAAGCTTCATCGATAATTGGCGCATTGCTGTCCTTTTTGGGATTGCGGCTGCTGGATAAGGCATACATCAGTACCAGCAGATTGGTATCTCCCAGCAGGTCTTTGGTCGAACCGTGATTTACCGAAACCGAGAAGTCGCCGGATGAAGCACCTTCAAAAGCGCGGTTGTCTCCATCCTTCTTCTCTTTGATCGTTCCAGAGATCGCAAAAGTTATTTTGGAAACACTGATCATAGAATTGGTCACATAGCAGTATTTGTCGTTATTGGTCAGGGCATTTTCTTTGATCTTATTGAGGGCAGCGATCGTATCGGTATAGGTTTTGACGACTGAGTTCTTTTCCGCTTCACTCAGAAAGCGGGAAGGACCGGTGGCTTGGATCGCAAAAGTGCCATAGCTTGCGGCATCAAGGATCACTTCATTGATCGCATCGATGAGATCTTTTTTGACATCGCCTTCAAAGGCATTTGTGAGATAGAAAGTGTTGATCAGAGCATCGATGCCGTCACCGGCAGTAAGCAGTTTTGTGCAATAGTCTTCATAGCTCTTCTTGATGTTTCTGACAAAATTCTCTGAACCAAGCTGCTGATCAGCGCTGTTGAGATTGCACCAGGCGGTTCTGAAGATGAGCGTATCAACAGCGTCGGAAGCAACCTCAGCGATCAATTCGTCACTCAGTGTACCTTTGCCATCCTTGGTAAATGCATCAAAGTTCTGACAGTCAAAACCCGGGTACTGTTCAGAATTGACGTACTCTTTGATTTTCTGGGTTATGAAAGCAGTAATGGTCTGACGATAGGTGTCAGCGGAATAGGGAAATGCTTCCGGCAGAAAGTCAGAAGGAAGCATAAGATAACGGTCATTGGGATCAGTCGGTTTATCGTTATCGGCACTGTGCATCAGCTGATATTTGCTATCGATCAAAGAATAGCGCAGACATATTCTGGTGTTGTCAACTCCAAGGACTGTATTGTTGCGGTTTTCCGGGTGTTCACACCAGTCGATGATGGAATCATGAACCCTGGATTCATAGGTGATCTCCAGAGGATCAAGACCTTTGTTCATATAGTCAGTCACGAGACTTTGCCAGTGATTATTGAGGTTTTCAGCGGCAGTAGTCCGGGCATTGAATTCGATCAGTGCCTGAATTTCCGACATCGCCTTCATGATGTCGACCAGTTTGGCATCGATCGAGTCGAGCTTGCCATCCATCACTTTAAGGGTATTCTTGATATTCGTGAAAGAGGCCGAGACCGGATCTTCGAGGATGCCCAGCATCTGCAAGAATGATACGCAGGATGAAGCCATACTGCCGATCGATCCGATTCCGGAAGCGAGTGAAGACATGCTGGTGAACATGTTCTTGAAACACTGGGCTACGGTTTCCGGATCATCGACTTTAAGCGTCTCTTTCATGACTTCTTTCAGTTCATCAACTGAACTGGTCACGATCTTGGCTGCTTCTTCGAGCTCTTCAAGTGTCGGTTCATCGGCCGGATTTGCTTCTTCGGCATAAACCCGATATGAAAAACCCGAACACAGCAGCAGAAATATAACTACATAAGCAGTGATTGTTTTCCTTAACATATTGTTATCCCCTATTACACTTCATACATAATTATACATCCATAATAAAACCCAATATAATTAAGTTAGACAGATATAAATATATGAATAATAACGAGGAGACAACATGAACATTCTTTATGAATTTGAACACCGCTTTCTGCCTAACTGGGCTTATACTGTTCCGCAGTTCTTCAATGATCTGATCAACAACGGTGAAAAGATGACGCTGTATAATGCAGCGAAAAATGTCTATGAAAAGAATCAGCTGGAATTTCCTTTCAAGGAAGAAGATTTCGGCGGTTTCCATGGGCGGCTTGATGTTGATACATCCGTTATCGTGATGTGGCTTCCGCAGCCTCAGGAAGCGCCGATGTGCTACTGCTCAATGATCTTTATGAATACCGCCGATAACAGGATCGCTTTTTATACCCTGGAAAAAGGCACAGATCCGATCACAGGGAAAGACATGCAGTTTCTCTGCGGCTGGAATGAGAAAGGTGAACACCGGGAGTATGGCGCTTTCTATACGGAAAAGTTCAGACCCGGAGATATCTTCCTGATCCGCTTCTTCTACACGGTCTTCCGTGGCCTTAAGGATGTCAGAATTCCTGAGCAGCCAAAGGAACAAGGAGAAAACTGCAGAGTTTTAAAATGCCCGGCCTGTCAGAAGGAGATCATCTTTGATGCTTCGGATCTCAAGGATGGAGAGCAGCTTGTCATACTGTGCGGATACTGTCTGCGCTTATATCATCTGAAGTATGAGAATAATGATTTCATGATCTTGAACAAGATCAAGGAAGGATAATCATTTTTTGTAACTCATTTTAAACAGATTAGATAACAAAAAAGTGTCCGGCATAACAGGACACTTTTAATGCACGAATTATTCAGCCAGTGAGGCATAATAGGCTTCGAGTTTCGGTCTGGCTTTTTCATAGACCGACTGCAGTCTGGGATCAAATTGCGACCCCATGCCTTCCATGATTATCTTGTCGGCTCTTGCAAAATCAAAGGCTTCCTTGTAGACACGCTTAGAAACCAGGGCATCGTAGACATCGGCGATCGCCATGATCCGTGCTTCGATCGGTATCTGTTCGCCGGCGAGCTTTTCCGGATAGCCGGAGCCATCCCATCTTTCGTGGTGGTAATGGGCGACATTTTCAGCGACTTTCTTGAAGGAATCATCATCGGTATGCAAGAGGATCTCGTGGATGACTTTCGCTCCTTCGGCCGCATGAGCCTTCATCTTTTCAAACTCTTCCGGGGTGAAGCGTCCCGGTTTTCTCAAGATGTCATCATCGACGGCGATCTTGCCTAGATCATGCATTGGGGCAGCCTTGATGACATCTTTGCAGAACTCATCGGACAGATCGAGATTTCCTTCGCCAAGTATTTCATCGATCAGCAGTCTGACACCTTCTGAGGTTCGCTTGATATGTCCGCCGGTCGAATTGTCTCTGCTTTCAACCATCATTGCCAGACCCATGATCAGATTGTCGTGCATCTCAACGATGTGTCTGGTCTTGTCATCGACTTGCTTTTTAAGTGTATCGTTGTAGCTGTCCAGCAGTTTGATGTATTTCCTATTCGGCGTGTCATCGATGAAAGTGATGATGTAGCCGCGTTTCCATTTGCCGTCATAGAGATAGTTGACGTTGACGTTATAGAACTGATCATCTTCGAAGGAATCATCATCCGGTCCGTTGACCACATATACAAAGGTATTGTTTTCATTGTTCTGCCTGAAACTGTCAAGGAAATGTCTGATCTTGCGCTGTGATGGCTTATAGCCAAACAGTTCATCGATCGCTATATCATTGAGTTCCGGCACGAGATCCTTGGCGACCTGGTTGCTGCCAAGATAGCGCAGATTGAAGTCAAAGGAGATATAGCCGACTTTCTGCTCCTGAACAAAGGAGTCGATTACCGTGTTGGATACATCATAGAGATTGACGCGGTAAGTGATCAGCAGGTAGATGAGCTGAGCAAAAATATATCCTAACGGTACGAGATCAACAGAAAGATTGAAGACCTTGAGGATGATGAAGTAGTTTACGACACAGACGATATCAGGGAATATCAGCATGATCAGGATCCGGCGCGGGATTTCTTTTTTTCTGATCCAGGAATAGATTATCGTGATAATGCCGGTTATCAGATACAGACATACCAGAACATAGAAGACTGTATGCATGATCCCGTATTCTTTGTGTAAGATCGGACGGGAACCGATCATTTCAAAGGAGACTTTGGTATAGAACCAGTCCAGATGACCGATCGTCAATACTGATGCATAGACGATTGCACAGAAGGCAAAGAGGATCAGCCGCAGATATTTAGGGACTTCGACCTTGCACAGGTTGAAGATACTGAAAACAATAAACAGCTGCAGAAAAGAGCCGCCGATATAGATGATCTGCTGGCCGATGATCGCTGCTTCAAGCGAACGTGCCAGTGCCGAAAGCAGATAGCCAAGACAGGCGATCGGAATAAGCGTAAAAATGAGTGTGAAATTCACATCAAAATGTTTATGCCAGATGTATATGTATAAAGCAGCACACGTCAGTGATGCCGCAAAGATCATTCCATAATACAGTGTAAACAACTCATCTACCTCCTGTCTTTTTTATTTGATTCTGATCGTGACATTGCCGGTATCGGTCCTGATCTCACATTTGCCCCCATCAGAAGACGCTGGGACATTGATCCTGCCGGTATCAGACTTGACCTCAAAAACCTTGCCGGAAAGAAGCGTTCCGTCTACCTTGCCGGTATCCGTCCTGACTTTGATGTTCTGGGCATCGGAATCGTTCAGTTCGATCGAACCGGTATCCCGGCGGAAATCGATATCACCTGAGGCCACGACGTAGTTCAGGATCAGTGATCCGGTATCGCCATCAGATGTGAAGTCCTTGCATTTGACATTATCAAGGATGACTTTGCCGATATTGGCTTTGATATTGAGGTCACCGCTTAAAGCGATGCGGTTGAGCTCGATCCTGCCGGTATCTGATTTAAGTTCCATGTCTTCGCCGCTGATATCGCTGATACTGAATTTGCCGGTATCAGACTTGATTGTGATATCGTTTCGTGCGCTGGAGAGCAGCTTTACATCGCCGGTATCGGTTGTAATGTCGATATTCTCAAACTGGAAGTATTTGTCAGTTTCGATATCGCCGGTATCGGAATTAATGGATAATCTGTCATATTCGGCTTTCGGCAGATAGATGACAATATTCATTTTTTCACTGTTGAAACTGAAATGCCATTTATTGATCAGCTCGGCTGATTCCCTGATGACTAACGTGTCATCTTTGACATTGATTTTATGAGGTTCAGCTTCGTTTTCATAGCAGATTACCTTGCAGGAGTTATCTGGCGAAAGGACAAAGCTGAGATCATCAGAATCGGTATCAATATCGATGCTGCTGAAGCTTTCGGTGATCTCATAGGTGTTTGTGACGTAGCTGACATTATTGAGTTTTCTGATGTCAAAGCCAAGCAGAAAATAGGAAATATAGCAGATGATCAGGCCGGATATTATTAAGGCACAGGAAAGAAGCAGCCATCTGTTTGTTCTGTTCATGCGTCCACCTCCTTGCCGATAAAAGAATTTTTGATGTATAAGACGACCCTGCGGGTCAGAATGATGATGGCTTTGGATGCATAAACGCCGGTTATAAATAAGAGGATCGCCAGACCTGCACAGACCAGTGCGGCACCAAAAAAGAAAAGCGCTCCGGAAAAATTGAACTGGCTCAGCTGGGCGATGATCGCCAGCAAGGACGCGATAGAAGATCCCGCCAAAGCAAAACTCGACGCAAACAGCGACAGAGCGATCGACCAGATAACGATGTATAGCGCCAGAATAACGGCAAATGCGGCGATCAGTAAAGGCAACCATAAAGGCAAGCCCAGGATCAGCTGAATGATCTGCCAGGTTTCAAGTTTCTTTTTGGGCTGAACCTTCTGTTTCACCAGGGTCGTCAAAGGATATTCTGACATGATCTTGGAAACGACCTCATCAACAGAACCAAGCTGGGCTATCACTTCTTCCTCGCTTTGTCCTTCTTCCATGCGGGCATAGATCAGCTCCCGGTAAAAGGCGATTCTTTCATCGATTTCATTTTGAGGCAGTCCGGACAGCCTGTTGGCCAGTTCATCCAGAAAATCTTCTTTATTCATGGGCGTTCCTCCTTAATAAATAGAGTTACTATATATATTTTAATCATCTGAGGAATATAAAAACAGACTTATAGTCTGTCTCAGGATTTTCTGACCGGAAAAATGTAATCACTGTTGAGCCATCGGTGGACATCCGGATGAGGCAGGGGATTGATACCCATCAGGGTCTGACAGACTTCAATAAAGCGGTCAGGCGAGACGCATTTGACCCGGCCGTTGATCGCAAAATAGTCTTTCATGGAAGTCATCAGCGCAACCGTGCCGATCTTCATGTTCTGCGACTCCTCATGGTTATGCAGAAGACGATGACGGTACTTCTTGGCTTGCGATGTCACATACTGATAGTTCTTATCATTGATCGATCTGGTCTTGAACTCGATGATGCCGATGCGGTTTTTGCTTAAGATGATCACATCGGGTCGAACGCCGTTTTCATTATCAAAATCCCACAGCACATATTCAAAGATGATCGTCAGCTTTCCATAGCTGCTGTTGAGTTTAACGATCTTGCCTAAACCGTCCTTAAGGACATCATAACAGTCTTTCCAGGCTTCGATCTGTTCATCAGCCAGATCATAGGGCGTGACACAGCAATAGTTTTCGATCATGGCCTTCAGCCATGTCTGCTTATCAAGATGCAGGAATTCACTGATCTCTGCTTCAAAGCAGAAATTATTTATATAGGAACTGCTCATATATTATGACTCCTGATCTTCTGAGCGATCAGATCGCAAAGCTCCTTGAGATAGTCGGTACAGACCAGATATTCGCTCAAGGGACAGGGAAAAGTATCACTTGAATAATCAGGGTTCTTTTCAAATTGTTTGAGCTGGCTGATCAGCTGGTCACGCAAAGCTATGCACTCTTCAAGTGAACTGCCGGCATATTGTCTGATAAATGCGGATGGTGAAAGCATCATAAAGTATAGTCTCCTGAGAAATACGAATTAAAAAAAGTGCCGCGTACTGCTACGCGACATATAGGTGCTCGCTTTTGCGACGAGCATATGGTCCACCACGTCCCGAGGAGCATGGAGGATGTAGGCGCCCTACTTCGCAGTGGGGCATTTACGCCAAACCCTGCGGCTTGGCAAATATTATGATACTGAAAGCGAATATGAAAGTCAACGTTTTTTATGCGATTTCATCAATAATATAAAATCACTTCATCGTCATTAAAAATCACATATTTTAATATGCAGGCAATCTTCAATCCAGGACAGTAGACATATAATCATAGAATTCGTAAGCTTCTTCCACGGTATAAGCAGGACGTTCATTATAGTGGGTAAAGAACACCAGTCTGGAGGCATCCCTCTTGGAAATTTCCTGGCCCTGGAACTTATAGCCATCATTATAGAAATATCCCCAGCCTACAACTTCAACACCGGCTTGATTATAATCTTCTTCAGAATATGCAGAGAATAATCCTCCGCCATTGACATCATCCAGTTTTTTCTCTTCTATCTTCCTGTTTTCTTTGTCAGCCATAAATTATGTACATATTTTACTTCTGAGATGCCAGAAGATGATATCAGATGTCTAATCAACTGTTCTGGCATTTGGACAATGATCGATAATGAATCCGGATACAAAGTCAAAATCTTCATCCTCAGCGTAGACCTGATTGCGGATAAAGGTACTGCTAAGCAGGATGGTGTTGTTTTCCCTGATGCATCTGATCTTTTTCACTTTGCTGAAATCCGAATGCAGAGAACCGCCGGACGCTGATAAAAGACCGGCCGCTGTCGTTGTGCGCTGTCTGGCAGCCAGGCCGGTAAATATTGTAAGGGCATCCAGGGCTTTGGCGGCATCAGTTTTGATCTGGGTGTGATCGATGCCGTTTTCATCCATCTCAAATAAGACGGTGTATTTATTGTTGTTGGCTCTGGTGACGATATAGTAGGCAGGTATCGAAAGGATCACCATGATAAGACAGACAAGACCAGCCGTTTCAAATGCGCTCAATACACCTTTGAAACCTTCGCCGCTAAACAGGTTAAATATGGCCATCAGCAGACAGATAATAACAGCCGCCAGCAATAAGACTCTCCACACTTCATAGAGCAGGAAAAAGCTCTTGAGCATCGGCTGCTCATAGATCCAGCGGTATGTATTGTTTTCATCCTTGTTTATCATGATCTGTCCCCCTTTATCAGTTTCAATATACTGTCAAAAAATTGGAATGAGATCTGCTTAATATAAACTATCTGATTCAATGATAGCATACAGATATATTGAATATGATTAATTGAAAACAGGAATAGTTTTAACGTTTCAGATAGCTCAGAGCAGCTGAATATAATAAACCGGCCAGGATGACCGGTTTGGGTTCTAAAGCAGATCACTGCTCAGCCTTGAAGTTATAGATCGGCTTAATGACTCTGATGATCTGGGCGGTAGGCTCGATGTTGTCGACGATATCTTTCATATCTTTGTAGGCCATAGGGCTTTCATCTAGCGTTCTGATATTGGCGGTAGTTGTATATATGCCTGCCATCTGTTTTTCAAATTCATCAACAGATAAGGTTCTGACCGCTTCGCTTCTTGACATGATCCTGCCGGCACCATGCGGTGCTGAACAGTTCCAGTCCGGATTGCCTTTGCCGATACAGATCAGTGAACCATCTCTCATGTTGATCGGGATGAGCAGTTTTTCACCTTTCTGAGCGGATACCGAACCTTTTCTCAGGATCATGTTTTCCGTATCGATGTAGTTATGAATGGTCGTAAACTGTTCGAGGACAGTAAGACCCATGCCTTCAATGATTATTTCCATCATCGTCTTGCGGTTGATCTGCGCAAATTCCTGCATGATCTTCATATCGTGGATATAGTCATCAAACAGTTCGCCTTGAACATAGGCAAGATCTTTCGGGATGCTATTGAACGTGTTCTTTTTCAGTTCAAGAAACATAGCTTCGATTTCATTTTTCTTTCCCTGTGCTTTGAGCTCGTCTATCTTTTTACGGACCTCTTGCTTGCTCATGCCATTGATCTGCTTGTATGCGAGATCCTGATAGATATCCGCAACTTCCTTGCCCAGGTGTCTTGAAC
>JAEEGF010330865.1_pt1 | contig 27855 bp, 20 predicted proteins | sample 9134171 | NCBI WGS metagenome assembly JAEEGF01 (sample SAMN16246542, study PRJNA631951) | gut metagenome | biome: gut microbiome; feature: rumen; material: AP-attached | host: Bos | place: Iran: Karaj | collected 2018-10 | reverse complement strand
CGTAAAGAAGAAAATAGACGGCATCGAGGGCACGCTGCACAGGATAGCTGTTCTGAAACTTAAAACGGTTCTGCTGGAAGGCAAAAATCTCCAGTTTCTTGTCATGGAAATAACCGAAAAGCTTCTTGCGGCTGCCGATGAAATTGCGGCGATGCAGATGATTCCATACCGTAGCACAGACATGAGAATATTTCACGTCGCTGAAATGATCTTCAATGACTGTTTTCAGGTCTTTGTTGATACAGAAAAGGGCCACGGCATTCAGCTGCGGTAACACCAGATCAAGGATCACATCGTTTTCGTGTCCTGTCATCGCATGATGGTAGAACACATCGTTCGTTTCCTCTGAATATTCTTCGAGTGGAATCATCAGTACGGGCGTGTCAAGAATCACCTGAGCCCGCTGCCAGTTTGTGGCGAGTAAATCATTGCTTCGAAAAGCTTCACGAAGGTTAGCGGCTTGGGAAATGCCACTTTTCATCGTGTAGGGTTCATAGATAATCTGGCTATCCGACAGATTGTCAACCACGGAGAATGACATACCGCTTTGGCTGATGCGTATTGTCAGTCGAGGACGTTTGGTGAGGATGCTGCTGCCTGTTTCTTCCATATTGCTATTTTATAATGTGCAAAAGTAAGAAAAATCTGTGAAAATCTGTGATATTCTGTGGTTTTTTATATGATTTTGTTTATTTTTGCGGTATGATTATCAACGAACTTACCTTACAGATACGTCAGTCTTTCCAATTAGAACCTACTCCTGAACAGGCGTTGGCTATTGATGTATTCTGTCAGTTTATGACCAGTCGGGAGAACCAAGCCATCATGATTCTCCGTGGTTCGGCAGGAACGGGTAAGACTTCGCTGGCAGGCGCTATTGTACGAACGATGGTTAAACTCAAGCAAAAAGTCATGCTTCTGGCTCCTACAGGGCGTGCTGCCAAAGTGTTTTCACTTAATAGCGGTCATCCGGCATTCACGATTCACCGTAAAATATACCGTCAGAAAACCTTTACGGGTGATATGGGTACGTTCAGCCTTAACGATAATCTGCACCGTGATACACTCTTTTTGGTCGATGAGGCTTCGATGGTGGCCAATGCAGGATTATCAGACTCTCCTTTCGGACAGGGACGATTGCTTGATGACTTGATTCAATATGTGTATCAGGGACAGAACTGCCGTTTGATGTTGATTGGCGATAAGGCTCAGCTACCACCGATAGGGGAGGAAGAGTCGCCGGCATTGATGGCTTCGGTTCTTTCACTTTATGGATTGAAGGTCTTCGAATGTGACCTGAATGAAGTACTGCGGCAGTCGCAGGATTCTGGTATTCTCTGGAATGCCACAATGGTGCGGCAGATGATAACCCACGATGCGATGACACAACTTCCCAAGATTCATTTTAATGGATTCGCGGATATTGAGATGGTTCCTGGCAATGAACTCATTGAACAGCTCAACACCAGTTTCTCGCGTGTGGGTATCGATGAGACCATTATTGTAACTCGCAGCAACAAACGGGCTAACATCTACAATATGGGAATCCGTAATATGATTCTGGACCGTGATGAACAACTTTGTGTCGGAGACCAGCTGATGGTCGTGAAAAACAATTATTTCTGGAGTAAGGAATCGTCTCTTCCTTTTATTGCAAATGGTGACCATTGCCGGGTGATGAGGGTGCGTAATGTAAGAGAACTCTATGGATTTCATTTTGCAGATGCCACGTTGCTCTTTCCAGATTATGATAATTATGAGCTGAAAGCCACGGTTTTACTCGATACTTTGACTGCTGAGGCACCAGCCTTGACGCATGATCAGAGTGACGAACTCTTTCAGAACATTCAGGAGGACTATGCAGACGTGCCGCTGAAAGCAGACCGCCTGAAGGCTATCCGTGAAGATGCCTATTTCAATGCGTTGCAGATAAAGTATGCCTATGCGGTCACCTGCCATAAGGCGCAAGGTGGTCAGTGGGCTCATGTTTATATAGATCAGGGATATATGACGGACGATATGCTCACCCCCGATTATATTCACTGGCTCTATACTGCTTTTACACGAGCCACAGAGAAGCTCTATCTCGTCAATTGGCCCGCATCTCAAATATCCCAAGCGAATCCCAGTTAATCCCATTAGATCCCAGAAAACTGACACAACCATGCAAAAGAGCAAATATTTGGTAGCCAATGAGCGCGATGCACGATGGGGACTTACCGTTAGTACGGTGGGTTACGATGAAGTGCGCCCTGGCGAGCCTTATCCCACGCCGAATCATCCTGACGGCTATTTTTTTGATATAGCCAAAGGGCGTGTCTTGAATGAATATCAGTTGCTCTACCTGTTAGAAGGAGAAGGCCTTTTCACTTCTGATCATCAGGAAACGACCAAGATTAAGGCTGGGGATTTTTTCCTTCTCTTTCCTAATGAATGGCACACCTATCATCCGCTGCCAGGAAAGAAATGGAAAAGCTATTGGATTGGCTACAAAGGCCGAAACATGGACGACCGCGTGCGTTCGGGTTTCCTTTCTCCCAAGAAACCTATCTACCATGTGGGTTATAGTGCTGATATCATATACCTCTACAAATCGGCCCTTAAGGCTTCACAGGAAGAGGCCGCTTTTGTACAGCAGACGCTTGCAGGTATCGTAAACCATCTCATCGGGTTAATGTATTCTTTGGAACGAAATATTATCCTCAACAAGGATAGTGAGCGCGTGGAGATGATTAACCGTGCACGGCAGCGCATCCGTGAAGCCTTGGAAAGCCCCCTCAGTATCCAGCAGATAGCTGAAGAAATGGGAGTCAGCTACAGCAATTTCCGCAAGCTGTTCAAGGAGTATACGGGTCTTTCACCGGCCCTTTATCAGCAAGATCTGAAGCTGCAGCGTGCCAAGGAACTGCTCAGTACGACAGATATGAGTATCAAGGAGATTGCCTACCAACTCAATTTCGAGAGTCCGGATTACTTCTCCTCAAAGTTCAAAACAAAAACAGGCGAGAAGCCAAGTGACTTCCGCATGCAGTCTAAATAGTCGTTCCGTAACGTGGAATCACATCGTGGCATTTCACGGTTTCTTTCTTGACCCTGAAGATGACCGTTTTTCTGATGTCTTCAGCTGAGGCAGCGAAGTTTGCCGTATATTCTCCTTCTTCTGTCACCCAACCCTGTATGTCAGTATCGTAGGATGCCAGGTCATATCCTGTGAACGAGAGTGTCAGCATCTGACTTTCGCCAGGCTGCAGTTCACGTGTCTTAGCAAAGGCTTTCAGTTCCATGGATGGTTTGTAGAGTTTGCTCTTGGGGGCTGAAATATAAAGTTGAACAGCCTCTTTTCCTGCTACGTTACCCGTGTTCTTCACAATCACACTGGCATGATACTCGTTACCAGTCTTAATAACCTTAGGTTTGGAGTATTCAAATGTGGTGTAGCTCATTCCATAGCCGAAGGGATAGCTTACAGCCTTACCTTCGGAGAGGTAATAACGGTAGCCCACATTCAATCCTTCCTCGTAACGCGTTTCAGCCACATTGGGAGTCGATTTTTTCATCTCATCGTTCATTTTGAACTCATCCCAGAAAGTAATATCGCGAGGGAAGTTCATATTGGCAGGTACATCGTCGATTTCACATGGGAAGGTGACAGTCAGTTTTCCGCTAGGGTTAACTTTGCCCGTCAGTACGTCGGCAATGGAATTACCAGCTTCCATACCTGGTTGCCAAGCCAGCAGAATGGCATCGGCGTAAGGTTTTACGGCTTCTGTGTTCACCACACCGCCCACATTCAAGATTACCACTACGGGTTTTTGTATCTTGTGGAAAGCATCATAAGTATTCCTCAATAACTCCTGTTCGTCAGCATTGATGTCGAAATCGGCGAATGTGCGGTCGCCGCCTTCACCACTACTTCGTCCAATAGTGACGATGGCGATGTCGTTGTTCTGAGCAGCAAACATATAGGTGTTCAGTCCCAACTGAGGTTCCTTCACTCGTGGACGAGGGAAGAACGAGTTGGTGCTCAGAAATCCCATCTCTGCTTCGGCCTCCAGCGCGGCAATCTCCTTGTATCTGGAGTAGAGTCCGCGAAGGGTGTCGTTGATGATGAATCCTGCATTCTCCAGACCTTTCACCAGATCAATCACGTATGGCTTGTTTACATCGCCGGAACCTGTTCCGCCACCATACAGATTATAAGAGGTAGTACCGAAAAGGGCTACGCGCAGTTTTTCTTGTGCAGAAACCTTAAGCGGTAGTGTAGGCAGGAATCCTGGTTTGTCTCCCTCAGGAGTGGTGGGGAGCGGATTGTTCTTTAGCAGAACCATTCCTTCAGGAGCGGCTTCGCGAGTGAGCTTTGCGTGTGCCTGAATGTCAGGCTTATTTGAAAACTTGTAATTGCGGAAGTGTGGGGTTTTCACAATATACTGCAGGATGCGCCGCACGTTGCGGTTGATGTCTTCCATCTTGATGCTACCGTCCTGAGCACCCTTGATGATATCCCGTATCTGTTCAGCATTTCCAGGAGTGAGCAGATCATTTCCAGCAGCTACTTGAAGGTCTGTGTGACGAGTGTTCGTCCAGTCGGTCATCACGATACCCTTAAATCCCCATTCATCGCGCAAAATAGTGGTAAGTAGATCTTTGTTCTCCTGTGTCCAAGGCCCGTTCAGATAGTTGTACGAACTCATGATGGTCCAAGGCTGGCTCTTGCGGACAGCAATTTCGAAACCCTTCAGGTAGATTTCGCGTAAGGTGCGCTGATCCACCACAGAATTGTTATACAGGCGATTGGTTTCCTGATTATTGGCGGCAAAGTGCTTGGCACTCACACCAACGCCCTGACTTTGTATGCCGTTAATCATGGCCGCGCCTATGAGTCCTGTCACAAACGGGTCTTCTGAGTAGTATTCAAAATTTCGACCGCAAAGTGGAGAGCGCATGATATTCATGCCTGGTCCGAGGATAACGTCGCATCCGTATTCCAGTGCTTCATTACCCATGGCTTCACCCACGCGCTCCACCAATTCGGTATTCCAGGTGGAAGCCAACAATGTCCCGATGGGGAATCCCGTGCAATAGTAAGTGTTCGGGTCGTTAGGACGCGTAGCTGCAATATGCACGCCGGCAGGTCCGTCGGCAAGAACGGTATGCGGAATGCCCAGCCGTTCAATCTTTGCCGTGTTACCTGCTGCTCCGAGCACAATGGCCCCTGCATTGGGGTCTGGATTTGTAGGCAGGCCGAAATAAGAATTTCCGAAAGTATAACCCACTAGTAAGTTCGCTTTTTCTTCAAGGGTCATATTCTTAAGCACCTGGTCAATATTGTTAGGCGTCAGTTTTGGCTGTGCCGTTGCGATGGATGCTATCATAGCTGTTATGAGAATAAGTTTTGCTTTCATATATGATTCGATTAAGCTAATAATACTTCTGAATGCAAAGATAAGAAAAAAAACGATATTTTGCTAAACAGAAAGGCATTTATTTCTCGAATATCTGAAATAATTTGTATTTTGTTTATCTCCCTCTTGCTTCCACGTATCAGAGGCATCCTTTCCACTTCATTTAAGCACCCCGTCTGTTTCCAAGATTGCATGGATGCTGTTTTCAGAAAGAAATAGGACTCACTTTACTTTCCATAAAAAACTCCCGAAAAGGACTGCCTTGCAGCAGTTTTTCGGGAGACTCATATTTAAGTTTGAAAAGAGATGTTTAGAAAAGGAAGGTCTTCTCAAGCCAGTAGCAGAAAATACCGGCGAGATAGCCTACGAAGGCAATCCATGTGATCTTCTTCATGTACCATCCGAAGGTGATTTTCTCCAGACCCATGACCACAACACCTGCTGCTGAACCGATGATAAGCATAGAACCACCCACACCAGCACAGTAAGCCAGAAGTTGCCAGAAAACGCCATCGACAGCCATGTCTCCAACAGGCTGAACTGGATACATGCCCATACATCCAGCCACGAGTGGCACATTGTCAACGATAGAGGAGAGCACACCGATGATACCAGTAACAAGGTAGTGATTGCCATTGAAGGTTTCATTGAGGCCTTCTCCCAGTCTGGTGAGTACGCCAATCTCCTGCAGAACAGCCACAGCCATCAGAATACCGAGGAAGAACATGATGGTGCTCAGGTCAATGCGTGAGAGCAAGTCGCTTACGCGCTTGGCCATCGTGTCGTCTTCAGAAGTATTGTGATGGAAGATTTCAGTGACAGTCCAAAGCACTCCCAGTACGAGCAGGATGCCCATGAACGGAGGAAGATGGGTGATAGTTTTGAAGATGGGAACGAAAACAAGACCGCCCACACCTAGCCAGAAGATAATATCACGCTGTCTTTTGGTGAACTGGCTTACATCAGCTGCCGGCAGATTCTGCGATTTGTCGAACTTTCCACTGAGGGAATATTGCAGGATAAAGGCCGGAATGACCATTGAGACAAGCGAAGGAATGAATATTTCGGTCAGTACGCCCTGCGTAGTGATAACACCCTTGATCCAAAGCATGATGGTGGTCACGTCACCAATGGGTGAGAAAGCACCACCGGAGTTGGCTGAGATAACGATAAGCGCAGCATAAATAAGACGGTCGCCACGGCTCTGAACGAGTTTGCGCAGCACCATAATCATCACAATCGAAGTGGTGAGATTGTCGAGGATGGCCGACAGGAAGAACGTCATAAAGGCCATACGCCACATGAGCTTACGCTTGGAGCGCGTCTTCAGCGTGTCGCGAACGAAGTTGAAGCCCCCATTGCTATCCACGATCTCCACGATGGTCATGGCACCCATCAGGAAGAATAAGGTGCCGGCAGCATCGCCCAGATGATGCTCTATCACCCCGGAGATGTGGTGTAATAACTCACCACCCAGCACAGCAGGATAATACTGCATGGGGTCGAGCATGAGCAGTGTCCAGCACAGCACACACATAAGGAGCGCAATGGCCGCCTTGTTCACTTTTGTAAGTCCCTCAAGGGCTATGCAGAGATAGCCGGTACAGAAGACTACAACAATTAGAATCGTTAATGTAGACATTTGATTTTGATACTTATTTATTAATTGTTTTAAATTTGGTTGCAAAGATACGAATAAGTGAGAAGAAAACCAAATATTTATTTGAGTTTTCTCGAACGGAAGTATTTTGGAGCGCAGCTCAAAGATACGAATAAGTGAGAAGAAAACCAAATTATAACGGAAAAGTTTGCTTCATAACGAAAAAGTTTGTATATTTGCAGTCCATATGAACAACGAACTAAATAAAGAAGTGAAATGGAGTGAAAACGTGGTATTGGCAGATGCCGACTACATTGACTCCGTCGCGTTTAACCTGATAGTCAACTTCGAGCGGATGATAGGCCGCCGCATCCCACAGGCCGACATGGCCAAATGGCTGGACTGCGTGGCTCTCGACGGTGGTATCAGAGACGGCGAGAACGAGATACAGGTGATACTGACTCACCAAAAGAACAAGCAGCAGATGGACAATTTCGTGCCAGCCCACTATGCCACCGACCTGAGCGGAAAAGCATTCAAGGACCACCTGGGCGAGTTTACCATCAACGCCTACCAGGCTGAAGGATTTGCCGAAGCAGGCGATTTCTTTAACGAGGTGCTCGAGCTGGTGTGTGCACAGAAAGACGTGAAACGCCTGATGGTGATACCCAATGCCGAGGATAGCGCCCTATATAATAAGGTACGCGAGACCCTGCGCAAGGCCGACGATGCTGACAAACGCATCACCGTGTTCACCATGCAACCTGGTGCTGGCGGCCAGTTCCGCCAGGAGATACTGGGCTACTCGCTGATGGCTGCCCTGGGCATCAGAGCCGATGAGATTAAGGATTAAATAACAGAATACAGAAGAATATAAAATAAAGAGACTATGGCAAAAGTATTAATGATTGGCGCAGGAGGTGTAGCCACCGTTGCTGCGTTTAAGATTGCTCAGAATGCTGACGTATTTACGGAGTTTATGATTGCTAGTCGCCGTAAGGCTAAATGTGATAAGATTGTGGAGGATATCCACAAAGCAGGATATAACATGGACATCAAGACCGCTCAGGTGGACGCCGACGATGTGGAGCAGCTGAAGCAGCTGTTTAATGCCTTCAAGCCCGAGCTCGTCATCAACCTGGCACTCCCATATCAGGATCTGACCATCATGGATGCCTGTCTGGCATGCGGCTGCAACTATCTGGACACAGCCAACTACGAGCCCAAGGACGAGGCACATTTTGAGTACTCATGGCAATGGGCTTATCGCGACCGTTTCGAGAAGGCCGGTCTGACAGCCATCCTGGGTTGCGGATTCGACCCGGGCGTGACCAGCATCTATACCGCCTATGCCGCCAAGCACCATTTCAAGGAGATACAGTATCTTGATATCGTGGACTGCAACGCCGGCGACCACCACAAGGCTTTCGCCACCAATTTCAACCCAGAGATCAATATCCGTGAGATCACTCAGAAGGGACTCTACTGGGAAGACGGCAAATGGGTGGAGACAGAGCCACTGGAGATTCACAAGGATTTGAACTACCCCAATATCGGGCCACGCGACAGCTACCTGCTGCACCATGAGGAGATAGAGAGTCTGGTGATCAACTACCCCACCATCAAGCGTGCACGCTTCTGGATGACCTTCGGTCAGCAGTATCTGAAGCACCTGGAGGTGATACAGAATATCGGCATGAGCCGCATCGACGAGGTAGAGTACGAGGCACCTCTGGCCGACGGCACTGGTACTGCCAAGGTTAAGATTGTGCCCCTGCAGTTCCTGAAGGCGGTGCTGCCTAACCCACAGGACCTGGGCGAGAACTACGAGGGCGAGACCTCTATCGGCTGCCGCATCCGTGGTATCGGCAACGATGGCAAGGAGCATACCTACTATGTTTACAACAACTGCTCACACCGCGCTGCCTACGAGGAGACCGGCATGCAGGGCGTAAGCTACACCACTGGCGTGCCCGCCATGATCGGTGCCATGATGTTCTGCAAGGGTCTGTGGAACAAACCCGGCGTTCACAACGTCGAGGAGTTCGACCCCGATCCATTCATGGAGCAGCTCAACAAGCAGGGTCTGCCTTGGCATGAGATTCACGATGGCGACTTGGAACTCTAATTCATAAACCCAATTACAATTAACTATGGCAAAAGAAAAAGAAGAGGCTATGACGCCTCAACAGGAGAAGATGAAAGCGCTTCAGGCTGCCATGTCGAAGATTGAGAAAGACTATGGTAAAGGCTCAATCATGCGCATGGGCGATGAGCAGGTGGAAAATGTGGAAGTGATTCCTACTGGTTCGATAAGCCTGAATGCAGCGCTGGGTGTGGGCGGCTATCCGAAAGGCCGTATCATCGAGATCTACGGTCCCGAGTCATCGGGTAAGACCACACTGGCCATCCACGCTATCGCCGAGGCCCAGAAGGCTGGCGGTATTGCTGCCTTTATCGATGCCGAGCATGCTTTCGACCGTTTCTATGCTGAGAAGCTGGGGGTAGACATCGACAACCTCTACATCTCTCAACCTGACAACGGAGAGCAGGCACTGGAGATTGCCGACCAGCTGATCCGTTCAAGCGCCATCGACATTATCGTTATCGACTCTGTAGCTGCCTTGACACCTAAGAAGGAGATTGAGGGCGACATGGGCGATTCAGCCGTTGGTCTGCAGGCACGTTTGATGAGCCAGGCGCTGCGCAAGCTCACATCAACCATCTCGAAGACCAACACCACCTGTATCTTCATCAACCAGCTGCGTGAGAAGATTGGCGTGATGTTTGGTAACCCAGAGACCACCACAGGTGGTAACGCCCTGAAATTCTATGCATCTGTACGTCTGGATATCCGTAAGGTAACCACCCTGAAGGATGGCGACCAGCCTATCGGTAACCAGGTACGCGTAAAGATTGTGAAGAACAAGGTGGCGCCTCCTTTCCGTAAGGCCGAATTTGAGATCATGTTTGGCGAAGGAATCTCTAAGATTGGTGAGATTGTTGACCTGGGTGTGGAATATGATGTCATCAAGAAGAGCGGCTCATGGTTCAGCTACGGCGACTCGAAGCTGGCACAGGGACGCGACGGCGTGAAGAAGCTGCTGAGCGATAACCCTGAACTCTGCGAGGAACTCGAAGCAAAGATCATGGAAGCCATCTCAGACAAATAATAAGTCACAAAATAATCCCAGCCGATTGGCTGGGATTATTTTTATCTATCGTAACGAAGAGAGACTATTCCAATGGTGTGCCTCGGCCACTGAGCCAGCCTTGTACAGGTTCTACAGGCTTGGCAGTGGCATGCTTCTTCTTGGCATTGGTCTTCTTGCCGCCAGCCTCGTTGCCATCCTTGACACTGGTCTTCTTAACAAAGCCTGAGCCATCGAACTCCACATACAGCAGCTTGTTGTTAGAGCGCTTGAACACCCAGAAATACTGTCCACCCTTACCAGGCTCCACCTTGTCGGGCTCACCGGCAGCCATCTCTACCTCGTCCTCACTCATGCCAATACCAACATGGCCGGCACGGATCATGGCACGTGAGGCCTCGCTGGTGGACACCTTCTTACCAGGACCTGGCGCAAACAGCAAACCAAAGAACTCCTGAGGCTTGTCCTCGCACTTATACTGGTCGAGGAAACATTCGGCAAAGAAGAAGGAACCCAGCGTGGTACTCTTCAACTTGATGGTAGCCCTGTCATCACTCTTATGAGGGGTGATCGACTCGATCTTATATTCTGCCAGACGTGGAATGGCCTGCTGCTTGTTGGTAACCTCGTTCATCATACGCATAGGCAGCTTGGTGTGGATCACCTTGCCGATAAACTGCTTATAGTTGCGGCTGCTGATAGACATGATATCGTCCTGAAGCTCAAAGGAGTTGTTGAACAGATAGCGCGCCTCATCGCCCACAAACTCATCGGCACGCATGCCGCTGTTGGTTCTCGACATGGCCACATTCTGGTAGAACTGGTTGCCATCCTTATCCTCGACAACGATTTTGACGGGATAGCTGCGTGAGCCCACGCCTACGGCCACCACCTTCACCTCGATATCCTTGTCGACCTCAACCTCCTCGTAGCCCTCACCATCGTACTCCGTATCCACGCGATACTGTTTCGTCTTGGTATAGAGCACCTTATCCATCAGCTTCTCACGGGCGATATCCACATCACCCAGATAGGCCAGGGTGGGCACACCCGTTTTCTGGAAGCAGTAATCCTCGAACGAGCCATAACCAATCTCATAATAATAAGCCTTATTGTCATCCTGGCACAAGAAATTGACCTGTGCATGACCATCCTTGCTCTCGCTATGGCCTTTATACACCATCACCTTGTACTTCAGCGTCAGATTGCTCACCTCCTTGCCAGTTTCGGCATCAGTAAAAGTGCGCACCACAAGATCGTATTTTTCTGGCATCACCATGAACTTCATGCCCTCCTGCCAGTCGCACAGACTGTGGTACTTGAAGTTCTGACTGATAAAGTCTCTCGATGCTTCCTCTTCCTCCTCCTGAGCCTCAGCAATCACATCTGCCATATGAGTCTCTGCACTCTTGGTGGCACCCTTCGTCTTTACGATATAAGGGTTTGACTGTGCCGATGCTGCCAAAAAGACAAGCGCCGAACAGGCTGTTAAAATCGTTCTTCTCATCACTACCGATAGTTTTAATATAGAATTCTGTGTGCAAAGATAGGTTATTTCGAATGAATATCCAAATATTTTGTGCCAAAATGACGTAATAAAAACCTTTTTTCACCGAAAAAGACAATTTGGCACGTGCTTTGCAATTCGATAACTGACAAAACATTGAGTATAAATAAAAAAATATAAGAATTATGGGAAAGATTATTGGAATTGACTTAGGAACTACCAACAGCTGTGTTGCCGTATTCGAGGGTAACGAGCCAGTAGTAATCGCCAACAGCGAGGGTAAGCGTACAACACCTTCTGTCGTTGGTTTTGTTGAGAATGGTGAGCGTAAGATCGGTGACCCTGCCAAGCGTCAGGCCATCACAAATCCACAGAACACCGTATACTCTATCAAGCGATTCATGGGTGAGAACTGGCAGCAGACCGAGAAAGAGATTGGTCGCGTGCCATATACTGTAGTGAACGAGGGTGGCTACCCACGTGTAGACATCAACGGTCGCAAATATACACCACAGGAGATCTCTGCAATGGTTCTTCAGAAGATGAAGAAGACGGCTGAGGACTATCTGGGTCAGGAGGTTACAGAGGCTGTTATCACTGTACCTGCCTATTTCTCTGACTCTCAGCGTCAGGCTACCAAGGAGGCTGGTCAGATTGCCGGTCTCGAGGTAAAGCGTATCGTCAACGAGCCTACAGCCGCTGCATTGGCATACGGTGTTGACAAGGCCAACAAGGATATGAAGATCGCTGTGTTCGACCTGGGTGGTGGTACATTCGATATCTCTATCCTGGAGTTTGGTGGCGGTGTGTTCGAGGTGCTCTCTACCAATGGTGATACCCACCTGGGTGGTGACGACTTCGACCAGGTGATCATCGACTGGCTGGTTCAGGAGTTCAAGAACGACGAGGGTGCCGACCTGACTGGCGACCCCATGGCTATGCAGCGCCTGAAGGAGGCTGCCGAGAAGGCCAAGATTGAGCTGTCTTCAAGCACCTCTACAGAGATTAACCTGCCTTACATCATGCCTGTTGGCGGTGTACCTAAGCACTTGGTTAAAACACTGACACGTGCCAAGTTCGAGCAGTTGGCCCACGACCTGATCCAGGCTTGTCTGGCTCCATGTCAGAAGGCTATGGCCGATGCCAAGCTGAACACAGCTGATATCGACGAGGTGATCCTCGTAGGTGGTTCAAGCCGTATCCCAGCCGTTCAGACACTGGTTAAGAACTACTTCGGCAAGGAGCCTTCAAAGGGTGTTAACCCCGATGAGGTAGTAGCCGTGGGTGCTTCGATCCAGGGTGCTATCCTGAACAAGGAGGGTGGCGTAGGCGACATCGTACTGCTCGACGTAACACCTCTTACACTGGGTATCGAGACCATGGGTGGCGTGATGACCAAGCTGATCGATGCCAACAGCACCATCCCATGCAAGAAGAGCGAGGTGTTCTCTACCGCTGCCGACAACCAGACAGAGGTGACCATCCACGTGCTGCAGGGTGAGCGTCCAATGGCTGCTCAGAACAAGAGCATCGGACAGTTCAACCTCACAGGTATCGCTCCTGCCCGCCGTGGTATTCCTCAGATTGAGGTAACCTTCGATATCGATGCCAATGGTATCCTCAAGGTTTCTGCCAAGGATAAGGCCACTGGTAAGGAGCAGGCCATCCGCATCGAGGCTTCTTCCGGCTTGTCACAGGACGAGATCAACCGCATGAAGGCCGAGGCAGAGCAGAATGCAGAGAACGATAAGAAGGAGCGCGAGCGCATTGACAAGCTGAACCAGGCCGACTCTATGATCTTCCAGACAGAGAACCAGCTGAAGGAGCTTGGCGACAAGATTCCTGCACAGTTCAAGCCAGAGATCGAGAAGGCTCTCCAGCAGCTCAAGGATGCCCACAAGGCAGGCGACGTAGCCGCTATCGACACAGCCATCGCAGCCCTGAACGCTGCTTGGCAGAACGCTTCTCAGCAGATGTACCAGCAGAGCGGTGCTGCCGGACAGCCTGGCGGCGACCAGTTCCAGGGCGGTCAGCAGCAGGCCCAGCAGGGCGGTGCCAAGCCTGAGGACATCCAGGACGCCGACTTCGAGGAGGTGAAGTAAATTATTGATTTACAATCATATGAACCGGTGCGCAATTTGGAAACAATTGCGCACCGTTTTTTTACATATGACAGCCAGATGGTCACAGAATATTCAGGAAGAGGGTAATCATGCCGGTATTAATCAGATCGGCAAACATGGCACCAATGATGGGCACAATGAGGAACGGCTTGACAGTGTAACGGTATTTATAGCACACTGCACTCATGTTGGCCATGGCATTGGGGGTAGCACCCAGTCCGAAGCCACAGATGCCGGCACACAGCACTGCTGCATCGTAGTCACGTCCCAGCAGGGGGAACGCCACGAAGTAGGCAAACAGGGCCATCATGAGCACCTGCGACACCAGGATGACGATCAAGGGCAGGGCTAAACTCTGGAGTTCCCAGAGCTTGAGCGATATCATCGCCATGCCGAGGAACATTGACAAACAGATGTTGCCCACACTGATAATACGCTCCATATCAAGCAGCTTCTCGGCTTTCGCCCATCGACCGTCTTCCCTATAACTGATGCATCCGAGGATATTACGAACGAGGGCCGCCAGAATCAAGGCGCCAAAATAGGTGGGAAACGTAACCCCGGTCATGGCAAGCAACCAGCTCAACAAGGTGCCACCACCCATGACGAGGATGATGCAATAAGTAGCCTTCGCATACTGTTGGAACTCCAGTTCGTTCGTGCTGACACGCTTTGTTCGACCTGTTGGCGATGCCTCGTCGCTCTCAATACCAGCCATGGCGGGGTCGATCTCTTCATCTTCCGGCTGCCTCTGCTCATCCGTCAGTTTCTTGCGGATCATCCGTTCTGCCAGCGGACCGCCAATCATCGAGCCTGCTATCAGCCCAAAGGTAGCAGCTGCCATGCCTATTGTGCCAGCGCCATGCAAGCCCATGCCTTCGAGCAGGCTCGCAAATCCGCCTGCCGTACCATGTCCGCCCGTCATCGAGATACTTCCGGCAGCCATGCCTATCAAAGGCTCCACACCCAGGAACCGGGTGATGCCCATCGGCATGATGTTCTGCAGGGCAATGATGACTATCAGCAGAATCAGCATGACAACCAAGAGTTTACCGCCTTGCTTTATGACTTTCAGGTCGCTCTGGAAGCCTACGCTGGTAAAGAATGCCAGCATGAAGACATCCTTCAACGTGCCGTCGAACGACACCTCTATATCAAACCACCCATACAGTACCAGCGTCATCAACGAGAAGATGATGCCTCCGCTGACAGGCGACGGCACACAGAATTTCTGAAGGCAGGCGACCCTTCGCGTTAAAACCATACCGACAAGGAGTGCCAGGGCACCAATGCCGGCCGTTTGAATCATATCCAATTCTACACTTATCATAGGCGTTTGCATGTTATCATTAGAATCTATACTGCAGTCTGACAGCAACAGCATGCCTGTTGACCGTCACATCATGACAGATGGCGTCAAACATATCATGCCAGTCCATCCCCAGGTTCCATGTCTTATTCAGCTGTTTGTTCACGGTGACACAGCCATACACCGGTTCACCAGTCACCTCACGCGTGGGCGACTGTTTGGTGAAGAACACCATCTGCAGGCCAATCTGCCACGCATGAGGGAGATAAGCCATCGGAGACAAGCGAACAGAGGCATAGGTGCCATGCTTGTCCATATAGAGGTTTGCTCCTCCTGTCACACTCAGTCCATTGGTCTTCCAATAGGCCGATGCCCCCAGTTCCGTAAAGTTCTCACCGTCCTCAACCTCAAAATAGCTTGCTCCCGTTTGCACAGTCAACTTCTGCCTGCTATAGGTGTACGCCAGTTTCACCTGGTTAATCGTACGCTCCACCAGCAGTCCCTTAGTAACAGCCCACTCCTCATCAGACAGTTTATTCATCCCCATCAGAAGGGATGCATGCGAAGGATTGAAGTATTTGCGATAATAACCCAGCTGTATCTGATGCCGACTTTCTGGCATATAGACGATGCAGGCATTGGCATTATTTCGCGTGTCGGCATGCTTTTGAGTTTGTCCGTCCTCTCTCTGTTTGTAGTTATAGAACATCACCCGATTGCCAATCGTAAAACGCCATTGTGGCAAGGCATAGGTAAACTGCCAATAGATATCATTATTAAAAGCATCCCAACGTCTGCCTGCATCCTTCTGTCTGGTCATCAGAAAATCGCCTTCGACACCCAGCATCATCGATAGCCGTTTGCCAAACAAAGGCGTATTCAGCTCAACGGTGTACAATGGCAGCTTATGCGACAACACCGGATCGCTGGCATACTGATAGCCGCCCAGGATGAGCAGCTCGGTACCCTGGGAGTTAAAGGTATGGAAGTATCTCGCTCTACCCATGACCTTACGCGACATGCCAGAAGGATGGTCCAGAAACTGCTGGGTGAAATAGGTGAGCAGTTTGTTTCTGTCGTCAAACCGGTTGGTCATATGGAGCGTCAGATACGTCTGGATCCCCTCTTGATGGCGATAAGATGTATTGGCATAGAGGTCGGTCTGCCGACTTCCATACATCATATTCACAGTACCCATGCCCGATACATTCTTTCCAAAGTCCCCTTGTGCTTCCACCAAAGTGCTCACCCTCTCAGGCATCATCAGATTGATATCCAGCACCTTACCCAGTCCAATGGTTCCCTTAGCGACGCCCGTATTGTCGCAAACCTGAATCTTTGCGATATCCCTGGCTTTCATTTGGGTTAGGATCAGTCTGGTGTCGCCGTTCACCGGACAGTTGTCGATACGGAGGTTATAGTTATAGATCATATCCTCATAGCCCTCTATCAGCAGCTCCGGCACCAACTGGAGCATATCCATCAGCGTCTCCTCCCCACAGAGTTCCATTCGCTGGGGATAGATCACGGTTCTGTCTGCCTTCATCTCTACGATAGGCATCTCTCCTTCTGCAAGCAGCGAGACTGATGGAAGCCAGAAGGTTATCAGTATCAGGGCTAACCGGTACATATTTATTGTCTTAGGTGAGTTGCTGCAAATATACGAAGATTTTTGGAAAATGCACTTTATTTATCGCTTTTTTATTTGTTTTTTTGTATCTTTGCACCAAACTCATAACAACAGAAGCAAATGGATGCAAAACGAATTTTAGACTACTTGAAACAGCTGATGGCCAACAACAACCGTGAGTGGTATTGGGCGCATAAGGCGGAGTATGATGCCGTGAGGGCCGATTTCGAGGCTGGCGTAGCCCAGGCTATCAACAGGATTGCCACCTTCGACCCCTCTATAGCCCATCTCACAGTGAAGGACTGCACCTACCGGTTTAACCGCGACACCCGTTTCTCACCCGATAAGTCGCCCTACAAGAACCACCTGGGTGCCTACATCGCCGCCCATGGCAAGAAAGCGCTCCACGGCGGCTACTACCTGCACCTGGAGCCCGGTCACTGCATGGTGGCATGTGGCAACTACTGGTTGCCCACCAACATTCTGACATCCTGTCGCAATGAGATCATGGGCAACACCGCCGAGTGGTTGAAGTGTGTAGAGAACAAGGCGTTTCTGAAATACTATGGCTCCCCCGCCAAGGGCAGCCTCAAGTCGCCCACCGACGTATCCAGCTGGGACCAGCCACAGGGTTTCGGCATCGAGAAGCTAAAAACCTGTCCGTCGGGATTCCCCCGCGACTGGGAGCATATCGAATACCTCCGTATGAAAGACTACTGCTGCTGGCACCACGTAGATGAGTATTTCTTCGAAGGCGACCAGTGGCTGGATGAGATGGAACAGATGTTCCGTGCCGCCAAGCCCATGATGGACCTCATCAACTCTGTCATCGACGATTACGAATAAATATGCATAAAAGCATTTCATTACACCTTATTATATATATAGGAGGATGAAATTTAAAGTTTCTTTCTTGGCTGATTCAAAAAAATGCGCTATCTTTGTGGCCGTAAAGTACAGATTAACAACAATGAACAGACAATGATTTGGAATGAGACAATGGAGTGCATGGATCGCGAACAGCTTCGCGAAATCCAGAGCAGCCGTCTGGTAAAGATGGCAGAGTATGTGTATTACAACACCCCCTTCTACCGTAAGAAGTTTCAGGAGATGGGACTCGAGCCAGGTGACATCAAGAGCATTGACGACATCACCAAGCTGCCATTTACCAACAAGCTCGACCTCCGCGACAACTATCCCTTCGGACTGGCCGCCGTTCCCATGAGTCAGATTGTGCGCATACACGCCTCATCGGGCACTACCGGTAAACCAGTCGTAGTACTTTACACCCGCAAAGACCTCGCCATGTGGAGCGAAGCCATCAGCCGCGCCTTCACCGCCTATGGTGCCGGCAAGGACGATATCTTCCAGGTGGCCTATGGCTACGGCCTCTTCACCGGTGGCTTGGGCGCCCACGATGGTGCCACCAACATCGGCGCATCGGTGATTCCCATCTCCAGCGGTAACACCCAGAAGCAGATGACGCTGATGCACGACTTCGGCACCACCATTCTGTGCTGCACCCCGAGCTACGCCATGTTCCTGGGCGAAGCCATGAAAGAATGCGAATGGAGCCGTGATGAGTTCAAACTCAAGGTAGGCGTGTTTGGTGCCGAGCCTTGGACCGAGAAGATGCGCAAGAAACTGGAAGAGAGTCTGGGCATCAAGGCCTACGACATCTACGGTCTGAGCGAGATTGCCGGTCCCGGTGTGGGCTATGAGTGCGAGCACCAATGCGGCACCCACCTCAACGAGGACCTGTTCTATCCAGAGATACTCGACCCCAAGACAGGCGAGCCCATGCCAGAGGGGCAGTTAGGCGAACTCACCTTCACCCACCTCACCAAGGAGGGCATGCCCCTACTCCGCTATCGCACCCACGACCTCACCGCCCTGCACTACGACAAGTGCAAGTGTGGTCGTACGCTGGTACGTATGGACCGCATTCTGGGCCGTTGCGACGATATGCTCATCATCCGTGGTGTCAACGTGTTCCCTTCGCAGATCGAGGATGTCATCCTGAAGCTGCCTGAGTACGAGCCTCACTTCCTGCTCACCGTGGACCGTGTGAACAACACCGACACATCCGAGCTTAAGGTAGAGGTGAAGGAAGAGTACTTCACCGACGACATGGCCACCATGGTTGGTCTGCAGAAGAAGCTCGAAGGCGAGTTGCGTAGCGTCATCGGCTTAGGCTTCAAGGTCAAGCTGGTAGAGCCAAAGGGCATTGAGCGCTCCGAGGGCAAAGCCAAGCGCGTGATAGATAAACGTAACATTTAAAACAATAATCTTATGAAAACAAAGCAACTTTCTATTTTCCTTGAGAACAAGTCGGGTCGTCTGACCGAGGTGACCGACGTGCTTGGTGCTGCCGGCATCAACCTCTCGGCCATGAGTATCGCCGATAATAGCGACTTTGGCATTCTGCGTTGCATCGTTTCCGATCCCGACAAAGCCTATCAGGTGCTGAAAGAGGCCCACTTTGCCGTCAAGATCACGGATGTCATCGGCTTTGTGTGTCCAAACACCAGCGGTTCGCTTGCCATCGTACTCAAGCACCTCTCGCAAAACGGCATCTTCATTGAGTATATGTATTCGTTTGCCAACGGCGACGTGGCAACCGTCGTGATTCGCCCCTCCGATCTTGACGCCTGCGAGAAGATACTTTCAGAGAAAAAAGTGGAGTTAATGGCCGCAAATGACCTCTATCAACTATAAAAATGCAAGAAACTGCAAAATTTTCGCCAGAAAGTTTTGCAGTTTCAATTTTTCTTTGTACCTTTGCACCCGCAAACAAGAAACAAGGGCGTTTAGCTCAGCTGGTTTAGAGCATCTGCCTTACAAGCAGAGGGTCGGCGGTTCGAATCCGTCAACGCCCACGACACAAAATATCCGCTATCCGCAGCCGATGAGGTTGCGGTTTTGGGTTAAGGAAGAAAGAATAGATAATTATCGATAATTTACACGAATTAAAAACAAATGGATTTAAGTTTATTGACAGCCATCTCGCCAATAGATGGCCGTTACAGAAGTAAAACCGAACCACTAGCTGAATACTTTTCAGAGTATGCATTGATTCGTTACAGAGTACGTGTTGAAATCGAGTATTTCATCACATTGTGCGAGTTGCCTTTACCACAGCTTCAGGGTATCAACCATTCATTATTCGAGTCCCTTCGCGACATCTACCGACAGTTCACACCCGCTGATGCACAGCGTGTGAAAGACATCGAATCGATTACCAATCATGATGTGAAGGCTGTTGAGTATTTCATCAAGGAGAAGCTCGATGCTATGGGCGGTTTCGAGAGTTACAAAGAGTTCATCCACTTCGGACTGACCTCACAGGACATCAACAACACCAGCGTGCCCCTTTCTATCAAAGAAGCGCTTGAGCAGGTTTACTACCCCATGGTAGAAGAGTTGATCGAGCAGCTGCACGACTATGCTGAGCAGTGGAAAAACATCCCCATGCTGGCAAAGACTCACGGTCAGCCTGCCTCACCTACCCGTTTGGGCAAGGAGGTGATGGTATATGTGTACCGTTTGGAGGAACAGCTTCGCGGACTCAAGGCAACCCCTATCACCGCTAAGTTTGGTGGTGCTACAGGTAACTACAATGCTCACCACGTAGCTTATCCACAGTACGACTGGCGTGAGTTCGGCAATCAGTTTGTCAGTGAGAAGCTCGGTTTGGAGCGCGAACAGTACACGACACAGATTTCGAACTACGACTGGCTGGGTGCTATCTTCGACGCTATGCGCCGCATCAACACCATCGTCATCGACCTGGACCGCGATTTCTGGATGTACATCTCGATGGACTACTTCAAGCAGAAGATCAAGAAAGGTGAGGTAGGCTCAAGCGCTATGCCACACAAGGTGAACCCTATCGACTACGAGAACTCAGAAGGCAACCTCGGCATCGCCAACGCCATCCTGCAGTTCCTGGCAGCCAAGTTGCCTGTGAGCCGTTTGCAGCGCGACCTGACCGACTCTACCGTTCTGCGTAATGTAGGTGTACCCATGGGGCACGCTGTCATTGCTTTCCAGAGCACACTGAAAGGATTGCGCAAGCTCATCCTTAATGAGGAAAAACTACAGGAAGACCTCGACAACACTTGGGCTGTTGTGGCCGAAGCCATACAGACCATCCTGCGTCGTGAGGCCTATCCTAATCCATATGAGACACTCAAAGCCTTGACTCGCACCAACGAGAAGTTGACTGGCGAAAAGATCAAGGACTTCATCGAGACCCTCGATGTAAAAGAAGAGATTAAAGAAGAACTTCGTGCCATTACCCCATCAACCTATACTGGCATATAATTACACATTTATTTTATTACAAGTCATTAATAACAATTTAAAAGTATAACAACCAATGGATTTCGAAAACAACGAGAAAAAACAGGAGTTAAATGCACAGGATGGCGCTCAGAAGGAGTACCGTCCAGGTCGTTCACCACGTCCACGCATTCATGCAACAGCTGTGCGTCCAGGCAACTATGATCGTAACAGCTATCGTAACAATAATGATGAAGGCGAGTTCCGTCCAGAGGGATTCGGTGCAGGTTTGCAGAGCAACGCACCTCAGCGTCCTCAGGGTGGCTATCGTCCACGTAATAACTACAACAACGAGGGTGGCTACGGTCGTCCTCAGCAGGGTGGCTATGGTCGTCCACAGCAGGGTGGCTATGGTCGTCCACAGCAGGGTGGCTACGGTCAGCGTCCCCAGCAGGGTGGCTACGGTCGTCCTCAGCAGGGTGGCTACGGTCGTCCTCAGCAGGGCGGTTACGGTCGTCCTCAGCAGGGCGGTTACGGTCGTCCTCAGCAGGGTGGCTACGGTCGTCCTCAGCAGGGTGGCTACGGTCGTCCTCAGCAGGGTGGCTACGGCAAGCCTTACGGTGCTGCTCCTTACAAGAAGGGTCCACGTCAGCGCACAGCCGACTACGATCCAAATGCCAAGTACTCTATGAAGAAGCGCATCGAGTACAAGGAGATCAACTACGATCCCAACGAGCCACTTCGTTTGAACAAGTTCCTCGCCAATGCTGGTGTTTGCAGCCGTCGTGAGGCCGATGAGTTCATCCAGGCAGGTGTTGTATCTGTTAACGGCGAGATTGTAACCGAGCTGGGAACCAAGATCCTGCGTACCGACCTGGTTAAGTTCCATGATCAACCTGTGAACATCGAGAAGAAGGTTTACGTGCTGCTCAACAAACCCAAGGACTATGTTACCACCAGCGATGATCCCCAGCAGCGTAAGACTGTGATGGACCTCGTTAAGAACGCTTGTCCTGAGCGCATCTACCCCGTAGGCCGTCTCGACCGTAACACCACTGGTGTGCTGCTGCTCACCAACGACGGCGACCTGGCTTCTAAGCTCACACATCCTAAGTACTTGAAGAAGAAGATCTATCACGTTTACCTCGATAAGAACGTTACAGCTCACGACCTGGCTCAGATTGCCGAGGGTATCCAGCTGGAGGACGGTGAGATCAAGGCCGACGACGTACAGTATGCTCACCCCACCGACAAGAAGCAGGTAGGTATTGAGATCCACTCTGGTAAGAACCGTATCGTTCGCCGTATCTTCGAGAGTCTGGGCTACCGTGTTCAGAAGCTTGACCGTGTACAGTTCGCAGGTCTCACCAAGAAGAACCTGAAGCGTGGCGACTGGCGCTACCTCACCGAGGAGGAGGTTGACCGTCTGCGCATGGGAGCTTACGAGTAAGTGATAAGTGAACAGAGAATAGAGAATCATAGAAAATGAAACGTACTAAGATTATTGATGTGCTGCAAAGCACAGAATATGGCAAGGAAGTCTGCGTAAAGGGCTGGGTGCGCACGCACCGCAGCTCTAAGGCAGTAGACTTCATTGCCCTCAACGATGGATCGACCATTAAAAATGTGCAGATCGTCGTTGATCCTACTAAGTTCGACGAGCAGGTATTGAAGGATATCACCACCGGTGCCTGCATCAGCGCCGAGGGAACACTGGTTGAGAGTCAGGGTGCTGGTCAGTCGTCAGAGATTCAGGCCACCAAGCTGGAGGTTTACGGTCTCTGCGGCAACGACTATCCCATGCAGAAGAAAGGTCAGAGCTTTGAGGTGATGCGCAAGAACGCCCACATGCGTCTGCGTACCAACACCTTTGGAGCAGTGATGCGTATCCGCCACAACATGGCGATGGCTATCCACACCTACTTCCACGAGCACGGTTTCTTCTACTTCCACACACCACTGATCACCGCATCAGACTGTGAGGGAGCCGGTAATATGTTCCAGGTAACCACCAAGAACCTGTATGACCTGAAGAAAGACGAGAACGGCAAGATTATCTATGATGATGACTTCTTCGGCGAGCAGACATCGCTCACCGTATCTGGTCAGCTGGAAGGTGAGCTGGGTGCCACAGCCCTGGGTTCTATCTATACCTTCGGTCCTACCTTCCGTGCCGAGAACAGTAACACCCCCCGCCACCTGGCTGAGTTCTGGATGGTGGAGCCCGAGGTGGCCTTCCTGGATCAGGAAGAGCTGATGGATCTGGAAGAGGACTTCATCAAGTACTGTGTTCGTTGGGCCCTCGATAACTGTAAGGACGATCTTGAGTTCCTCAATAAGATGGTAGACAAGACCCTCATCGAGCGTCTGGAAGGCGTACTGAAGGATTCCTTCGTCCGTCTGCCTTACACTGAAGGCATCCAGATTCTCCAGGAGGCCATCAAGAATGGCAAGAAGTTTGAGTTCCCCTGCAACTGGGGCGACGACCTGGCCAGTGAGCACGAGCGCTACCTCGTTGAGGAGCACTTCAAGAAGCCTGTCATCATGACCGACTACCCACGTGCCTTCAAGTCATTCTACATGAAGCAGAACCAGGATACAGCCGATGGTGGCTCTGTAGGCTACAAGGGTGCCGTTGCACCTGGCCCAACCATGCAGGGTACCGACGTGCTCTTCCCACAGATTGGCGAGATTATCGGTGGTAGCGTCCGCGAGGAGAGCTACGACAAGCTGATGGGCGAGATCAATCGCCGCGAGATGGACCAGACCCACCTCTGGTGGTATATCGACACCCGCAAGTGGGGTTCATGCCCTCATGCTGGTTTCGGTCTCGGTTTCGAGCGTCTCATCCTGTTCGTGACAGGTATGCAGAACATTCGCGACGTGATCCCCTTCCCACGCACACCGAAGAGCGCAGAGTTCTAAGATTAGACTCCATAAAAACGAGGTACGTAGATCGAACGTTTCGAACTACGTACCTCGTTGCTTTTGCCCACGTGCCTTATTTGAGGCGGATACCCTCCTCTTCAAGGACGATCAGTCTGCGCTTATACAAATCGCCGATGGCTTTCTTAAAGGCTTTCTTCGACACCTGAAAACGGTCGTAGATCAGCTCTGCAGGCGATTTGTCACCCAGATTACAATAGCCGTCGTTCTCATAGAGATAACGCAGCAGCGTCTCTGCGAAGTCGAGTGTCTGCTGACGACCAGTCTGCTGCAGCACGATATCAATCTTACCATCCTGACGCACATGATCCACATAAGCCTTGAGTTTCATACCACTATGCAGAGGCTGGAATATCTGGTTCTCAAAAATCAAGCCTTGAAACTTATTGTTGATGATCACCTTGAAGCCCAGATCGGTCTTCTGCCACACCAGGATATCCACCTCGGCACCATGCTGTAGCTGGGGCAGGTCCTTCACAGTAGGCACGCTGAGGTAGCGCTCCACCTTGGCCGTAGCCATCAATCGGTAGCTATCCTCATCCACCTTCACATACACGATATGGCGCTGTCCCTGTTCCATGCGTCGTTTCTGTTCACGGAAGGGGCAGAAGATATCCTTCATCAGTCCCCAGTTAAGGAAAGCCCCAAACTGGTTTACCCATGCCACCTCAAGACTGGCGAACTCGCCTACCTTGACATAGGGATGCTCGGTGGTAGCCACGGGACGCTCCTCCTGGTCGAGATAGATGAACACAGTGATCTCATCGCCCACATGCATATCTTTGGTCACATATCGCTGGGGAAGCAGGATCTCTCCTTCTTCACCACCATCCAAATAAAGTCCGAAATCAACGGTCTTTACGATCTTTAAAGTGTTGTAGTCTCCGAGGGTAAGCATATTTGTCCGTCTTTAAGATGAATAGTACGATCGGTTATCGAGGCCAGTTGTTCATCGTGTGTCACGATAACAAAGGTCTGTCCGAACTGATTACGAAGGTCGAAGAACAGCTGGTGCAGTTCTTCTTTGTTTTTGGTGTCGAGAGACCCCGATGGCTCATCGGCCAGGATGACCGCAGGGTTGTTCACTAAGGCACGTGCCACCGCCACACGCTGTTTCTCACCACCCGAGAGTTCGTTGGGCTTATGTGTGGCGCGGTCGGCCAGTCCCATGAATTCAAGCAGTTCGTTGGCCCGCTGACGAGCCTGACGCTGCGAGGTGCCTGCAATATAGGCAGGAATCATGATATTCTCAATGGCAGTAAACTCTGGCAGCAACTGGTGAAACTGGAATACAAAGCCCAGATGACCGTTGCGGAAATCACTCAGGCGTTTCTGCGACAAGGCTGTCGTATCGATCCCATCGACAACCACATTGCCAGTATCAGGCCTATCCAGGGTGCCAATGATCTGCAGCAAGGTGGTCTTTCCAGCGCCGCTGGGTCCCACGATGCTTACCACCTCACCCTTATCGATGTGGAGGTCGATACCTTTCAATACTTGTAAAGAGCCGAAGCTCTTGGTTATATTCTTTATATCAATCATAACTTCAAATCTTTTTTCTTTCACTTCTTCCGTTCGTGAATCCAGCGCAGAATCGTATCATAGATACTCTTCTCCTCATGGTGCTGAGCCTCGGTGAAGCTCATGCGTTCCTCCTTGGTGTCGCCATGCTGGTCAGGGAAGATAATCATGAGGTTCTTGCCCGAGAAATGTTTCTGCAACTCATCAGGCAGGCGCTCCAGCGCCGTCTTGTACGAGATGGTACCCTTACGGGCAGTAACGACGACAAAGAGATGATCATCGGCGATACCCGATGCCAACTGTGGCAGTTCGTTCCAATGCGCCATAAAGGTGTATTCGGCACGCACACTGGCATGTCGGTTGTTGATATACTGTTTGATGAGTTCCAGACTCTCGTGACGGCCATGGAACTGGATGCGACAATCCAATTGTCCGGCCAGACGACTCAAGCGCTCCAGCCAACGGTGGAAGCCGGGCTCGAACTCAGCCCTTGAGGGCACTGCCACCTGAATGCGTCGCAAGGTGGACATGGGTTGTACAAAGCGGATGAGGAATATCTGACGGTTCAAGCCATTATACAAACTCTGGATAAACTCTCCCCAGAACCTGGGATTGATATCGGTATGCACGTGCATACCCATCACAATCTCACTACAGCCAAACTCACGGAAAGCATGCTTGATGCCATTGGCAATGTTGGTGGCCAAACGCACCTGAGTCTGCACTTTCACCTCGCTGGCGCTCGCTGTCTGCTGCAGTTTCTCCAACAGTCGGATGCCCTGCTCACGCGCCATCATGCTGTTCTCATCATCGTAAACCACATTAAGCGCTACCAGGTCACGATTCAGACGCTGGTTGCGCATAAACATGGATAAGTACAGCAGATGCGGGGCTATCTCAGGATATTTCACACAAAGCAATATCTTCTCGTCATCCTCCTTGGGCATATCCCCCTGCAGATGCGCTTTCTCATGGATGATAATTTTCTTGGCAGCATGTTCGGTCATCACAGAGCTGATGATACAGGTGAACAGGATCATCATGATGATACCATTGAGCATGTCATCACTCACCAGATACTCACCTGGTGCCACCTCCAGACGGATACCTACCATGACCATCGCGATGGCACCGGCAGCATGTGCCGAAGTCAGACCGAACATCATATGTCCATCGGCCTTCGACAATTTGAACAGCAGACTGCACACGTAAGCCGCCACCGCCTTTCCGAAAGTACCGAAGAACACGATCAGCACCACGATCCACACCATCTGCACACTTGTGAACAGCGTGCCAAGATTGATGAGCATGCCCACACCGATCAGAAAATAGGGAATGAAGAGCGCATTACCGATGAACTCGATACGGTTCATCAGGGGCGACACACGAGGAATATACCTGTTGAGTATGAGTCCTGAATAGAAGGCGCCAAACACGCCCTCGATACCAATCATCGAGGAGAGTGCAGCACTCAGGAACATCACCGCCATCACAAAAATATACTGCATGACCGCATCGCTATAACGACGCAGGAAATAGCGGGTAAGCTTCGGAATCAGGATGACACTCCCCACACAGAAGGCCGCAAACTTAACCACGAACAGCACCCAGAACAGCCAGTTGCTATCCTTGGAGAATGAGCCCGAGATGGCAGCCAACATCACCAGTGCCAGGAACAAGGCAATCATCGAAGAGCCTACGCTAAGTGCCACGCTCTGGTGCTTATGTAGACCATAACGGCCTACTATCGGATAGGCTATCAGCGTGTTCGATGCCATGATACACCCCAGCAGGAATGAAGCTGCCGATGAATAGCCGAGAATGGCAACCGACATGACATAGGTGAGTATCAGCGGCACCAGACAGGTGAGAAGGCCGAAAAGCAGGAACCGGCGCGAGTGTTTCTTCACGCCTTCCATATCCATCTCCAGTCCGGCCAGGAACATGATGTAGTAAAGTCCTACCCTGCCAAAGAGTTCAAAAGAGTTGTCACGTTCCAGGACATTAAACCCATATTGTCCGATGGCGATGCCCGCCAATACCATACCGATGATATGCGGAATACGCAGTTTACTCATCACGATAGGAGCAAACAGGATAATCATCAGCACCACAAAAAAGACTAAAGTCGGGTCTGTAATCGGCAAATATGATAATAATAATGTCATTTTGGCTACAAAGGTAGGCATTTTTTTGGTAAAATGGAAAAAAAAACATAATTTTGCAGCCAAATTGTAACCATTTAAAGGATAAACAAGATGAAAGTAGCAATTGTAGGTGCGAGTGGAGCCGTAGGACAAGAGTTTCTGCGCATCCTCGCTGAGAGAAATTTCCCAATGGACGAACTGGTACTGTTTGGCTCAGAGCGCAGTGCCGGAACG
>JAEEGF011191750.1_pt1 | contig 27867 bp, 23 predicted proteins | sample 9134171 | NCBI WGS metagenome assembly JAEEGF01 (sample SAMN16246542, study PRJNA631951) | gut metagenome | biome: gut microbiome; feature: rumen; material: AP-attached | host: Bos | place: Iran: Karaj | collected 2018-10 | reverse complement strand
CCGCTCACCATGCGATCGCAATCTGAGAACCGCTGATCGAAGCCTTGATATCATCCTGCCGCAGGAGCATGCAGAGATCTTCCCACACAGTTTTCGGCGGAAAGCGGTCAATTGCAGCAAAGCAGCGTTCGCCGCCCTTTGCGGTGATTGTAACGTCGCCGTCTTCAGAGATGCGCAGCTGCTTGTATCCCTGCGTATTCAACTCATCCACGATGTCGCACAGCGCTTCCTCTCCGATTTCGTTGTACCATTCCTGGACATCGAAACGGCTGAGGATCTCGCCCGGCGTCAGATCATTGTCATCCGGATCCGGTTCCGTGACCGTCTCATGGAGGGATGTGACCTGCATCAGATCGATCTGCATTGCTCCGGAGTTTCTGAGCGTAATCTCAGCGTAATTGAACGGATCGGTATTCTGAAGACTGATCCGCCAGGTTCCGCCGAGTTTGAGCTCCTCCTGACTGGGTTTGGCAGTCCAAAGCCACGCCGCATCAGGGTAGGTCGCCTTGAGCTGGTCCGTGATCCGATAGTTCACCTGCAGCAGAAGGCTGTTGTCCTCTGAATTCTTGCGGTCAGGCTTCTTCCTTCGCGCTGCTTTTTTCACCAGCTTCCCTTTGCCGCTCCGCTTATTCCGCACCGAGCAGATGAGCCGGATGATCTCAACAGCTGCCCAGAGCAGCAGCGCTGCCAGAGCGAGCCATTGGAACACCGGCTTCTTCGTGATCGTGCAGAGGAACATGCAGGGGAGCAGGATGATCCGAAACACGGACCATGAGCTAATTCGGCCTTTTTCAGCCACAGTTTTCAGTCCTTTCTTTTCTCGATTTGCGTAGATGGAGGCTAAGCGGCTGCGAGTTTTTAATTCTCACAGCCGCTTCACCGCGCCGCGATCAGAGGGGCAGTTCGTCGTCATCGTTGGAGATGGAGACCTCGCCGCTGATACTCCCGCCGGAATTGGCCGGTGCTTCAGCGGCAGCATTGTCAGCAGCGTCCTTGGGCTTGGAACCGACGAAGTGCCAGTCATGAACCCCAACGTCGAGCGAAAAGCGTTTGATTCCGTTCCTGTCCTCATACTCGCGGCCCGTCAGAGTGCCGGAGACGTGCAGGGGCTGGCCTTTGGTGAGCCCTGCCTTCTTGATCCGTTTTGCGATGTACTCTCCGCCGGTGCAGTTGTAGAACGTGGTATTCTCCTGCGGGCCAAGCTTCTGATTGACAGCCAGCCGCAGGGTTACGTATTCACGATCCTCCTTGCCGACACGGAATTCCGGATCCGCCGTGAGTCTTCCTTCCAGATTGAGTTCTGCGTACATTTGTTTTCTTCCTTTCTGCCTTTCGGCCTTTTATGCCAAACGCCTGTCGGCGAGTGGTTCTGTCACAACTCTGGGCTTGCCAGAGATAAAAAAGGGCAGATGCAGCCCATAATCATGGTGCCGTACATCCGCCAAAATCCCGCACAGTTATCACGGGTCCACAACTTAGTAAGCTCCGAATGGAGAAGAAATCTAGTAAGAACAAGTTAATCATAGCGGTTTCACAGAGGTCATGCCACAATACCCAATTCTCCTTTCAGCGCCAAAAAGATTTTGCGAATTAAAGTGCCCGTATCTCATTGTTCTGCAAGGGTTTCCTCGAATCCAAGCAGCACACGGGCCGGTTGGAGAAGCGGAGATTTAGGTAGGTTTTCAAGTATAGGATCTTCACGTGACAGATAAAGCCGGTAATGCTTTCCGGTAGTAAGGGAGGCTCTGCCCCGGACTATGATCTCCATTTCGACGCCATCGCCATTGGTCACAGTCAGAGCGCAGCATTTCCGTACCGGGATTCTTCGCAGGGAATTCACGGTTCCCTCAACGATCTCATATTCCCGTTTCCTCGCGGAGAAGAACAGTGTGCCGATCTTTATCCCCCCTGTCACAGCAAGAGCAATGGAGAGCAGAAGCAGTATCTTATCGTCTGTTGCGATCCCAAAGATCACTCCGAAAACAAGTGCAGCTGCGAGGATCAGAAATAGCCTAGCTATTCTTAATAGGATTGCGTCAGGTATCATTTATTCTTCCTCCTTTGGCCTGACTAAAAAAGACTGTGAGTTGGAGCAGACTCCAATCCACAGTCAGAATAGGTATATGGAACAAGCTGGGGCCCTAATGTCCTTGACAAAGAAAGGCTGGCCTTGTATTATATCTATAATTCATTAACAATGTTATTGAATTATAGATATATAACGGACGGTACTCGCGGATCACCGGAAAGGAGATGCTATGTCGGCAATGATGCGCGCTGAGTTAATCCAACGGCTCAAGGACCTGGACGAAGAAGCCAGCCTTCTTTTTGGCGAGGCTGAACGTCTCCATATGGTCATTGTGGGCGGAGGAGCTCTAATCCTGATGGAGCTGCTGCCCCGTGCCACACATGATATCGACGTCCTGGATTCCTCCAGGAAACTCCACAGTCTGATGGAAAGCTACGATATCAATACACGCGTACAGACCTATATCAACAATTTCCCCTATAACTATGAGGACCGGCTCGTACCTTTGCCGGATATCCAAGGAAAGATTATCGACTTCTACACCGCTTCACTGGAAGACATCGTGATCGCAAAGCTGTATTCCTATCGTGGCGTAGATCATGAAGACATCACAGATCCGAACGTCCTTCGCGCCATAGACTGGGACCGCCTCCATAATCTGGCGACGGCTGAGGACGAAGCCAAGCGCAGCGCGCTGAACGATCGGTCATATGAGCAATTCCTGTACGACTTCAATGAATTTGAAAGGGCGTATCGGCCATGAGGCAACTCACCTTTCCGGGCTTTACAAAGCAATATGTGGCTTCCCTGTCTCGTGCAGGTACGACGGCAATCTATCCACTCACCCGGGAAGCGGTTGCACAGAATCACCGTCTTCGGGAGCCGCTGCTGCTGTATGCTCTGGCCAACGGGCAGGAGAAGGTTCTTATGACGGCAGTGAGGAATACGCCACTTGCCGAATACTACGGCGGCCTGCTGCAGAAATACGACTATGACGCAATGCTCTCCGCTCTTCGCGATCAGGATCCCTCCCTTCCCCAAGAATACCGGAAGGTGTGGTCGAGTTACCTGTCCGTTTCTCAAAAAGGAGAGCGTGACCGGAGAGTGAAGAGCTTACTGCGCGAGAGGATCCTACAGGTTCAGCAGGAGAAGGGCGTATCCACTTATCGGATCTGCCGTGACTTGGGCCTGAACAACTCGAATATCAATTGCTGGCTGAAACATGGCTGTGATGAGAAGGTCAGTCTGGATACTGCCCGTCGGATTGCGGAGTTCTTAAGCGCAGGCGGTTAATTCGCAGGATTCCTATTGGCTGTGATCGACAATAACTCAAAGCGTGTTCTTTTGTAATAGGGCTGTGAAAGGGAAGCTAATCTTCCGATTTCACAGCCCTAACTCTGTTCCGGGTCATGCCATATCAAGCATGACCCTGCGCCGGAGGTACAGATTCGCCACAGCCTCAAGAACCGCCGTTTTGCAATCCGCCTGCCGGGAAGTGATTTGCATCCGTTCCTGGGTATCCTCCTCGTCGGTGTAGATGGCGGTGATCACTTTCTCGGGGGTGTCTACGTCCCAGACGCCATTCTCGATGCAGCGGATCAGTTCGCTCACGCTCAGCGGAGTCTGCCTGACGAGCTTCATAACCCGGTTTTCGTCGCCGGTCAGGTGTTCGGGACGCATAGCCCGGATGGCCTCGCGGCCAGTGATCCTCCCTTTGACCAGCAGTCTGATCACCGAGCTGAGCTTCTTTTTTCCGAGCGTATGGATGGGCAGAACGAATGCAGCAGAGAGCATGTCGTACAGAGCGTCCTCGCCCGTGTAGCCGATTCCTTTGGCGATGAGTTTCCTCTTGATGAGCATCTTCAGCGCCTGGTCGAGATTAGGAAGCCGCACGCCAAGACTCTTAGACTGATTCTGGTAGAACTCTCTGATCTCATCATAGGTTTCCACTTCCCAGAGCAGATGGCTCCAGATGAAGAATTCGGGAATCGAGATGGGTTCCAGACGGCCCATCCGAAGGATATATGGCATTTCGCGCCCGTTTTCCGTCCGCATTTGATAACTGCCTACCGCGGTATAAAAGGTCATCGTTTTCTCCTCCTCTTGAGTTTATCTGTTCATTCATACGAGTTACCGACCGCAGGGACAACAGAATCAGAGCAAAAGCTGGAGAATCTGTTCTTCTTTTTGGAGCTTGCTCTTGGCCCGGGCAATCCATGCGTTCACATTTTTGATGTTGGTCCCGTATTTCTTTGCGATGTCTGCGGTGCTGAAACCGAGCAGTTTCAGTTCGATTGCCTCGACCCCGCGCCGGGCAACACCGCTATACTTCTCCTTGATCTCTGCAAGCACCTGCTCTACCACGATCGAGCCGAGCCGGTCATCATCATCCATCTGACAGCTGGTTGCTTCTTCTATGATCTCATCTTCGGTTTCCTCATCTGAGTCGATCGCAGCCGCCCGATAGCGCAAATTCTCGTGTTTGCAATGGTCCACGATGGCGTGATAGATGCATCTGTCTGCAAAGGTAGCGAAACGGCCGAGCTCAGGTCTGAAGCGGACTGCAGCTCTGCACAGCGCCTCCCGGCCTACGGCCTGCAGGTCCTCATAAGACATCAGGACATTCGTGCTCCGGAACGAGAACCGGGTCCGGATGATTACGTCCACGAGGTCGAGATGATCCATAATCAGCTTGTTTTCAAAATCCGTCATGATAATTCACTTCTTTCTGCCTGTGTGATTTCAAATGACCAGAACCTTTGGTCATGCACTTCCGTGCCTGGCTGCCTGACTGTTCCTGGCAAGGACGCCTTCGCATTTTCTGATGAGTTCCCGGCACTGGTACTCGCTGCAGTTGCCAATGTGGGCATCTCTCTGCCTGAGACTGAACGAGTCGGCAAACCAGCGGTATGCCTGGTCGCGGGACATGATATTTCGCTTCCAAATCTGATCGAATGCCTGATGAGCCCGTATTCTGAGATTACGCAGGTCACCGTTTGCGGGTATGCCCAGCGGCTCCTTCGTTCCCGGATGAGTACCGACATAGGTGTTGCAGCTGGGGAATCGGTTGCAGACATACATCTGCCTGTCATCGTGACAGTCGCTGTAGACATAGGAAGCCGGCCGCAGCGTCATCGCAGAACCGCAGTAGGGACACCGCATTGGCTTTCGTTTGCTTTGAGCTTTTTGTTTCTTGTTCATTGGTTTCTTCCTCCTTTTGAGTTGAACTGGTTTGCAGTCCTTCCGGATCTGCGTTTCTGCTTGAGTTCACTCAGGTTTTCTGGGTACCCCCCCTTTTTTTGAAAAAATAATTTGTAAACAATTTGTGAACGAACTGGAAAACAAAAAAAAGACCGCCGGTAAGGCGGTCAGGAACGGCAGGATAGAATTGAGTTGACGTGCTATGGCTCCGGAGGGAACACCTGTGTCGAAGCCGATTATTTCTGCCAGGCCAGATTTTTGAATCTTTTGGGGTTCTGGGCGCGATGGTGGGCGTTATATGGGACATCTTGCTGTGTAGAATGTATCGTAGACGGGTATAAGCTTGGCCAATGCAGGAGGTGCCCCATGAGTTACTTGGAAGGACTGAACGAGAAGCAGTTGGAAGCTGTTTCGGAAACTGAAGGCTATGTGCGCGTAATCGCCGGAGCCGGCAGCGGAAAAACGAAATTGCTGGTCTGCCGGTATGCCTATCTGGTCAAGGAATACGGCATCGACGCTTCCAACATCCTTTGCGTGACCTTTACGAATAAGGCTGCCGGTGAAATGAAGCGGCGGATCCAGGCACTGATCGGTGATGAGAACGAGACCTCACTGATCTGCACTTATCACGGATTCTGCGCCCGGCTGCTTCGGGAGGATGCAGAAAAGCTCTTCCTGCCCAAGTCTTTTCAGATTATCGATACCACTCAGCAGAAAACGATCTTGGGCGAGATCTATCAGAAGCGCGAACTGAAGCTGGATTACGCCAGCTTTGAAAAGATCCTGAAGATCATCGATCTCTATAAAACGGAGCAGTACATGGAGTATGTGCCGCGCATTTGCAGTCCGGAAAACAAACGCATCCGGTCTGTGATCACATCGTTGGATGAGGAGATCATGGAGGAGTACATGCAGCGCCAGAAAGCGATTGGCGCGCTGGACTTCACGGATCTTATCAGCTTTGCGCTGTATCTCCTGGAGACGAATGCTTCCGTTCGGGAAAAATGGCAGGATCGCCTCAATTACATCCAGGTTGACGAGTTCCAGGACAGCTCCGTGCGGGAAATGCACCTGATTGACATCCTGTCCGGCAGCTACGGGAATGTCATGATCGTAGGCGATCCCGACCAGAACATCTATGAATGGCGCGGCTCAGACGTTAAGCTGCTGGTGGATTTCGATAAGACACATACGCCTACGAAGACGATTTTCCTGAACAGGAACTACCGTTCGACACCACAAATCCTCACCTGCGCGAACACGCTCATCGACAGGAACACCCTGCGATTGAAAAAGGATCTCTTTACCAAAGCACCTCCCGGTGCGGATGTGTTCCACTATCACTCGAAGAGCGAAAGCGAAGAGACGAAGGCCATAACCGATCTCATCAAATCCGGTGTGCGGAGCGGTGAACGGAAATATTCGGATTTTGCCGTTCTATACCGGTCCGGCTTCCTCTCCCGTGTGGTGGAAAACCGGATGGTCGAGCAGGGCATCCCTTATGAGATCTACGGCGGTGTGAAATTCTACCAGCGCATGGAGATTCTGGACGTGATCGCTTATCTGAGGCTGATCGCTTACAACGACGACATCTCTTTCAAGCGCATCATCAACAAACCGAGACGCAGGTTCGGCCGAACAAAGATGAACGCGCTGGAACAACTCCAGGAGGACGAACTGCAGCTGTTATTCGGTGAGGATCAGCCGCATCTGTTCGATGTCCTCGCTGCGCATGTGAATGAGAGTCCCTTCAAGAACAGCGACGCTCCGAACTTTGTCAGGTGGGTGGAAGACATCCGCAGCAAAGTAGGCAGCCTACGGATCACTGAAATCGTCAACAAGGTCACAACGGAAACCGGGTACGAGAAATACATCCGGGAACTGGGTGACGAAGAACGATATGAAAACCTGATGGAGTTCAAACGCATCGCAGATGAGTTCGAGCGCAGCTTCGGGGAACAGCTGACCCTGCCTGAGTTTCTGCAGCAGATCGCACTGCAGGCAGGAGAAGATACGGAGCAGGTGCGTGACGCCGTGAAGCTGATGACGATCCATGCAGCAAAAGGGCTGGAGTTCCCGGTCGTTTTCGTGATCGGGTTCTCTGAGGGCATCTTTCCCTCTTCTAAGACGATCGAAGAACGGAAACTGCTTGGTCTGGAGGAAGAACGACGCCTGTGCTATGTGGCGATCACCAGGGCTGAGGATCAGCTCTATTTGATGGACTCCGAAGGTCAGTCTCCCCAAGGAATTAAGAAGCTGCCGTCCCGGTTTCTGCGGGAGATCGGTACAGAGAACTACACGAGGATCGGAGTTATCTCCAAAGAACTGGATCGGGAGAGCCGTGCGTATTCTCACCGTTTGGATGAGAAACTGGAGATACCGGCCCAAGGAGCAGAGTACGCTAACGGCGAGACGGTCACGCATCATATCTTTGGGGAAGGGCGGATCATCGCGAACGATCCCGTCAAACGGACAGTAAGGGTTCAGTTCCCCGGAGTGAAGATGCCGCGCAATTTGTCCTATGACTACTTCAAGGAGGTGCATGGCAACGCCATGCCAGCTAAGCCTACACAGCATCTTCTTGAGAACGGCCATCATGAACCGCCAAAACTCCCGGAAGATCTGCAAGATTATCGGGGGGATGTGCCCGCTGACTATGAACCTGTTCAGGAGATTACTGCACCCGATGATTGGACGAGCCCTGACGCAGAACCGGCAGAAATCATTTACAAAGCGGTACCGCTTGAGGAGGATGGGTTTGAGGAAGAGTTAATCACGGAGGAAGTGACTATCATCGAGGAACCCGATGAATCCGAAGAAGGCATTGATCGCAGACTTGTTGACCCGGAGGTCTTGGCCCGGCTCAACGAAGCCGAAAACCTATGGAAGCGGGATGATGTACCGCATTCCGGCTGGATCTGCACCGGTGTTTCGGATCTCGGCGCACCGGTTGGAATCTGTGAAATGTGCGGACACCAGATCATCCGGTATGCACACCATATGATCCACCCGCAGTATCGGCCCATCGTGGCAGGATGCTACTGCGCCGGGAAAATGGAAGGTAATATAGACGCAGCCCGTGAGCGGGAGCGGAATCTCAAGAATCAGCTGGCTCGAAAAGAGAGCTTTATCAGGCGGCAATGGAAGAGGTCGAAGAACGGAAACGAGTATCTGAGGATCCGCGGTCATGTGCTGGTACTGTACAGAATCAAAAACGGCGGAGGCTGGAAATATGCCATCGATTCAGCCTTTGCCAAGGCCGTGTTTGACAGCAGAGAACACGCGCTTATGGCAGCCTTCCTGGCGTTTGACAAGCTGGACAAGTGAGCATCGTTGAGCGGCACTGTCTGCGTAACTGCTCCGAAAAGAAATAGGAGGTTGAGAGCATGTTCCTGCTGCTTGTGGTTGTTTCTTTCTTTGTATGTCTGCTATTCAAAAAGAACGATTACTAATAGCCTTGGGAAAATCGGAAGTGTTGCCTGGAATTCTCTGCGATGGTATGATAACCAGTGACGGCAACTGCTCCCGGAGAGAAGTATAACGGAGGAATGTAACATGCCGAAAGCATCCTCGCAGAAACTCAAAATCCTGTATGTGATGGAATACCTCCTCAGGAATACCGATGATGAGCACACGGTATCCATCAGTGACATCGCCGCCTATCTGGATGCGCATGACATCCCCGCACAGCGGAAGTCTCTTTATGACGATATTGAAGCTCTGCGGAAATACGGCTTGGATATCGTACAGACGAATCGCGGAAAGGTATATGGCTACTATGTGGCCAGCCGCGATTTTGAACTGCCGGAATTGAAGCTCCTTGTTGACAGCGTCCAGTCTTCAAAATTTATCACGCATAAGAAGACTTCTGCGCTGATCCGGAAAATCGAGAGGCTGGCCAGTATTCACGATGCCCATCTTCTGCAGCGCCAGGTCTATGTGCAGAACCGGATCAAGACGATGAATGAGTCAATTTATTATAACGTCGATGAGATCCACAACGGCATCTCACAGAATCGCAAGATCAGATTCAGATACTTTGATCTGACGGTAACAAAAGAACGCAGTTACCGGAAAGACGGCGAGTATTATGTGATGAGCCCATATGCGCTGACCTGGGACAATCAAAATTACTACCTGGTGGCATTCGACAGCATTGCTGGGATAATCAAGCATTTCCGGGTAGATAAGATGAGCGACATTTCGATGATCGATGAACCCCGCGACGGTCAGGAAGCGTATAAGATCCTGGATATGGCCCAGTATTCGAAATCAATCTTTGGAATGTTTTCCGGCGAACCGGAGCCTGTTCGGCTGCGCTTCAGCAATCAGCTCGTCGGCTCTGTACTTGACCGACTCGGTCATGATATCATGCTCATACCCGATGGTGAGGATCACTTCACCGTTACCGCTGATGTGGTCGTCAGTCCGCAGTTTTTTGCGTGGGTCTTTGGCTTTGGGGACATGGTGCAGATTCTTGGGCCGCAAAGTGTTATTGACCGGATGGTCAGTCAAACAGAGACCGTATTGTCTGCGTATACTGCAAGAGAATAGCCCTCCGAAGGAGGCACGAACTGGTTCGTTTCTCAAACATTGGTTTTAACTCTCTGCCAAACAAGTCGTTATAGAATTTGTGGTCTATCGCTAAAGATTTGAAAACAACACGGGAGCGTGTCCGCAATGAATCGAGACAATCTTCAACAGATAATTAACAACTATATTGACAGATTTGGTGAGCTCAACACACCTCCGAAAATGGAGTACTACAAATGGCAGATCATATGCCAGTTCAGGCCGATGATGGATGCTGCTCTTGCTTCACCGATTGATGAATTTCATGCGAGGCTCGATACTGCAAGAAAGCTGACTCAAAACCTTATCGACAGCAGAATCCTGCCCTTCAGAGGTTTGGTTGAGTTTGCAGAGGAAGAACCGGATACTGTCCGCAACATGTTCAGGGACCTGCTCCAGATGGCGGAAGCGAGTGTTGAGCAGAAGATCGCTGCCATCGACAGTTTCTTGGAAAAGAGTCACCAACTCCGCGATAAGCACGCTTTGGGGAGCCATCTCTATAATGATGACCACCATTCCGTAACAGGATACTTGTTCCTGTATGAACCGGATCACAACTATCTGTACAAAGCGACCCACTGCAGAGAATTTGCGGATTGTATCGGGTTTTATGATGACTGGGATTATGGAGCAAACACAAAGCTGGATGTGTTCTACAGGATGTGTGATGAGGTTCTTGTCGCGATCAAAGAGAATAAAGCACTTATGGCAACTGCCAAAAGCCGGTTTGAGATTGATCCAGAAGGTATGCACCCAGACAAGGAAAAGCATATTCTCCTGTTTGACCTGATCTACTGCTGCTCCACATATGGCTTGTTTAGAGGGACCAATTATGTCGTCCCGACGACTGCAGAAAGAAGGCTTATCCAAGAGCGAAAAGATAAGGCAACGGAAATCGCAGGCAGACTTGATGAGGCTAAACAGAAACTTGATGTCCTGAATAGGGCAGAGGAATGTCTCCGCGCCGTATTCATACCAAATGCAGTAATTCATCACAAGTCCTTTGGCGATGGCACCATTCGCGAAATCACTGGCTTGAATGCAGTTGTCCAGTTTGCCAAAGAGGGAGAAAAAAAGATGGATCTTGCTGCATGCGCTGTTAATGGCCTGATGGTCATTTCGGATGAACATGTTCAAAGAGCGCTGAAAGAGAGTCGAGATATTCTGCGCAGAGCAGACCAGATCCGGAAAAACGTAGAACGAATAGAGTTAGAACTGATTCCATATTCTGACTACTTGGACTAACCTTCAAATCGATATGCCAGGCAAATCGCCACAAGGTGTTCCAGAAACTGCGTTGCATTGTGCTTGCAGAGGAGGATAAGCTTTGAATCCACTAATTCTCATCCCTATCATAGTATGCCTACTTGCGCTTGTCGCAGGGCTAGTAGTCTCTCAACGGAGAAAAGCTGAGGCTCCGGGAAAAGACCAGCCTGTGCATCCGGAAAACGGCACCATAAACAGGGGGAATGATACTAGTCTCGCTCATGTAGAATCATACACGCTTATACCTCAGTTTGAGCCTCTTGCGGTTCTTGACGGAAAGGCCGAGGATTCCCTTGTTGAGATCAAGAATCAGGATCTGGTTTTGAGAATTAGTAACGTGATTCCCGGCACTGCACAGGCTATAGCGAACACTGCTGCTGTGGCTGCTTTCGATAAAGCCGCCAAGGCGACTGGGCCGCTCTATCAGGTGATTATTCCCGAAGGCAAAGAACTCGTTGCATCTCGTGACCTAAAGGGTGCCTTCAGAGGTTTCTTTCGAAACAGCAAAGGCATAGAAGGCCAGGCGAACCTGGTTCAGGTCGACGGGACGCCAGCCCAGCGGATCGCCGCCATGAATGCGGTCAATTCGGTCATGAGCATCGCGGCTATGGTTGTTGGTCAGTATTATATGTCCCATATACATGACCAGTTGGAAGGGATCCATAGCCAATTAGATCAAATCTCGGGTTTTCAAGACAGAGAGTTTCAAAGCAAGCTCATGGCGCTTACAGCCGAAACCCAGAAGTGTTCGGTTTTCCAGGCGGAAATTATAGAGAACGAGGAACTGAGGAAGCGAGAGCTAGATCATTTGCAGGGTCTTGAACATGAGTGCGCGCAGTTGGTTGGGCAAGCGAACCTAACTCTTCAGGATTTTGAAAAAAGACCTTGTGCCGAATTCGGCGATTATGAAAAGCGAGTTGCTGAAGCGCAGGCTTGGTTTCAATACCGTCAGACCGCCATGCGGATCTTGCAGAAAATTGAAGAACTGGCCTATGTTCTAAACCTTGGCCGCGCATCCAGAGAGAACTGTTTTGCATTACTTCAGACTTATGAAAAGCAGACGCTGGCTGCGGATGAATCGCTGAAAAGATGGCATCAGACACAAGCCGACCGCTTCAAGATCGATACTGATGCCAGCAGGCGGCGGCGCAAAGGCATTGAAGGGGCAATCATGTCAATACCAGCACTTTTCAACGATAATCTGCATTATCGGAAAATCGATACAGGTACCGTTTCAATGATCAGCACGCAAAGGGGCGATTATCAGCTTGCTGACTTGATTGGATCAAAAGACCTTTTCAATGGAAATGTTCGGCTAATTGCCAAGGACGGAAAGCTCTATTATTTGCCCGAAGCAAGCTTCGAAATATGATTCCGAGATGTTCGGACATCGAAGGACCTTATTGAGGGAGAAGAAAGGATCTTATGACATGAAGAATAAGCCCCTACATGGAAAACTGATCTCAGCTTTTTCAATAGGCATTTTTATCTTGATAATGACGGTGGTCACCTCAGTTCATGCTGTAACGACACAGGACCCTGATGGTGAATCCGTGTCCCCTGTATCATATGAGTTTGATAATGGTGATTATAATTTTTCTGCTTCAGAGCCAATAGCTATGATGCCTTTTGGGAAGCAGGCAATCGGGTCATTGATTGTTTCCGGACATTTGACAGGTTCTACAGAATTCAATGGGGTACAGGCATTCGGCGTACAGGATGGGCAAGTATCGTTCTCATATGTTTATGATGATATGTTCATCAGCGAAGATAACCCCTATCATGTCATTTCTGATAAAGGCAATAAAATTGATGGCATTAAACTAAGCGCCAAGATAGAAAAAGGGGCTCTACTTATTCAAAAATCATCGAATGGAGATAGCTGGGAATTCTGTGCGAATCCAGTTTTGAACCTTTTCGAATCAAATCGCTCAGGTATAACTGATTTCTATACTCCCGACGGTACCGATGTTGCAAAGGGCTGCTATTATCGGGTTATTATCGCGTATAAAATGAACGATTCGGAAAACGTGCAAAGAGACGGTTTTTTCCAGTCAATAGGCAGTTTTTTCAGCAATGCTATTAACAGCATAGATTCGGATTGGGGAAAGGCAAAGGACCTTCGCCATTTAGAGTGCTATACATTCTATGTGTGCAGCAACAGCGGTGATTTCGTCTTGCACAACTTGTCTACAACGAAAGAGGATATTCTCTCCATAGCCGAGGATGCCTTGTTGATTGATTGTTTGCTTGCCGGAGAAACCTTAACAAATGGCGCAACTACGACAGACGGTTTCACACTTGATACATTGGGAGCAGCATTAGATGTAACCGTAAACGGTATAACCGCTGAAGACGGTGATACGTTTAGGGTTCCGGGAAAGTATTCTGTGGTTGCCAGGACCAATCTGGGGAAGGAAACAAGAAAAACAGTTTTCATTTTCAACGGTGGTGAGGATCGAGGCGCGTCTGTGTACTTTGAGGATGGTTTCTTGGTGAAAGGCAAACGCGTGTACCGGGGAGATTCGGACTATCCAACATTTTCTGCGAATTCTGTTATTAGGATTAAGGCAGTTCCCGCTGAAGTTCCTCCTATGACCGGAAATGTGACCAATTTAGATACTGGTTCGGTCATAGTGCTCCCCAGTAATACTCGAGCAGAGCAAACCTATCAACTCGAACCCGGCGTCTATTCTGCGACTCTTTATTGTGGGGCAACAACGTCAGGCTCACTTTTCTGTTACTCATTCCACTTCAGAATTATTGATGAGGATTCAAAACCGTATGTGAATTTCAACACACTATCCAATCGTACGGAATTGAAGGATTATGTGACCAAGCATTACGAAGTCGCCGTGGCAACAACTCGTGGTGGTTTCGTATATGCGTGTTTCTCATCATATGAAGAGGCGTTTGCATTTGCTTATGATTTGCAAAAACGATTTGTGGAGATTCGGGACGACGGTATCTACTATATCAACCCAGACAATAGACAGCAGAAAATAAAGTTCCAGTCTCGGAATAGTGTAGACCGAATTAAGCTTACTAAGCAAATAGTAGCCGATGCGAGAATGAATGTGGAAGTCGCATATTTTAACCCAATGGTTCCTTTCAGTTATCAGCCATATGAGGGTAATGACTCAATTGATGAGCTTGAAACTGCTATTCTTGCGCAGAGTTGCAGAGTCGTAGTTTCACCAGAGTCCCGAGAGAGACTCTTGGCCCGCGTTCCATATATCAATGGATTTTCGTTCATACAGGTTGAAGACTATGACGTGGTGAGTGTTTTGGCAAGACATATTGAAGATGGTGATGTGGTATCGATTGATCTGGGTAACTTGGTCGATGAGCAGTTGACCAAAACCGGTTTCTATGAGATCACAGAAACGAACAAATACGGAGATAAGATTACTTATGACGTGTGCTTCATGGCAGAGAACCAGACCGAATCAGTTTGGGAAATGACCGAAGCCGGGGAAACAAGCGAGGTACTGATTACGTATAGTGTTACTAACCATCAGGAGAGAGTATTTGCTGCTGATGTAGCATCGATCAAGAGCATACAGAATGCGTTTGATGAATATGCCATCGCGACTATTTCCGCGCCAGATATCTACAGTTATGATCTCGTCTGCATGGTCAGCGAACTCAAGAATCTAGTTCTGTATAAAGGCGGAAATTATTACGTCACGTTCACTGATCGTGTGGGTAATAGCTACCAGGTTGTCATTTCGATTTCCGGAATTGTTCCATATGCCGAAGCAATTACAGATGATTCTGTTTCGTTGACTCAACTATACAACTCTCTTTACCTTACGCCAAAAGCGGATATAGATGAAAGTGAGGGAGAAACAGAATGAGATTGGTGGCCATTCTACTTGTCATAGTACTTTTGATTTCGATTGCTGCTTGTGGAAAAACGCCCGAAACCATCGGCGCGGATCCCACGGACGAACAAACTAGAGTCATCACGCCAGACATTTATGTGACAGTAGTTGAACCAACAGATGATCATGAACCTGAACCCTACATTCCTAGTGATGAGGTAAACGACCTTGCTGGGATGGTCTATGGTTCTGTCACCTATTCGCTTGAATGTGCCGGTTTCACATGTGGTTTTGGGTTAGCTGAATCACTGGACACTTCAGAGTATTCAGCATTTGGTCTTTATTACTCCAATGACGGGCTTGAGTTGTTCAGAGAGGGGATTAAATCTGTCGGTTTTGTTGAGATATCTGAAGAGAGTGAACCATTTTTCGATCCAGCTGCTATTGAAGATGCCATAATGGTAACCCCAGTAGAAGAAGAACCAAATCTCGATTTAGTATGCGTTTATCAATATGACAACATAGCCCCATCCCATTTTGTCTATGAGAATAAGTACGTTCAGTACTATCAGCAAACACCAATGAGGATCGTATACTCGGTGCAGGATAATCTAGTGGAAAACTATGATTTGTCCTTTGGTAGCCTCTACGATTATGATCATCGCGAGTTTATTTATGATGAAACGATATGGGGTGAATACTCAACTCATTCTGCGGAGAACTTGTTCAGCGATGAGGATTATGAAGCCCTTGAATCTTCGCTGAGAGAAATCTCTGAACGCCAGGCAAAAGCTGGCTATTCCGTTGATGAGTATAAAATCGTGTATATCTCCCCTGAGGCTGTTCAAGCATATATTGACAGCACAGAAGAGGCTACTTTTTTTGGGTTCAGTGTATCGGAACTAATAATCGAGTTTGGTCTTGGTACAGCGTTGGAGTACAGTCAGGGTGGATTCCAAGAGGCGGACTATCTTCAGTACGAACGAGAACATGATATTTCGAACTATAATTGGAAGAGCTTCCTGACGAAAGTCGGAGTTGGGTGTGGTATTATTCTGGTTGGCACTGTATTGACGCCAATTACAGGCGGGGTTTCTTTTACATGTGCTTTAGTGACCATAGTTGAGGGCACCTTGTTTTCTTCTATCTCCGGTGCTCTCGTATCGCTGGTCATAGAGACGACAAAAGGATTGGTACAAGGGTATTCTCTCAAGGACGCTCTCCTTAATGCTCGAGTGGCTGGCCTTAATAGCTTTGCGAACGGGTTTGTAATTGGTGCAGCAATCAGCTCCATTGGCGTAGCATCAGGACTTATCCAGCCGACGGCTTGTTTCACTGGCGAAACCAAGGTAAGTGTGATGAATCCCGATGGAATAATAGTGCTACTGCCAATTTCATCGATCTCGATAGGAGATCATGTGCTCTGTTACGATGAGTTAACAGGAGAAAATCATGTTCAAAGAGTAAGCGCTGTTACATATAATTACTCATACGAATTAGTGGATTTAGTTATTAACGGGGAATTAGTCAGAGCGACCCCATCACACCCCTTTTATGTATTAGGCCGTGGATGGATACGTGCTCAAAACTTGAAGTCTGGTAGCATTCTCTTGTCGGCGGATGGATCGCAGAAAACCGTCGAAACCATAGCATTATCAAACAGCGAAGTTCCTCAAATCGTGTATAATCTTACTGTTGAAAACGATCACACGTATTATGTGGGCTCTAATATAATACTCGTTCATAATGCTTGCCAATCCATTAATTCCATGAGAAACCAAGCCAGGGATGGTGCATGGAAAAATGAAGTTGAAGCGTGCCTGAAAAACTCGTCAAACTACAAATGGACAGATAAGCAAGTCGCAGAACTGTTAAAAAACGGGAAAATAGCCGGATATGAGGCTCATCATATTTACTCTGTTAAAGAGCTAAAAGAGACAGCAAACCAGTTTTTGATTAAAGATCCAAAAGATATTGTTTTCCTTTCTTCAGATATGCACACATATATTCACTCGATGGGAGATACGTTTGGCGAATATGGAGAAGCATTGGTTAAGTTACACCCTTGGGTGAAAAGAGTAGCATCCACCCTGATACCTGCTGCCTAATCATATTACAATTCATAAACATTGTTAGCAGTATACGGGGCATTTATCGAAAGAAGGGAGTTCTAACATGGATGCAATGGTGGCGATCCTCACAAGAAGAAGCACCAGAAACTACAGGCCCGATGCGGTAGAAGAAGATAAGCTGGAAAAGATTCTGAATGCTGCCAGACAGGCCCCCAGCGGAGGCAACAATCAGACAAATCACTTTTTGGTGATCCGGAATCCGGATGTGATCCGGAACCTGATCGAAATGGCGGAAACCGCATTCTCAAAAATGGAGATTGCGGAGGACACGTACGCCAGTCTGAAGTATGCGATCTCCGCCTCTAAGAAAGGCGGATATGTTTTCTGCTACAATGCGCCCGTCCTGATCGCCGTTGCCAATCGGAAGGACTACAGCAACAATATGGCCGACTGTGCGTGCGCCATTGAAAACATGATGGTCGCTGCCAACGCCCTGGATCTGGGCAGCTGCTGGATCAACCAGCTGCGCTGGCTGAATGAGGAACCGGCACTGGTGAAATATCTCCAGTCCCTCGGCATGAAAGAGAATGAACGCATTTACGGCGCTGTGATTATCGGCTATCCCGCTACTGAAAGCGGTCTGCCGAACAGAAATCTGATGGTCCAGAAAGGAAACAAAGTCACTTACATCGACTAGAGCAAACAGGTTTCTGGAAGAGCAGGCGAAAAACGTGTCTTAAAAGCATTCGTAACGGAGGAAACATACATAATGACCAGAATCACCAGCAAGTACATAGACATTCCGGGGATGAACAACACCCGTGACCTTGGCGGAATGCGCACGAAAGACGGACGCGTGATCCGACCGAACATGCTCTACCGGAGTTCGAAGCTCAGCAAACTGGAGGACAAGGACTGGTTCACTCAGAACGTAGCTTTAGTGGTGGATATGCGCTCTTCCATGGAGATCAACGAGAACCCGGATCCGCAGATTCCAGGCGTGGGTTATCTGCATCTGCCGATCTTCGAGATGCAGGCCGTGGGAGTCTCCCGGGACAAGGAGTCCGACCAGCGGGCTGCCCCGATGGATACGGAGGCAGCGATCAAAAGCATGTCCTCCGTTTATGCCCGTTTCGTGAATGACGAGTTCTGCCTGTACCAGTACCGCAGGTTCATCCGGCTTTTGTTTGAGCCCAGGGAAAAGGCGATCCTCTGGCACTGCTCCGCAGGGAAGGACAGGACCGGCACTGGCGCTCTTTTTATCCTGGAGCTGCTGGGCGTGGACCGGGAGGATATCATAGCGGACTACCTGATGACGAACGAATACCTGAAGGACGAGATCCAGGAATTTGTCGATCGGGCGGCGGAGCGGAGCGGCGGCATGGACGAGGCGGCAAGAAAGGCCCTGTCTGTTCTGATGGGCGCCCACGAGAGGTATCCGCTTACCGTTTACGAAGAAGCGGAAGCAAAGTATGGGACCTTCGATGCGTTTATCCGGGATGGACTGGGTATCAGCGACACTGAACGCGAAGAGCTTCAGCGGAAATATCTGGAGTGAGTAAATGAAAAAAATAATTGCACTGATTCTCATGGCGGCCATCGCCTTTGGGTGCAATCGGCGGTGGCCGGCGGCAGCTGATGCGGCCATAACGGCAGCACAGCGGTGCCAGCGGCAACCCGGTTTTGAAACAAAATCTATGCGCCAGCCAGCGGCCGCTGATGCGGTGACCAACGGCCGCCCGGCGGTGGCAACGGCCGGTTAAGTCATGCAGTCGTTTTAGGCTTAATCATAACCGTGTAATGCTTCGTGGCACGCTTCAGAATTGCGTTCGCAGAGACCTCATCATTCATTATCATTGCGCTCCAGCTGGAGGGGTCTCGCTGAGAGCAGATGATGGTGCTGAGGTTAATCTCACAGCGCTTTTCCAGGATCTCGAAGAGAATCTTCACTTCACGCTCATCGCTCAGAGTGTGGAGCAGGAAGTCATCCAGGATGAGAAGCGCGGCACCGCAGATACGCTTAAGCCTCTTCTGGTATTTCATGTAGTCCACAGCCTTGAGCGCAACAAGTTGCTCCAGAAGGACTTCACAATGGTGGTACTCAACCTTGTAGTCATTGCAGGCAACGATTCCCAGGGCCTTTGCCAGATAGGATTTGCCACTGTCAGACGGGCCCAGGATACAGAGATTCATACCAGACGAGACGAAATCCAGAGATGAGAGCGTTGCTGTAATGCCTCGGGGGAGGTATTCCCGGTCGGCGGAATCGACACAACTGGAAAGCTCCTGCGGGCAACCACGGAGATGCGCAGCGCGCAGACGGCTCTGGATGCGCTTGTTAATCTTCTTCTGGTACTCCGGCTCCACCAACTTGGCAATGGCCATCAGCGGATCAAGATGGATGAAATCCGGAGAACGGAACATTTCATCCAGCGTGGCAGACATTCCCGGAAGCCCCATGTCGTTCAGTTCTGTCACCACGGTATTGAGAAGAGCTTTTCCTGTCAGCATTACTTGCCACCGCCCTTTCCTTTGCTCTGCGCCAGACTCTGGCTGCGGGAAAGAAGCGTGTTTATGTCCGTGGCGTCGGCACCCATGACGAAAGCTCCCTTGTTGCGCTCATCATTCAAAGCGGTGTTGTAACCGGCAGCGCCAAGGTCGTCGGCAACGACAGGAATCGTGTTTTTAATGAAAGTATAGGTGGTCTTGCCCAATTCCAGCGCCTGACGGCAGGTTTCCTCCAGCGCCTGCTTACTGTACTTCTTGCTAAAGCTCAACACTCCCTGGCACATCCGGTAGGTCTGTACTTCCAGCTTGCGGCTGGCAAGAATGCGCTTAATGACCTCGCTGGTATTCGGCCCGATGGTCATGGCCCGGCGGGTGAAATACGTTCCGTTCCATTCGGAAATTTCCCTGTAGTTTTCCGGAAGATGGCTCGGATTAGTAGACCACTGGCTCCTGCTCGTAGCCCGCGGCCATTCACAGATGAACTCGCCTTCCTTGGAGAAAATCTTCACCGTAGTGGTCGATGCCCGGATGAGAACCTCCTTGTGCAGATAGGCGCGGTCTACGCTGTAGTAGGCATTGTCGAAGCGGACGTGGTAGTCCGAAGAGACCTTCGCCATCCGGCGCTCCATGTACTCATAAGGTACGGCCGGCAGCGGCATGAGTTCCTTACGTTCCTCGTTCCAATAGTAGCGCCGGTTATGCGGCTTCTTCGAGAACGGAGCGTTATTGAGTTCCTCCAGGTGCCGCCAGAGGTCACGGTTGAACTCTTCCAGGCTGAAATAGTCCATCTCCTCCATGTCATGGAAGAAACCCTTCTCCAAAATACCGACGGCATTCTCCACAGAACTCTTGTACTTGGGCTTCTTCACCTTGGCGGGCAAGATGACGGTGTGGTTGTGTTCAGCCCACTCGGCATAGTCCTTGTTCAGTTCCGGCGAGATCCAGTCCCTGTTAGCGATGACGGCTTGCTTGCAGTTGTCGCAGACAACCAGTGCCGGAACGCCGCCGAAATATCCGAGCGCATTGTTATTAACGGCGATCCACTGTGGCTCCTTAGTAGAAGTCATGCCTTCCGCATAGATGAGCTGGGAATACGGAAGAATGGCCACGAATACTACGATCTCTACGACCTCGCCGGTGAGACGATCCACCATCTGAAAGGTCTTCCCGGCAAAGTCCACCTCCATCTTCTGGCCGATGACAGCGTTGAAGTGAAGCGTTTCCTTGTTTTCCTCACACCACTTGGCGTAGTTTTCGCAGAACTGCCGGTACGAGTAGAACTTCAGGCCGCTGTCCCTGCAGGTCTTTGAATACCGATTCCAGAGCACGACAAGCGTCATGTTCTGCCGGGATGCCATAGCTTTTGCGACTCCCTCGTAGTCCGGCATTTCATAGCTCAAATCCCTGCCGACGATTGCAGGATTCTTCCCGTAGACCTCAGCCGCGATTCCATAGTTCGTAATCCCTTGCGGAAGAGGATAGCCGAGCGTCTTGCATTCTTTGAATGCGCGGAGAAAGTCGTTGACGCCAGACGGACTGATTCCAAGAGCTTCCGCGATTGCCTTCCCGCTCATCTGAAGAGCGTAGTGTCTTGTAATGATGTCCTTGTAGTCTAACATTCATTACCCTCCAAAAAGTGTATTTCCGCTGCCGCGGATAACACCATTATGGAGGATTCACTGACTACTTCAACATCTCATGACGGCTGCCGCTGCCACCGCACCGCTGCCGTTTAGCTCCGCATCAGCTGCCGCTGAGTTCCGCAATATGCACCTTTGGGCTCCCCGTATACGTTTTCGCCAGCGATGCTGGTAAACCAGGCCAGCCAGTGGTGATCTCATCGGCATGCCATGTCGCCGGCTTTGTCGATCAAGCGGGCTGTCTTTGGATGTGTGGGAGTACATCAGATTTCCCGATCAGCGTCGAAGGGGACCGGCAGTCGGCATACGGTGCGCCGATCCAGTCAACCCCGATCAAGGTCATGGACCATGTGCGTTCGGTCAGCTTCGGGTATCTCTTTTATGGTATCATCAAGGACGACGGTACCCTGTGGATGTGGGGACGGACGGATGATGGCGTGATCGGCAACGACTACGGCTACGATACCGCGACGGAAACGAACTGGGGCACCGATTACAGCCAGGCCTCTCCCGTTCAGATCCTGGATCATGTGACCGCCCTCAGCTGTGGCACCTGCAGCGCCGCTGCGATCAGGGACGACGGCTCGCTGTGGATGTGGGGCGAGGTTTCCAGGATCGGGCACGGCGTGACGGGCACAGGAAAAGATACCAATATGGACCATTGGCCGGTTCAGACGGTCCCAATCCAGATCATGACGGACGTTAATGCAGTCAGCTGCGGCAGCAACATCACCGCGGTCATCAAAACGGACGGGTCACTGTGGGCATGGCACTACATCGACAGTAATGAACAGGGGTATGTTGTGCATACCGCTTCTGAACCGGTCAAGCTGCTGGACGGCGTGGTTTCCGTCAGCTGCGGATACGACTTCCTGACTGCGCTGAAGAACGACGGGACCCTATGGACCTACGGCAGCAACAGCTTCGGTATGCTGGGGACCGGGAGCCGGGACGCTGAAAGCTTTGGAGCACCGGTAAAGATCATGGACAATGTCGTGCAGGCGTGCGCCGGCGACCAAAGCGGCGCTGCGGTGTGCAGCGACGGAACGCTCTGGACGTGGGGCGACAATACCCTGTGCGCTTTGGGAAACGGGGAATTCGTTCGATCCGGTATGCTCATTACGGAGGAGCAATATAAGACGGCGCCGGGCAAGATCCTGGAGAACATATGCTACGTCAGTATGAACTATGGTCACGGCTATGCTCTTTCAAACGACGGTTCCATGTGGGTATGGGGCTGCAACTCGGCCGGCGAACTCGGAAATGGTTTTCAGGGCGATTACAGCGTGTGGGCGAACGGGGACAGGGAACATTCTTCACCCTTCCAAAGCAGCCCTGTCAAAACCCCTAAGGCCTTTATGATCGCCTTGGATCCTATCCCGGCAGACGCCAGCGCTGACACGGTTAAGGTCATGGTCAATGGATTTTATGTGGAGTGGCCGGACGCGGAGCCGTTTATCGACGAGAACAGCCGGACCATGGTGCCGCTGCGTGCCGTTGCCAACGCCATGAAGCTTAATGTGACTTGGGAGGCATACGCGCGCGTGGCTTCTTTCTCCGATGGGACGAAGACGATCCGGTTTCCCATCGACAGCTGCCAGGCCCTGACGGATGCCGGCGGCACGGTGGATATGGATACTGCGGCGGTCATCGTGAATGACCGGACGTACGCCCCCGTGCGTTATCTGGCGGAGTTTTTCGGATATAGAGTCGATTGGGATAGGGAAACCAGAACTGTGATTCTGGAAGAAGCCGGATGACTGCCGAAGATAAAGTAAATGTCCAGTAGCATCAGGAAACGCATGACTTATGTAGTGTGAGGCTTCCCAGAGACGATGAACGAGGAATTGTAATGTTTTGTGCGCTTTTAGGATCATAATGGTCTGGTTAATTCTGACAGTTGGAAAAGACTTAGGTTGAAACTAGGAGGAGACCACCTCAGGGCGGCCTCCTCCTTTTCAATTACAAGGCTGCTTCAGCCGGGATAATCAATACCCCGTCTTAGGCAGCGGACTAGTGTCGGCAGGGCGGAACACGACGGTGAGCCACTGGGCAGTGGCGGTTTGCCGGCTGAACTAATATCTCCATCTGCTGGCATCGAAAGCGGGTCGCATAAGCTCAATCTGGCCTCGGTTCAACCCGCATCCCTTCGCAATGCTCTCCCAGCTCCCGTTAATCAGTTGGCAAAGATTCTGTGCCATTTCAGCAGCCTCGTTTTTTCCGAGCTGAAAGTACTGGGATACTTCAAGAGCAAGATGAATATCCAGGGTATTGTCTTCGAGACTGATGTTCAAAGCGAGTCCATTTCCATCTGGCTGTGGGTTAAGATCATATGCTGGAGAGAGCACCCAGCCAGAAGGAGTAAGCAAGAATCCATGATTCCGAAGATGATCGTCAGTATTGGAGATAGCAATATTGAAAACGATTCGTTTCCAGAGTTCTGCCAAGTCTTCCTTTGGCCGAGCACCATGCGTTGAGAGGAAATCCGCAAGTTCCAGATAGGATGTCCCATCATCCGCTGAAGCGCCGTCGGTCTTGTTTAGCATAGTCATAGCTGAAGAAAAGTGGATCCGGCGATCACCCTCCCGGTCGAATCTCTTGACAAGAAATGTACTGCCGAGTGATGAGAATGTCTCAAGCCGTGATTCGGGAACCCGCAGACCGCAAATCCGTGCAGCTTCATTCACGGCTTTCTCCCATGCACCCACATTGGTTTTGTCATGTCTTGACGGAAATTTCGCAATCCACAAAGATCCATCCACATTCTGAATGGTCGCCTTAGGGCGAGCGCCACCCAACGAGGAACCGGGTCGCAGAAGTTGCTTAAGCCATGTGTCATTCAGAGCGTTTTCATCTTTTTCAAACTCTCTCGACGCTTCTTCCAGAGATCGGAGAGTTGCCCATGGAGGGACAGTTTCTTCGCCATCGCTCGAAAGAAATGGGCCTCCTTCTTCCAGTGCAAACCGCAGTGCGCCCATTCTCGACTCATCATATACGCCAAGAAGGTAGTCACTGGTCAGAAGTGCCCGGGGTTTTCGTCCTTCTTCTTTTGCCCGCAATCTCTCGCGGCGGTCCATCAGGGTTCGTCCCCATCTGTCCGGTGCTGAATCGGAGAAAATACCGAAATTAGGCTTTTTGTAGACGTATTGTCTTCCGGAATACAGCTCCAGATCAGGGTCTATCGTGATAGGGGGCGCACTGCGAAGGTAGTCTTCGTTGTATTCGAAAGAATAGACCTCACTACCCCGACTTTCACTGACATACAGAAGTCCCATGAGACGTGGAGTGATCGCGGACCAGTTCTCGTAAACGTAGATTTTCTTCTCTTCCTTTGCCATTATACCGTTTCACTCCGTTTCGGTGCACGCTTTTTGGGCAACAATGCCAAATCCTGTAGTTTTCGCCCTAGTTCATCATCTTTTGCAATCAGCAGCAGATCTTGATCTATACCGCCAAGCGCATGTAGGGCCGCTGCGTATGCCCCCATGGACACGGACGAGGATCCTTTCTCAACATTCCAAAGAGTAGCGCGGCTTATGCCTGCACGCTCTGCGACCAGCTCGACGCTGAGTTTTCGCCTTAAGCGGGCGAGCTTAATCTGTTCTCCCATCTGCTGAAGAATCGCCTGTGTGGAAGGCATGACGGTAACATTTCTTTTCCCCAACGCTATCACCCCCGTAATGTTTACTATTATAAACATATATTCTAGTTTGTCAAGGTAATAAGGCGTTATTCAACACTGCTAAAGTAGTTCGACAAGTCGGGAAAATGTGTTGAAGAGCTTTTTGGTAAGGAGGAAGCCACCTTATCGGGTAGCTTCCTCCTTTTCAATTACAAGGTTGCTTCAGCCGGGATTATCAATACCCGGTCTTAGGCAGCGGGGTGGTGTCGGCGGGGCGGAAGACGACAGTGAGCCACTGCGCATTGGCAGTTTGCCACTCGTTGAGATACTGACCGCCCATAACTGGCTGGTCACGATCTTATCCTACCTGATGACCTTGCAAACTTTTGGCTGTTAGCAAATTCTTTGCACGATAGCTTGCAAAGAATTGCGGTATGTGATAGTATTTGCACGGTGAGGTGAAGAATAAATGCGGTTAATCAGAGAAAAATACCTGAAGATCATCCGTCCATACTATGATGTTGATCTGATTAAGGTGATTACCGGCGTCCGCCGAGCAGGAAAGTCCGTTATTCTGGAGTGTATACGAGATGAACTTTCTGCGTCCGGCGTTGCTCCGGATCATATTGTCTTCATCAATCTTGAAGACTTGGATTATGAGGGAATCCGGACTGCTTCCGATCTCAACAGAGAAATCAAGGCACGCATTGCCGATGATGGCCGCTATTATTTGTTCATTGATGAGATTCAGCATGTAGAGGGATTTGAGAAAGCGCTTGCCTCCTTCCGTGCAACACTGAACGCTTCCATCTTCGTTACCGGAAGTAATTCCCACCTTTTGTCTGGCGAGCTCGCCACACTTCTGACAGGCAGGACCGTTGAATTTGAAATCCTTCCGTTTTCCTTCAGCGAAATGAAGGAGTATTATGAGCTGAGAAATCTGCAGTTTCAGGACGAACAGGTTTATGATTATCTGAAGTGGGGCGGGTTTCCGCTCCGGTTTGATTTCAGCGAAGAGGCAGAAATACAACGCTATCTCACCAATCTCTATACAGGGATACTGAACCGGGATATTCTGACAAAGAAGAGCAGGATCGACCGCAGAGTATTTATGGATATCGCGATGTACGTGCTTTCAAATGCGGGGAAAGAATTCTCCGCTGAAAGCATCATGGATTACTACGAAAAGAAAAACCATCGAAGCGTCAGTCAGCGCACGGTCTATAACTATCTTGAGAAGATGCAGAAAGCGTTCCTGATCCACCCTGTTCAAAAGTATGATACCGTTGGGAAAACAGCTCTTCAGGCAAAGCAGAAATACTATGCCATAGATACCGGATTCCGAACGATCCATACGAATACGATCAACTTCGAGGATACCTTCTTTCTGGAAAACATCGTCTATAATGAATTACTCTTCCAGGGCTTTACTGTCTTCACGGGAAAGACCCATAAAGGAGAAGTCGATTTCGTCGCGATTCGGAACGGAAAAAAGTGCTTCATTCAGGTTTCCTATCTTATGCCTTCTCAGGGCACCATTGAGCGTGAATTCGGTGCCTTTGACCCGATCACAGATGCATCGCCGAAGTATGTTCTCTCCCTGGATAAAGTCGATTTGAGCCGAAATGGAATCGCACACATGAACATTGTAGACTTTTTACTTCATCGACAACAACTTGCTCTGACCTAGAATTGATGAAACAGCACTTTTTCAAGAGCAGAATCGGATTATTAGAGAGACATTTTTGCAATGATCCGACACGGGCATGGAGGAGACCACCGATTAAGCTGGCCTCCTCCTGTTCTGTTATGCGGCTGCTTCAGTCCGGAAGATCAATACCCGGTCTTAGGCAGCGGCGTGGTGTCGGCGGGGCGGAAGACGACAGTGAGCCACTGGGCAGTGGCGGTTTGCCATTCGTTGAGATACTGTCCGCCCACATCTGCGCGGTTGACGATATTGTACCCGTCCGTCACGTCACCTTTTACCATGACCTGCAGGGTGGGTTTCGCCACGGAAGCGAACCCGCTGGGGACCGTACCGAACTCGAACCGTACGTCCGTCACATATTCGCCTGTCCCAAGGCCGAGCGCCTCGGGCTTGAGCGAGACGGAGTAATTGTTCGTGGTCAGCAGATCCTTCGCGAGCAGCCGGTAATCGTTCACGTTGGTCTTGAAGACGATCCGGTAGTACAGGCGCTGGTTATAGGTGCCGGTGGTCAGGCTGATGGCATTGGTCGCATCCGTGGGGATTCGGTCATGCCAGAAGAAATTGTCGAGCGCCACGTTGGAGGTATTGGCAATGCTAGAGAAGTCGTACCGCATCGTATTAGCGGGCATGACCTCTTTGTTGCCGACCTTGCTGATCGTAACGCCGAGCTTTACGGGTTTGTTGTAGCAGGAGAGCTTAATGATCTGGCCAGGGTACTCGATCTCGGCGATCATGCGCTCACTGCTCAGCTGATAGTATGCGGGTGCGGTCACCTCAGTCACATAATAGTGGCCGAGGGGCAGCGGAGCGGATGCCGCAACGCCGTGCGCGTCGGACGTGATATACCCGATGACAGCGCCGCTGCGGGCGTTCGTGATCTCGAAAACAGCGCCTTTCAGCGCATCGCCTTTCTGCTGCCCGGTGATCTCATTGTGATCGGAAGCGTATTTCCTGACCTGGATCTGGCCGGTCACGGCGACGTTCTCCCAAGTGATCTGGGCGGTCTTGCCCCGCTCGATATACACGGTCTTGTACTGGTCGTCGAGCACGTACCCTTCCGCGGTCTGAAGCTCACGGATGAAATACTTGCCCTCCGGGAACTCATTGCTGATCCAGATATAGCCGTCCTGGTCGGTGGTGTACTCGCCCAGAGGATTCTTGCCCTCGCCGTAAAGCACAAACTTGACGCCGTAGATGCCCTTTTTGGTCTGCGAGTCGATCTTGTGGATCATGATCGAGGCCATGTGCTTGTTGGTCAGCATAAGCTGCGTGACTTGTCCGTCTTTGACGCAGACCTGAGCAGGAGTAGCATCCAGCTTATAGCCGTCAGCAGCTTTGAGTTCAATCACCTGGTACCAACCCGCCTCCAAGGAAGGCAGATTGATCAGGCCCTGGCGGTCTGTGGTGTAGGTGCCGACGACA
>JAEEGF010900361.1_pt1 | contig 27869 bp, 16 predicted proteins | sample 9134171 | NCBI WGS metagenome assembly JAEEGF01 (sample SAMN16246542, study PRJNA631951) | gut metagenome | biome: gut microbiome; feature: rumen; material: AP-attached | host: Bos | place: Iran: Karaj | collected 2018-10 | reverse complement strand
CCATCGAGGGCATCGAACGCAAGGATAAGCGTTGTGCCGTAGCTGTGCAGTTCCACCCCGAAGCCGCCATTGTCAAGCATTTGGGCAAAGGTGTGAACAATGCCAACGCTTCTCAATTTATGTCCTATGAAACGGCGATGCCTCTATTCAGAAGTTTTATAGAGTGTTGCAAGTGAGACATATTAGTTTCGAAAGAAACTGATTATACAGATGTTTTTAACAAATAAAACTGTTCGATTTATGAAAAGAATTAGAAAATGGATGTTCGCCGCTTTCCTTGCTTTATGCAGCGCAATTACCGTTTGCATCGGCATGACTGCCTGCGAGAAGGCTCATGCGGAGAACGAGTTTCCCGAGCCAAAAGTAGAGGCAGAGGAACTAATACGTACCAGCCAGAGCTGGGATGGTGTGGAACTGCCCGACTATTTTCAGGGTCGCCCAGAACTCGTAGCGGTAAAGTATGTTTTCCCTCCAGGCATGAAACTTGGATGGCATCACCACGTGGCAATGAACTACGGCGTACTTGTGCAGGGAGAACTGACAATCATTGGTCAGGACGGCAAGACAAAGGTTGTACACGAGGGTGAAGCCGTAGTAGAAATGGTGGGTACTATTCATCATGGAGAGAATCGTGGCACTAAGCCTGTAATTCTCTATATGTTCTATCTCTCACAAAAGGATCTGCCATTAGCTGTGCAGCATCCTGAGATTCCAATGAATTAAAAAACACAATATGAGTATGAAAAATATAATTCTATGGAGATGTGCTGCAATTATGATATTTTGTGCAGCCTTCTTGACTTCGTGTTCCGATGATGACGAAACAACATCTACGCAGATACCGACGGATGAAGTAGAGGCACAGCTCTCACAGATGAGTTTACGAGAGAAAGTGGGACAATTGTTCTATGTGCGTCCTGAAGCTCTTGACACAACAATCAAGACGGCTAATCTTGCAGCCTTGAAACTGCAAGTCGTAAACGAGACAATGCAGGATGTTAACGAGAAATATCCAGTTGGCGGCATCGTACTTTACGCCCACAACATCAATGATGAGTCGCAACTTACTAATTTCATTGAACAGATACGCAAACTTAAAGGCTCCCCGCTACTATGTGTTGATGAAGAAGGAGGACGTGTAGCGCGTATTGCAAAAAACAGTAATTTTGACGTAAAGAAATATGAATCGATGTCTGCCATTGGACAAACCGGCAATCCAAGCAATGCCTACGAGTGTGGCAATACTATCGGAAGTTATTTGCACTATTACGGCTTTGACATAGATTTTGCCCCTGTGGCAGATGTCAACACAAATCCTGACAACATTGTCATCGGCAATCGGGCTTTCAGCGATGACCCGCAGGTTGCAGCTCAGATGGTAACAAATTATCTACAAGGATTGAAGGATGCTGGCGTGACTGGTTGTATAAAACATTTCCCAGGACATGGCGATACAAAAGCCGACACGCATTACGGTTATGCGCAGAGCTTGAAGACATGGGACGAAATGCTGTCGTGCGAAATGATTACCTTCAAAGCGGGCATCCAATGGGGATGTCAGTTAATAATGACCGCACATATTGCGGTTCCAAATGTAACAGGTAGTGAAATTCCAAGTACAATGTCATCAGTCGTTCTTCAAGACAAATTGCGCAAAGAATTAGGCTATCAGAATATTATTGTCGCCGATGCCATGGAGATGGGAGCTATAATGCAGCAGTACACCAATACGGAAGCAGCCATTGGGTGCATACAGGCTGGTGTGGATATAGTTCTCGTACCGAATAATTTCGTTGAAGCGTTTGATGCCATTGTTTCGGCCGTAAACAACGGAACAATCAGTGAAGAACGCATCAATCAGAGTGTTCGACGAATTTTAAAGCTAAAAAACAGTATCAGAAAATAAATTCTAAGGGTTATGAAACGGACATACAAGTATTGGTTTCTTGCTGCATTTTTCATTTGCGGAGTTTATGTATTGTCATCGTGCAAGGACAGCAACGACAGTTCGGTTTCTCCTGACACGACAGTGTTGCTTGAATGGCAGGCGGGAGAAACCGTAAGTATTGAAGCAATTGAGGCTTTCGGAGGAGTGGACAAATGTTTTGCTGCCGACCCGATTCCCGATGAAGTATGGCAACGTATGCAGGACAAGACTTATAAGGAGAATCCATATATACAACGTAGTGACTTGCGGCACATACGTGCCCTTCATTGGGACTATGACGAAAAGATTCACATAGGCGAAATGGTATGCAACAAACTGATAGCAGACAAGGTCGCAAGAATTTTGCGTCAACTGTTTGATGCCAAATACCCCATCCAGCGTATGCTGCTGCCAGATGTTTATGGTGCCGACGACGAGACTCAGATGCGAGACAATAACTCTTCATGCTTCTGCTATCGTGCCATAGCTGGTACTACGAAATTGTCAAAACACGCCAGAGGTCTGGCTGTTGACATCAACACTCTCTACAATCCTTACTACAAGGACAGGGAAGATGGTTCGCGTTTCATACAGCCTGCTACGGCAGCTGAATATTGCGACCGAACAAAGGAGTTTCCATACAAGATAGACCACGAAGATCTTTGTTTCCGTCTCTTCACTGAGGCTGGATTTGAATGGGGAGGCGACTGGACAACATGCAAGGACTTCCAACACTTTGAACTTATTGAATAAGATAGCTATGAGAAAGTTTGCAGTAATCTTAACGACTATGTTCATCGGTATGCAGAGCATAGCGGTAGCCCAAACATCAGGTTTTGACAAACTCGACAAATGGGTGGGAACGTGGAAATCTGGACAACAGACTTACTTCGGTTATCCCGTTAACCAGCAGTCTGAAATGCATGATTTCTATGAGTGGTATATTTCCACTGGTTTGGAAAGTATTAACCTGAACAATGCCGGTGACCCTATGTCTGGTGAGCCTTGGCGTATGTCGTCTCATGCTTTCGAACGTGAAGTTATTGACTTTTTTGCACCATACTATGGTTTTGACAATAACAACGTATGGGGCATCGTGACCCATAGTGGAACAGACGGCAACAGCCATGGAATCTATTTCGGGGCGAACTATCTGAAGAACAAGACCAAGTTGCAGCCTATCGTCTATGTGAGTGATGAAGCACACTATTCAAACATGCGTCTTGCTCATCTTCAGAATCTTGATATGCGTTTGATAAAGAGTGACAAGATGGGGCGTATGATACCCGAGGAATTGGAGAAAGCACTTGACATCTCTCGTCCCGTTCTCATGGTCTATGCTATGGGGTCAACTTTCAAAGGTGCTATTGATGACATGGAGGCTCTCAATGCCGTCCTTGACCGTCACAAGGAGATTCCAGCAGTTTATCGGCATGTGGATGCTGCTTTGTTTGGCGGCTATCTGCCATTCACTAAATATCGCAATATGGTGAGCCACGAGGCCATGCGTTTCGAGAGTATTGCCATCAGCGGACATAAGTTTTTCGGTATAGATTCTCCTTCGGGACTTTTCCTTTGTACCCGTGACGTATATAACAATCAGGCAGACTTCAACGTGACTTACCTGAATGGAAATATGCGCATGATAAACTGCTCGCGTGATGCTGTTCAGCCTCTCAAGTTCTGGTGGCTCATACAGAAAGTTGGAACAAAGAAATGGGCAGAGCAGGCAACGCAGATGATGGAGTGCACGGCATACCTCAAGCTGCAGCTTGACAAGATAGGATGGCCAGCATGGGTCAACGACTATAGCAATACCGTATTCTTTCGTCGTCCATCTACTGAGATTGTCAGCCTTTATACGCTTGCACAAGGATATGATGACAACTTTGGCGGTGAACTGGCTCATATTGTGGTAATGCAGCACATCACTAAAGAGAAGATTGACAAGTTCATTGATGCCTTGAAAGAACATTAAATTGATATCCATTAAAACGAATATATTATGAAAACAAATAAGAATCTGATTCTGGTCACCATCTTGACAATATGTGGTGTAGTGAATATCCAGGCACAAACCGTGCGAGGAACTGTTACTGATGCCATTAGTGGTGAAAAACTTTTTGGCGCCACGGTAAAGGTTGTCGAGACTGGGACGGGCTCCGTTGTCGATCTTGAAGGTAACTTCCGCATCGACATTCCACAATCGGGACGTTACACTCTCGAAACATCATACGTGGGCTATGAACCAAACGTGATGAAGGAGGTACTCGTGGCAGGCGTCAAGGAGGTGGTTATAGATATCCAATTGCGAGAAAACAATACCGAACTGACGGAGGTTGTGGTGCGCCCTCGTGTAAACAAGGAAGCAACAGTCAATCCCGCTGTGCTGACAGGTGGAGTTATGCTTTCCATGGAGGAGGCGAGCCGATTTGCAGGCGGATATAACGACCCGGCACGTCTGGTTATGTCCTTTGCGGGAATTTCAGGAGAGGCTGACGGCAGTGGACTGTCCATACACGGAAATGCACCTGAACGTATGCAGTATCGCATAGAGGGTGTGGAGGTTTTTACGCCCAATCACTTTAACGACACATGGAATGCCGGCTACGGACTGGTGAGTGCGCTGAACTCGAATGTCATCGGCAACAGCGACTTCTTCACATCCACCTTTAATGCCAACTACAACAATGCCCTCAGTGGTGTCTTTGATGTGAAGATGCGTACGGGCAACAATGCCAAGCATGAAAACATCTTGCAAATCGGTACAGTGTCGGAGGAACTCACCCTTGAGGGACCTATCTCGCGCAAAAGCAACAGTAGTTACATCGTGAACTACCGTTATGGTTTCACGTCGCTCGTGGACAAACTGAACCTTATTGATACGGACGGGGCACACGTCGATTTTCAGGACTTCTCCGCAAAACTTATGTTTCCAACCAAACGAGCAGGCACTTTTTCTATCTTCGGTTTGGGATTCTATGATACCAGTTGGGATGAACGCGTGAAATTGGAAGACACGCACTCTGCCTATGATGCTTCTGACAATGATGCCAAATTGGCTCAATTGTTGGCTGGAGTGTCTCACAAAATACATTTAGGCAACAAGTGGACATGGAGAACAACAGCAGCCTATAATATGCAACACTTAAAGAATGACATCTATTATTATGGTCTGGAGCGTTCTGCCGAAGGCTTTATCAGCCAGCCACTGGCATACGAAGAACCTGAGCGGAAATATCTATTCAGTATTCAGAAGGTGAACGAAGACCGGCTGCTGTTCAATACGGAACTGTCAAAGCAGGTAACCGACAGGTGGCTCATACAGTTAGGCGGTGAGTACTCTCACCGTTTCTTCAATCTCGCATACAAGTCCGTTGATCAGCTCTATGCTCCTGTCAGCACTATGCACGAATATACCAAGATGAAAGATGATACTGGTCTTGCCAATATATTCTGTCAAAACCTCGTCAGGGTCAGCAACTATTTCAGCCTTTCGGCAGGTATTGCAGGCAACTACTTCCTGCTATCCAAAGACTTCTCGGTAGAACCTCGTGCCAGCCTGAAATGGGATCCTGACGAGAAAAACAGTTTTTCTATGGGCTATGGGCTGCATTCTATGATAGAGAAACTCGATGCATACTTCTACCGCAACGCGGATGGCAATCTGGCAAATAAAGATCTCGGCTTGACTAAAGCACATCACCTACATGCCACTTACGTGCACAAGCTGAACAGCAACCTGACATTGCGCATGAACGCCTACTATGAATATGGATTCGACACTCCCGTTGGTATAGACGGCAGCACGTATTGTGTGACCAACCGCTACTTTTTCTATACTGATGAACCATTGGTCAACAAAGGAAATACTCGCAACTATGGCGGCGACATCACTTTGGAACACTATATGAATCGCGGCTTCTTCGGACAGACAAACTTCTCGCTCTACAAATCGCAGTACAGAGGTGTAGACAAGGTCTGGCGCAATCAACTCTACGATCGTGGTTTCATGTTCAAGATTCTGGGTGGCAAGGAGTGGATGATTGGCAAGAACATGTTGAATGTCAGTGTCAAGTACAGCATCCAAGGAGGTTTGAGATATACACCTATTGACGTCGAACAGATGCGTGCCAACATAGCAGCCGGTATAATTGATGACAATCCTATTTACAAAGACAACGAGGCTTTTTCACAACGTTTTGACCCGTCTGGCATTGTTGACCTGACCATCAGTTACAAGATTAACAGGCGACATGTGAGCCATACTTTCGCCTTTGAGGGACTGAACATATTACAGACTGAGACCCCTTTGTACCAGCGCTTTGATTTGGGCACTCTCGATGTACGTACAGACAAATCAGGACTTTCTCTGCCGAACATCTTCTATCGTCTGGATTTCTGACATTTCTTAAAAACAAGAGTCCACTCTAAAAAGTCCTAGTCTGGCTTCGCCCTTTCACATTTTGTAACTATTCAGCGAATAACTTTTGTATGCCTTTGAAGGGCTAATTCATTGCAAAAATCAGTGCAGATTGAATTTGACAAAGAAAGAACAATCTGAAATTTGTTTTCGCAAAGAAATCGCTCAAAAAAACTACACTTACAGATTCGCTGAATAGTTACCACATTTTGTTATCTCAAGAAAAGATTCCCACTCATGGAGAACGAGTTCTATCAGCATGTAACCCCGAAGATCGACGAGGAGACATTCCGTCTACTATTAAAGGCACTGGTAATATAGAAAGTTATTCAGATTTTTACATTCTCCAGTTTGACACGATTTAAATCGTGTCAAACTGATGAACCTGATATAATAAAGGATTTTAACTTGACACAGTTCTGCTTACAATCCCCATGTTATTGTCTCTCCGCACCTTCTCCGTTGCTTCCCCCTTGCTATCCCCTTGCTATCCCCTTACTACCCCCTTACTATCGGCTTACTTCAATATAGTTTGAATTACCATGAATCTATCAACCGTTTTGCTTCCATATACGCATAATCAATTATCTTTGTCATTTGTCCGAGCAAATAATTAAATGCTTAAGATTTTCAACTTTCTCTCAAAAAACATTGTCATCAGCCCATTAAAAAGTTTCAACTTCTCAATTTTCAATTTTCAACTCTCAACTCTCAACTCCCCCCTTCCACCCTCATATATTTTAAGTTTTTTAACAATAAATGTTTGGTTCGGTAAATGCTATTTCATATTTTTGCTAAAGCAAACCAACTGATAAATCTCTTTTTTCAATAAACAAATACAATTTTAATAACCAAAGAAATAAAATCAATGAACAAAATCTTTACACTATTGGCATTTGCCGCTTCGTGTACGGGAGCGTTCGCCGCAAGCACAGATGTTAATCCCGACAAGACTGGCATGACCATGAACGCACAGGAATGGTGCAAGAACGTATCTGCCGGATGGAATCTAGGCAACTCGCTCGAGAGTGCCGGCGGAACATGGGACAACACGACATGGACTTTCGTGAATGTCTTTCGGTCTGATGCCAATACATGGGAAACGGCTTGGGGAAACCCTGAGGTAACAGAAAACCAGATAAAGGCTGTGAAAGAAGCAGGTTTTAATGCCATCAGAATCCCTGTAAGATGGATTGGACACATCACAAATCAGGAGACAATGACCGTAGACCCTACTTGGATGGCTCGCGTAAAGCAGGTGGTTGATTGGTGCATCAGCAACGATTTGTACGTAATCATAAACACTCATCACGACCTGTATCTCGAAAGCAATCCGATATATTCTAAGCAGGCACAGATAAAGAAGATGGAAAAGGCTCTGTGGACTAACATCGCCACAACCTTCCGCGACTACGACGAACATCTTGCCTTTGCCGGAACAAACGAGGTAACAATGGAATGGAAAGCTCCGACAGAAGAGAATCTGAGCGTGCAGAACGGCTACAATCAGGATTTTGTCGATGCCGTGCGTGCAACCGGCGGTAAGAACTACTACCGCAACCTCATTGTGCAGACATACGCGTGCGACCCTAACTACGGTCTGGGCGGCAAGCTGGTTATCCCGACGGATGTTGTGGACGACCGTCTGAGCGTTGAATTCCACTACTATCAGCCATACAGCTATTGCAGCGGAAATACCGAAGGTTCATCATATTACTACTGGGGCGATGCCTACAAGAGCAAAGGAAGCGTTCCGGCAGATAACGAAAAGACAATGACCGACCTTTTCGCACGGGTAAGCACCACTTGGTGGGAGAAAGGCTACGGAGTTGTTATCGGCGAGTACGGAGTGTCCGACCACTACACAGGCTCGGCAACAGAAATCAGCAACATTCACGCCAACATGACGTACTACATCAAGACTCTCGTCTCTGAGGCTCGCAAGCGCGGATTTGCTGCCTTCATCTGGGATAACAACGCATTCGGCAACGGCAGCGAGAAGTTCGGACTCTTCGACCGAAACAACAACATGGCTGTTAAATGCCAGTATTTCCTCGACGGAGTAAAGGCCGGCGCAACAACTCCATACGGCTACGACAAGGCTGACATTGCCGAGGTTGAGACAAACAAGGTTAGCACTACCCCAAGCGGTGGAACAACGCTATTCAACGGCTCGAAAGTACTTGGATGGGGCAACGGCACATCACTCAGCGCAGACCAGCTGAAAAACGTTAAGGCTGGCGACAAACTGGTGATTGTTACTACTCCAAACACCAACAGCACTACGCATTGCATGCAGATGTTCGACGGCGGCTGGGCTAATCAGCTTATTCCGCAGGTTGACATAACCAGCACTTCGGGCATCTATGTAACAACCGTCACACTCACAGAGGAGCTTGCCAACACAATGAAGCAGAAAGGTATCGTTATCCAAGGCATCGGACTCACTCTGAAGAAGATTATGTTGGTTTCGGCAACTGGTATTCAGCAGATATGCGACGACAACGCTGACGAATCTGTCTACTCTCTCTCAGGAACAAGGGTAAAGAATCCCACACAGCACGGAATCTACATAATCAACGGAAAGAAGGTTTTTAAATAACTTCATAAATTCATTTTTCTGAAAGCGCATCAATCAACACATCGTTTTTTTGATGCGCTTTTTCTGTTGCCTTTCCTGTGGAAGAAAAATATCTTCGGCACGGATTTTCTTGCCCGATTCGTTTTTGTTTGCTAACTTTGTACAATCTGTTTCACTTGTATTTTTTTATGAAGATTATAGCAACAAGCGACTGGCACTTGGGCAACCTCTTCCACGGAAACGACCGACTGCCAGAGCACAAGCACTTTATGAACTGGCTTCTGGCTCAGATTGATGAGCAAAAGCCTGATGCCCTTCTGATTGCCGGCGACATATTCGACAACGGCAACCCGTCGGCAAACGCGCAATCGTCATTCTACGACTTTCTTGCCGATGCCACTCAGCAATACCCCGATATGCAGATTGTAATAACCGCCGGAAACCACGATTCGGCCAACCGTCTCGAAGCACCGCGCACACTCCTCACGCGCCACAAGGTCGAGATAAGAGGAAACATACGCATAGACTGGGAGAACGGCGACGACGGCGAAAGAAGGCGCATAGTAAACTACGACGACCTTATAATTCCGATAAGGAACAAGGAGGGCGAAGAGATTATAGTGCTTGCCGTGCCCTACCTCAGAAGCGACATTGTGCAAAACCAGAACTACTCGGAAGGTGTGAACGGCTTTATCCGCGAACTTACCCAACGGGCACGCGAGTTGTACCCCGACGGCATTCTGCTGATGATGGCGCACATGTATGCCACAGGAGCCGACATCGCCAAGAACGATGCGAGCGAGAAAATAGTAATAGGCGGTCAGGAAGAAGTGAATATGGACGGCTGGAGCAATCATCCAGACTATCTTACATGCGGACACATACACAAGCGGCAGCGCATCTGGAATACCGACTGGGCACGGTATTCGGGCAGCATCCTGCCTATGTCGTTCGCCGAGAAGGACTATACTCACGGCGTAGACCTCGTTACGTTCGAAGGCAGAAAAGCAAGCGTAAACCAACTCGTCTACACTCCTCAGCACCGCCTGCGCATCCTGCCCGAGGGCGACGAAGAACTGTCTCCGAAGAAACTTGAGAAACTGATTGAGACTGAACTGCAAGACCGCACCGACGGCAAACTCGACGAGCATTTCGACTACGTTGTACTGAAGGTGAAGATGGACAGCGTGAGCAATGACGAAATAAGCACTCTCGAGGAACTCGTGAACCAGAAGAACGCGGTTCTCTGCAAGATTCAGAAGGTTATGCCGCTGTCTGACTTGCCGACAACAGCCGACAACACACAACTGCAAAGCATCGACGACATTCTGAATCGCGACCCGATGGACACGCTCAGAGAAGCGTTCTACATCATCAACAAAACAGATATGAACGAAGAACAAGAATCGATGCTGAAAGAACTGCTCGCAAGCATCAAGAACGAAGAAAACGACTGAACAACATGGAGATAATAAAACTCGAAATACTCAACCTCGCCTCGCTCGACAAGTCGGACGGCGAAGTGATAAACTTCAAGGAGGGCGCATTGGGCAACAGCAACATCTTCTGCATCGTCGGACCGACAGGCAGCGGAAAATCAACGCTACTCGATGCCATCTGCCTTGCCCTCTACAACCGCGCGCCGCGCTATCCGAGGAAAAACGGCGAGAAACAGAGCATTAAGATATACAGCGACAAAAACGATGCCGAGAAAAACAGGCTCGCCCCTACCGACTGCCGCAACATTCTCACCCGGGGCAAGAAGCACGGCTACAGCAAGCTCACATTCTTGGCAAACAACGGTGTGCTTTACAGAGCCGAATGGCACGTCTCGTTCAAGATAAAGAACTACGACAAGGTTCAGACTTCACTCTATAAAATCTCGGTTTCAGCCGACGGAAAACAGACCGAAGAACAAGCCGAGTGGGAAGACCTTCCGCAGATTATCGGACTCGACTACGAGCAGTTCCTGAGCACCGTTCTGATTGCACAGGGTAAGTTTGCAAACTTCCTCACAACCAGCGAAAACGAGCGTTACGAACTGCTCGAAAAACTTGTTGGCTGCGAAGAAACGTACTTGCGCATAGCCTGCGAAATTAAGGCTAAGAAAGATTCTGCCGTAGAGGGTTACAACAAGATTTTGGCATCGGTAGAGAGCGCAAAAGTAAACAGACTCTCGGACGAAGAGCTGGGCAAACTGAACGAAAGCATCAACCTGCTCGAAAAAGAAGAAAAAGAGCGCGCCGACAAAATAAAATCCATAGAAAAAGCCCTTCTTTGGTATACCGACAACGAAAAGAAACTGAAAGAAATCGACGACAGCAAAAAGGCTAATGAGCAAGCCGACAGAAATCTCGAAGAGATAAAGGATTCTGTCGAGAAACTGAACCTTTACGACAGACTGCATCCTGCCGTAGAAATCATGCGCGAAATTGAAAATTCGGCAAAAGAGATAAACAAACGCGAAAATGAGATTGAGACTAATCAGAAAACTATAAGCCGTCTCGAAGAGGAAATCAAGGCAGAAAACATCTGTCTCGAAACGCTGAAGAAGAAAGCCGAGACTGCACAAAAACAGATTGACGAGAAAGCTCCGCACATAATCAAGGCGCGCGAACTGAAAACGAATATAGTCAACGCACGGAATGCGCAGCGCGAGAAAAACGAGGCTCTTGAAACAGCAAAAAAGGATTTGCAGAAAGCCGAAGAAGCCCTGAAAGCCAACATAAAGGAGAAAGAAGAAGCCGAGAAGCGTTTGGAGAAAGCCAACGCTGACTTTCAGAAAACTAATGAGGAAATCAGCAAAAAGAAAAGTCTTATTGCCGATGAAGTGAAACAGAAATCCGAGGCTCTCGACGCTGAAAAAAAGAAAATCGAAGGACTCGACATCGAAAAGCTGAACAGTACAAAGTCTGAAATCGACAGCAAACTGAAGAGCATCGAGAAAGCAAAGGAAATCATCAGCAATATCCAAAAGAAAACGGAAGACGAAAGAAAAATAACTGCTAGCCGTCAACAACTTGAAAACCGAAACAAGGAGATTTCAGAGCAGCTAGACAAACTGAATATCAACAGTTTGAAAACAGAAATAGAGATCCTGCAAAACAGCTTTACGCTGATGAACAGCGAAAACTGGAATCTGCATCGCACAAGTCTCAAACAAGGCGAGGCTTGTCCGCTTTGCGGCGCAAAAGAACATCCATACGCCGACAAGAAGCTGTTAGACGAAGCTATTTCGGGTTTGCAAACCCTTCTGAACGAGAAAAAAACGGCTCTGAACCAGCAAAGCGAAACGGAGAAAAAACTGTCTGGCGAACGAGAGAAAAACAACGGCGAAATTAAGGCTATCGCGCAGCAAATCGAGACTCTGAAATCAGAAATCAACGAGTACGACAAGGCTCTTAATGTTCTGCACGAAAGCTACCCGAAGATGCCTCTCACACTCGATGAACTCACACAAATCGTGCCTCGCTTTAAAGAAGAACAGGAAAAAACGGAGCAGAAAATAGCCTTCTACAACGAGACCCAAAAGACTATAAATCTGCTGAACAAAGATAAAGAAAACGCGGCAAAGAAACAGCTCAACTTCGAAAGAGAGGCTAACGAGAACATTCAGAAGGCAACGAAAAACGTGTCCGATTGTGAGAAAAAACTTTCGGAGGCAAAGGCGCAACGACCTACTCTCGCCGAGAATTTAGAAAGCAAGACGAAAGCATTGTCTGCTGCCGAAGAGGCTCAGGAACAATCGCTCTTCACTCTGCAAAAACTTGAATCTGAGTACAAGAACGAACTTGGCGGAGTCGACCCTGACGCACTTGAGAATCAGCTAAAAACGGCAAAAGAACAAGCCGACAAAGACGTAACGGCGAAGAACGATGAGATTGCGAACAAAAAAGCCAGTCTGGGAAACCACAACGGCAAGCAACAAACTCTCTGCGACCAGCAGAAGAAACAGCGTCAAAGCATCAGCCTAAAGTCCAGCGAACTTGACGATTGGCTTCGCAATCACAACGAAACAAAAGAGAATGTTGCTATAATACTGAACTCTACCGATAATTGGGAGCAGATAAGAAAAGAAAAAGACATCCGAACAAATGCCAAGGCGAAGGCAGAGGCCTTGCTCGATAGCCATAAGAAAAGCTACGAGGAACACCAACTGACCAAGCCAGAGAAGGAAAAAGACGCATTAACGGCAGAACTCTCAGACTTGCAGAAAAACAGCAAGAACGAGGGGCTCATTGAACTGAAGGCAAGGAAAAGCAATCACGACCAAGCCGTAAGGGATTTAGGCAGCAAAGCCGACGAACTGGCGGCAAGCGAAAGACTGATGAACAACTGGACGGCAATAAACAATGCCATTGGCGGCGACGGAAAAACGCTGCGTAAGATTGCACAATGCTACACTCTCAGCTTCCTTGTAAAGCACGCAAATGCCGAAATCCGCAAGTTTAACCGGCGCTACGAGCTAATGCACGTAGAGAATTCGCTTGGCATCAGAGTTATAGACCACGACCGCGCCGACGACATTCGCGATACCACGTCTCTGTCTGGCGGCGAAACATTCATCATAAGTCTTGGTCTTGCCCTCGGATTGTCGTCACTATCATCGCGCAATATCTCGTTCAATAATCTTTTTATCGACGAGGGCTTCGGAACACTCGACCAAGACACTCTCGCCACCGTCATCGACTCTCTCTCCATGCTTCAGTCGTCGCAAGGCAAGAAGGTTGGCGTGATAAGCCATACCGATACGATGAGCGAGCGCATAAATACGCAGATTCGCATCATCAAAAGCGGAAATTCGGGCAGCAGCTGGATAGAAATATATCCGTAGAATACAAGTCTGCCATACAGTTATTTTTCTTTTCTTGGCGTATAGAGCAATATCAGGTTTCCATCTGCAAAATTGCCCTATACGCCTTTTCTTTTTGGATATCAATACTTTACGATAATCTTGCAAATATCACATACTATTGGTATTATTCCACCACTACATGGTTATGCAGTGGGCATTTTTCATACCTAACTTTTGTTTTCAATATACCGCACGGGGGGGATTTTACGATATACGAAATCCCCATAATTTTGCACCAAACAAAAACAAAATCTTAGAATTTACGAATATTAATCATTAAAAAACACAAAACATGACAGAGGTAAAAAGGAATAAGCAAATTCTTCGATATCTGCTGATTGCGGTGTCGCTGATTGTTGGAAGCATCACTACTCTTGCCCAGAGTCTAAAAGGCAAAGTGGTGGACTCACGCACTCAGGAACCGATTATCGGAGCACACGTCAGCATTAAGGGAGACAAAAATACTACAGCAGGCACAACGACCGACATAGACGGAAAGTTCAACATCAACGTAAAGCATTATCCTACCGCCATCGTTGTAAGTTATACGGGCTACAACAATGAGGAAATTGATGTCTACGAGGTCACAAACGATGAGATTGAGATAAGCCTCAACGAGAATTTCAATGCCATCGAGAACGTTGTTGTCATAGGCTACGGCAAACAAAAGAAGGCCGACCTTACCGGAGCAGTTTCGGCTGTTAGCATAGACAACATAAAGAATGTATCCACTTCTTCGTTCAACTCTGCCCTTTCGGGAACGATTCCCGGACTACAGGTTACACCTACAAGCGGTCAGCCCGGCGGCGGAGTAAGCATACGAGTACGTGGCGGAAGTTCTGTTCAGGGCGGTAACGAGCCTTTGTATGTCATCGACGGATTCCCTATCTACAGCGACAACACATCGGCAGGAGCAACGAGCGGCTCTGCAACCAATCCGCTTGCATCAATAAATCCGGGCGACATAGCCTCTATCACGGTACTGAAAGACGCTTCGGCCACAGCCATATATGGTTCTCGCGGCGCAAACGGAGTTGTCATCGTAACAACCAAGAAGGGAACGTTCAACCAAAAGACCAAGGTTTCGTACGAAGGAACCGTGGGCTGGCAGTCGCTCAGAAAGAAGTACGACGTCATCAACGCTCACGACTTTGCCATTCTGCGAAACGAAGTGCTGGCCGTAACATATCCTAACCTTGGAGAATACCAGTACAAGAGTCAGGCTGAAATCGATGCACTCGGCAATGGCACGGACTGGCAGGACGAGGCTTTCCGCAACGCCTTCCAGACCAATCATCAGTTGTCGATATCAGGAGGCTCTGACAAAATAAGTTATGCTCTCTCGGGGGGATACTACAATCAGGATGGTATCATCATCAACACAGACTACGAGCGTCTTAGCGGCCGCGCAAACATCTTTGCCAAGGTGTCAAAATCGATAGACGTGGGCGTAAATGTCTCGCTTTCACGCTCAAAGGCCAATGTTGCCCCAAGCAGCGTTGTCAGCAGCATCATACTTATGCCATCGACAGCCACGATTTACGAGGCCGACGGCAGTTACACGCTGCGAAATCCGTTCGAAATGGAGTTTTCCAACCCTATTGCATCGCTCAAGGAGCAGACAAACAAAAACATAAAAAGCAACATTCTGGCAACGGCGTTCTCGGAATGGGAGATTATAAAGAACCTGAAGTTAAAGGTTCAGTTTGGCGTGAACTCCGAAAATACAAAGGAGAACAGTTATGTTCCGTCTTACATCTACGAGGGTAGCGCCTCCGACGGTATTGCCAAACTTGGTTTCATTAACCGATATTCGTGGCTTAACGAGAATACGCTGACATACAACTTCGGCATTAAGGATAATCATTTTGACGTTCTGCTCGGCTTTACACAACAGCAAGACCATGTTGAGATTGCCAAGACAGGCTCTTCGAACTTCGTGACCGACAAACTGAAGAGTAGCAGTCTGGAGAGCGGTTCTATAACTCTTACACCAAGTTCATCGGAAAGCGAGAATTCGCTGATTTCATATCTCGGCCGCATCAACTACAACTTCAAGGAGAAGTACTTCATTTCGGCCAGTCTGCGTACCGACGGCTCTTCACGTTTCGGAAAAGACAACAAGTGGGGCGTGTTCCCATCTGTAGGCGGTTCGTGGGCTGTGAGCAAGGAGGAGTTCTTCGCACCTGTAGCAAGAACCATCAGCAACCTCAAGTTGCGTGCAAGTTACGGCGTTACCGGCAATCAGGAAATCGGAAACTACCAGTCGCTTGCCACCCTCGCCAGTTCGTCGTACTTTTTCGGTCAGAAGGTTACTTGTTTCAGTCCTACGCGCATCTCAAACAGCAAACTGGGATGGGAAAGCACTGCACAATTCGACCTCGGAATTGACTCTGATTTTCTGAACGGCCGCCTGCAAATTAGTGCCGACTATTACTACAAGAAGACACACGACCTGCTGCTGAGCGTGGAGATTCCATGGACATCGGGCTTCAGTTCGTCACTCCAAAACTTCGGTTCGGTATCTAACCAAGGTTTCGAATTTGCCGTGACAAGCCACAACTTCACTCGTAAGTTCAAATGGGATACGTCGTTCAACATCTCGCTAAACCGCAACAAGGTGCTCAGTCTTGGCAACGGTGCCACATCGTACACAAGCGGAAACTACATTGTTGAGGTCGGCAAGCCTCTGGGCACATTCTACGGCTCGGTAACAGACGGAATTCTGCAAGCCGACGAGATTGAGACAAAGGGGACATACACCGGTCTGGCCGAGCCTGTTGCCGGCGACCAGCTGTACAAAGACATCAACGACGACGGAACATATACCACATCTGGCGACCGTACTGACATTGGCAACGCACAGCCCGACTTCATCTTTGGTCTGAACAACAACTTCGAATACAAAGGATTCGACCTTAACATTCAGATTACCGGTCAGGTGGGAAACAAACTCTTCAACCAGAACGCGCAGTATCTGGCACTTTATACGGGCCAGCAGAATGCAGCAGCCGAGGCTGTTAACCGCTACACAACCTCTAATCCAAGCACTACCCTGCCAAGGGCAAAACTCGATCCGGCTCCTATATTCTCCGACCGCTTTGTCGAGGACGGCTCGTTCGTGAGAGTCAAGAACCTGACATTAGGATACAACTTCAACAAAAAGATTGCGAGATCTATAGGTCTGTCGGCCCTGCGCCTCTACGTATCGGCAACCAATCTCATAACTCTTACCAAGTATTCGGGCTTCGACCCAGAGGTTACTTCTGGCGACAACACCGTATCGCAAGGTACCGACTACGGAATATATCCTGTAGCACGCTCTTATAACTTCGGTATATTGTTAAATTTTTAATGAAAGATGACTAATATGAAAAATATCGGATATTTATTTCTTGCCGGCACAATAGCCCTATCGCTTTCATCATGCGTCAGTCTTGATGAGGAGCCGTCTTCAAGCCTTGTTGCCGAAAACTTCTATACAAAAGAGGCCGATGCCATCTCGGCCGTGAACGCAGTATATGAGACACTGCACTACGATGCCGGACAATCGCTCTACAACGGTCTGATACAAATCGGAGTGGAGATGGCCACCGACGACTATGAGGCCGGTCCGAGAGCCCGAAACTCGCACGTGCGCGCAATCTCAAACCTTACCCACGATGTGTCGAACAACCGCATGGAGGAACTTTGGCTTGAAAGTTACAAAGCCATAAACCGTGCCAACATCGCCATCGACAAGATTTCAGCCATTTCACCGAACAACATATCAGCCGACGTGCAGAAACGACTCGTAAACGAGGCCAAATTCCTGAGGGCACTTCACTATTTCAACCTCATTAGATGGTTCAAATACATACCTCTCGTGCTTCACGAAACCACAACTCTATCTACCGAGAGCCTGAACATAAAGCAGGCTACCGAGGATGAGGTGTACGAGCAGATTATCAGTGACCTCAAAGACGCAGAACAGTTGCCTGCCCCCGACGGCTATTCATCAAGCGATGTGGGACGCGCTACTGCCGGCTCGGCCAAGGCTCTTCTGTCAAAGGTATATCTTACCCGTCAGCAATGGCAATTGGCAGCCGACAAGGCCAAGGAAGTTATCGACACCGGCTGGTATGATTTGTTCGACGACTTTGCCGATGCTTTCAATCCTGCAACAAAGAACGGCAAGGAGCATATCTTCTCGGTTCAGTATCAGGGATATTCAAACTATGTGGGCAACTATCTCGCCGTCAGATCGGCAACAAACGAGGTGCCGGGAATAAGCGGAGAGAATGCCGACGCATATCATCAGGAAAGCGACCTGTACGGCAGTTTCGAGCCAACCGACGTGCGACGCGACATATCGTTCGTAACCGACATCGTAAGCCCTGTAGACGGCAAGAACTATCATCTGCGCGTGCCACTTCTGAACAAATATCACGACGAGAATGCGAACAGCAATCCAAAGGAGTCATCGGTAAACTTCCCTTATTTCCGCTATTCCGAGATTCTGCTAATCTATGCCGAGGCGCTGAACGAACTAAACGGCCCTACAGCCGAGGCCTACAATGCGGTTGACAAGGTACGTTCGCGCGCAGGAAGTTCAAAACTGGCAGACGTTGCCCCTGCCCTGTCGCAAGACAACTTCCGCGACTCGGTATTTCAGGAGCGCAGAAAGGAGTTCATATACGAGCACCAGAGATGGTTCGACCTCTCGCGCCGAGGAGCAGAATATTACGTCAAGATGCTCAAGGCTGCCGGAAAGACTCAGGCACAGCCAAAGCACATACATTTCCCTGTTCCTCAAAGAGAGATTGACTTAAACCCTAATTTAAAACAAAACCCAGACTGGGAATAATACCACAGAAGACTTATGAAAAATTTTGTAACAATGAATTCGGTGGGCATCGCTACAGGAATTGCAGCATCCCTAATGCCGGCTATGGCCAGCGCACAGAAGAACGAACAGCGTCCAAACATCATACTCATCTTGGTCGATGACCTCGGCTTCTCGGACATAGGTTCCTACGGAGCATCTGAAATACACACTCCAAACCTCGACCGTCTGGCAAGCGAGGGTATACGCTTCCGCCAGTTCTACAACAACTCTATCAGTGCCCCTACACGGGCATCGCTCATAACCGGACAGTTCTCGCATAAGGCAGGAATAGGCTACTTCGATGTAGACCTTGGCCTGCCTCCATATCAAGGCTACCTCAACAAGGAGTCATTAACCTTTGGCGAAGTGCTTCAGCAGGCAGGCTATACAACACTGATTTCGGGAAAATGGCACGTAGGCGACAAGCCAGACCAGTTGCCAAACCAGCGAGGATTCGACCATTTCTATGGATTCGGCCGTGGTGGTCATGACTATTATGCTGCTCCAAAAGACCAGAGCATTCAAAGCAATGGTCGCGGCGGCGGTATCAACTACTTCCGGGATTCACTCTACCTCGACAACAAGCGTGTTGCACTGCAAAAGGACGAATATCTCACCGAAAGCATAACCAATCATGCTCTCGACTTTATAGACGAAGCGTCAAAGAAGGAAAATCCTTTCTTCCTATACCTTGCCTTCAACGCTCCGCATTGGCCTTTGCAGTCTAAGCCTGAGGACATAGAGAAATACAAGGGCGTGTACAGCGAAGGATGGGACGTGCTGCGCCAAAGAAGATTTGAAAATGCCAAGAAACTTGGCGTGATTGACAAGAACACTACGCTGGCAAAACACGACGACCGTGTGAGGGAATGGGCTTCTCTTCCTGATGACGAAAAGAAGTTCTACGAACGCAGACAGGAGGTATTCGCTTCGATGATAGACCGTGTTGACCAAGAAATCGGCCGAATAAGCAAAAAACTGAAAGAGGTGGGCCGATACGACAATACGCTCATCATATTCCTGTCGGACAACGGTGCACAGGGCGGCAGCGATGCACGCACTCTTGAGCAGAACAAATCGGGCGAAGTGGGAACACCCGGCTCATGGCACACACAGAACAGCAACTGGTCGCAGGCTGGCAACTCGCCTTGGCGCGAGTACAAGAATGCTCCTTACGAGGGCGGAATAAGCGCGCCTTTCATAGCATGGTATCCGGGACACATCCCGGCAGGAAAGATTGTCGACGGCATAGGACACATCATCGACCTTGCCCCAACATTCTACGATCTGGCCAAGACAGAATATCCAAAGACATATAAGGGACACTCAACCAATGCTCTTCCGGGCAAGAGCCTTACTCCTGTTCTGTTTGGCAAGGCCGAGCAAGTAAAGCGCACATCGCCTCTGTTCTGGGAGCGTGCCGGCAACAGCGCGGTAAGAGACGGTGACTGGAAACTCGTATACAATTACCGCACAAAGACAACCGAACTGTACAACATCAAGGAAGACCGAAGCGAGAACAACGACCTCGCAGCGTCTCACAAGGATATTGTTGAGCGCCTACAGAAACAGTACAACAAGTGGACGAAGGAAAACGGCGTGGTTGACTTCGACTATTTCAAGGATTTCTTCAATAAGCGCAATGCTCCGGGAAATGCCAGAAAATAAAGAAAAATACGATTATTAACCGTTTAAAAAGTTGATAAAATGAAAATTCTTAGCACAAGTTTATTACTATTGACACTCAGCCTGTCTGTCTATGCACAGAAGTTGCAGCAGACTGCTACAACAAAAGAACTGTACGAAAAAATCGTTGCAGCCAAAAAGGTTCAGATTCTCGATGCCCGCGGAGCCGACGAATTTGCAGTAAACCATCTTCGCGGAGCCGTTCAGGCGCCAGTACGCGACAGCGTTGCACTAAACAAAGTTATCAGTACGCTCGACCCTAACGCTCTAACCATCACCTATTCCATCGGGCCAGGCCGAAGCGTATCGCTGGCAAAGAAACTAAAGGAGAAGGGATTCGCCCAAGTATATTATCTGCCCGAAGGCATCTCTGGATGGGTTGGCGCCGGATATCCCGTCTATTCAAAGGCGCAAAAGGGCGAATTCACTCCGGAATACTTTGAGAAACTGCTGAAAAACAACGAAGTGGTGTTTGTCGATTTTGCCTCACGCCATTGCCCAGGATGTCTCAAACTTCAGCCTACAATCGAGGAACTGAAGAATGAGTTTGACGGCAAAGTTAAGGTGGTAAGCATTGAACTTGACGAGAACCTCGACGTAATCAAGACACAGAATATCAAGACTCTCCCAACCCTTCGCATCTACAAACACGGTCAGATAGCATGGGAGCATCGCGGAAGGACCACCAAGGAGCAACTCGAAACTGAAATAAAGAACAATCTGTAAAAAAAGAATCTTATGAGCAAAGCAAATAAAATCAATCTGTCGGAAGACTGGATAGCAACCATCATCGGACTGCTTGTCATTGTGATAGCCGTAACAGCGTTCGTCTCGGTCGGATGGGCGGCAACACCCGTAAAATATGCTTGGAACGGATTATCTGAACTTGGTAATGTATTTGCCAACCAGAATCTTGCAGGCATCATAACATTCGGCATCATCAGTTATGTGGCTGTTGCCGTAATATTCCTGCTACAGGGCAAGAATATAAAAAACACTATAGGCTTTCTGCCGCTGTTTGCCATAGCCGTTGCGGCTCTCACCATCGGCGGAAACTCGGCCGTAAACAATCTCGGACTCGAGGCGGTAATTTTCTCGCTCATCATCGGCCTCTTAATCAACAACATCTGGGGCACTCCGGCTTGGATAAGAAAGGCTCTGGCATCCGAACTGTACGTAAAAATCGGACTCATCCTGTTAGGCACTACCATCTTTTTCCAAGACCTGCTCAAGAGCGGTGCTCTCGGACTCATTCAGGCCGTCATCGTTGTGTTTACCGTGTGGAACTTTGCCTTCTGGCTGTTCCGCCGTCTGAAAATTGACAAGGAACTCGCGCTGATGATGTCGAGCGGCGTATCAATCTGTGGCGTGGCCGCAGCCATAGCCAGTGCCGGAGTAATCAAGGGCGATTCAAAGAAACTCTCGTTTGTGGTCTCACTGGTACTCGTCATCGCCGTTCCGATGATTGTACTCATGCCTTTCCTCGCCCATCTCATAGGACTGAACGACACTCTTGCCGGGGCATGGATAGGCGGTACTATCGACACCACTGGAGCCGTAGTTGCCACAGGCACTATCTACGGCGACGAGGCTGTTAAAATTGCCACCATTGTTAAATTCTCGCAGAATGTGCTTCTGGGCGTTGCAGCCTTTGCCATTGCCATCTACTGGGCAGCAACCAGCCAAAACAAGACAGGTCTTGACGGCCAGAAGCCTTCAGCCCACCTACTGTGGGACCGCTTCCCTAAGTTTGTCATCGGCTTTGTGCTGGCTTCGCTGGTATTCTCGCTGTTCTTTGCCGGTGAGGGCTATGCTCCGCTCAGTAAAAGTCTGAAGGCACTACAGACGCTGTTCTTCACTCTCGGCTTTGTGTCAATCGGACTTGAAACCGATTTCCGCGCCCTCATCAACAAGGAGAACAAAAAAGCCACATTGGCCTTCGTGGGTGCCCAGACGTTCAATGTGCTCTTCACCCTTGCCGTAGCATTGGCAATATTCGGTATTCATTGGAGTTAATCTTTTATTTCACATATAACCTTCAGGGGGGCTGCGCCAATTTGCGTACAGTCCCTCTTTTTTGCGTTCAAGAGCCTGACTTTTCTAAATTATTGCTGTCCGGTAAACTTTTAGAGTTAAGATAAAATTAGGGCTGACACTTCTAATGATGTATCAGCCCTTTTGGTTACCTTTGCTTTTGACATTATAAATTATGTAACCATGGGCAAAGATAGTCATTTTACCGGACAGCAATATTTCTAAAACAGCCAGTATGGGCGATGTCTTTTATTGGCTAGATATGAATTTCATTCCCAAAATATATCAGATTTCAATATCAGGTCCGACCAAGTCTGGCACTAACTCAGTTTACTGGCATCTACCGAAAAAAAGTGCCGCATGTAATCCAACATGCAGCACTTCCTTTTTTTTCAGTTATCTTGTTACTTAATAGCAGCAACAGCGGCAACCTTTCCAGCCTTAACTGTTGCTCTAAACTTCTTAGCCTTGTAAGTGTAGATGCCGTTAGCCTTGCTGTCTGGCTGTCCCCACTTCAAAACAAGCAACTCTTCTGGCTCACCTACATAAGGACCGCCGTTAAGAGCCTTGTCGAAATCTGTCGGATACTTCTCTGTAAGTTCGATGAACTGAGCCTTTGAGATGAATACCTTCTGCAAATTCTGCAAAGAAATTGTAGAAACCTGACCCTGGTCGCTCTCAATCTTATACACGAATCCGGCACAAGTAACAGGATTCAATACGAAGTCTGTAACTGTCCACATTGAAGGGATTGCAGCACCAAATGTCTCTGTTGAACCGTACTTTCTGAAAGCGAACTTCTTAACAAGGCAGTAAGAGTTGCCAACCATGCCCTCTTTTGATGCAGCAACGTAAGCATCAGAGATAAGCTGATAGCTTGCCTCCTTGTCAGGATACTTATAATATACGGTATCATCGGCATTTGTCATAACCAGATAGTAGACCTTTGTAGCGTCGAGAGTCTGCCATGCTCCTACCTTCTCGCCGTTGGCAGCATCAGCCTCACGAGAGAACACGTCAACAACGTGGAACAAGCGTCCGCGAAGTGCTGCATATTCAGTATTACCCTGCTCGTTTGGTGAATAAACCTCGCCACCGGCAAACTTCGGAACCTTAAAGAAGCTTCCGTAACCAACAGCCTGCTTGTCGGCTGGTTTAGCACGAACTCTTACTGTCTGTCCGATATAAGCCTGCAAGTTCTCACCCTGATAATTCTTACTTGCATCGAAACCCTGTGCATTTGCCCCCAAGGCAAAGAGAGAGCAAATCAATATTGATACGATTTTCTTCATTATAGTTTTGTTTTAAAGTTTTACAATAATTTCTTCAATTCGATAGTCACAAAGATAACTATTTTTAACTAAAAAGCAAAAAAATAACGGTTTATTTTATTTTTTATCGGCTTTTTCGAGCGATTTTGCCTCATTCCACAAGGCATCGAGTTCCGAAAGAGTCATATCCTTCATGTTCTTTCCCTGCGCTATTGTCTGCTGCTCAACGTAGCCGAATCTCCTGATAAACTTGGCGTTTGTACGCTCAAGCGCCGTGTCGGGATTGATGTGATAGAGTCGGGCTGCATTTACGAGGCTGAACAGGAAATCGCCAAACTCAGCCGTTGAGTTTTCCTTGTCGCCCTTCTCCAACTCGGCTTTCAGTTCATCAACCTCCTCGTGAACCTTGTCCCACACATCGGCAGGCTGTTCCCAGTCGAAGCCTACGTTATGAGCCTTGTCCTGAACGCGGTATGCCTTTATGAGCGAAGGCAATGCCGACGGAACTCCCGAAAGCACGGTTTTGTTGCCATCCTTCTCCTTTACCTTTAACTGTTCCCAGTTTTCGCACACTTCCTTTGCGTTGTTTGCCACCGTGTCGCCATACACATGCGGATGGCGGTAGATTAGTTTGTCGCACAGTTTGTTGCAAACGTCGGCAATGTCGAAATCGCCCGTCTCGCTGCCAATCTTTGCGTAGAAGACAATGTGCAGCAGAACATCGCCAAGTTCCTTGCTAATCTCAAACTTGTCTTCTCTCAGCAGAGCATCGCACAGCTCGTATGTTTCCTCGATTGTGTTTGGGCGCAGCGACTGAAATGTCTGTTTCTTGTCCCACGGACACTTTTCGCGCAAAGTGTCCATCACATCCAGCAGTCTGCCGAATGCCTGAAGTTTCTCTTCTCTTGTATGCATCTATGTTTTTACTTGTTTTTAGGATATTCGCTTTTCTGAACGCCGTCCATTATGGCTTGCAGAACGTTGCTGTCGAAGATTGTAAAGTCCTGACGGCGTATCATGCACATATTGTTGTCGATCTTCTGCCCATCGTCCCAGATGAAAGGCACAATACCGTTGTTGCGCGCCGTCTTGGTATATTCGAACATATACAGATACCGTGAATTTTCATGCGCCTTCTGAAGTTTTGCATTTGGCAGCGAACGATGGATAACTCCACACTCTCCAATCACTACCGGAATACCTTTCTGTACGAATTTTCTGCCAATTCGCGAGAAGTAGTCGCCCATATAGTTTTCCTCGCTCCATCCGGGCGAGTTACGGTCTACTCCATCAACCTTCTTCTGGCGGTTTTTCTCGCCCCAGAACCATGAGTAATTGCCCCACGACTCGTCGGTCTTCAGTCCGCAGAAATTCCAAGGTGTGTAATATGCCACCTCAACGCCCAAATAGCCTTCGTTATAGTCTGATGGCAAATGCATGTACTTCACGGTTTCAGCCATATCGAGGTTAGGTCCTTGGATGAGCAGCGTGCGATACATGTTTTTACCGCCCGTCTGGCGCACCGCATCGATGAAGTTCTGCTGAAGAAGGATGAACTTGTCGAGATACGAGATGTCACTCACGCTGAGTCGCGAAGCAAAGGCAAAAATCAGATGCTCGTCGTACGCTGCCATCTGCATGGCTATCTGCTCCCAGATGTTACGGATGGCGACAATCTGCTTAAGGTCGTAGTCCTTTCCGCCGTCGAATTTAATCCAGCCCTCGGTATAACTGCACGAGAGTATGACGTACATCGAATCCTTTATGCAATAGTCAACAACCTGAGCCACTCGCTTGAGCCATGCCTTTGAGATGTTGTTGTTCTTATCGGTATGTGCATTTACGGCTATCGGAATGCGTATGGCGTTGAAGCCGAGCGACTTTACAAAGTCAATGAGTTTCTGGCTGGTTCGCGGATTGCCCCACGATGTCTCTTCGGGAATAGCCTCGAAGGTGTTTCCCAAGTTCCAGCCAACCCTTATATTTTGAAGCACATTTATTGATTTAGGTAACATATCAGATTCGCTAAATTCAATAGACAGCCCTCCTTTTATCTCTTGTGATTTCGCCTCCATTGCGAACACAGGCAATAGAATAATCGCTATAAAAATAAAAAAACTCTTCTTCATATTCAGAAATTCATTCTGTTAGACTTACATCTGCAAATATATCTATTTTTAAATTAAATACAAAATTATCGTAATTATTTCTAAAAAAATGTAAAAAGATGAGGAGTTTTCTTAATTTTGCGCTCGAAAAACCTAACAAATACCATAATATATGACAACAAAAGTAAAAATGGCCCTGCTTTTTTTCTGCTCAATGGCTGTGCAGACTAACGCAGGCGCACAGGAACGGAGCGAGTGGAAGACTCCTGAGGTTAATCAGGCTAACCGCTTGCCTATGCACACATCATTCTTCTCGTACGAATCGGAAAAGGCTATGAACAGCGGAATACAGAACTCACGCTTCTTCATGCCCATAAACGGGAACTGGAAGTTCAAGGGCGTGATGAATGCCGACGAGCGCATTTCCGACTTCTACAAAAAGAATTACAACGACGGCGACTGGGGCACGATGCCTGTTCCGGGAAACTGGGAACTTAACGGCTTCGGCGACCCGATATACACCAATATGCAGTATCCGTGGTGGCCTTGGAGCAAGGGCAGCACGGCTGACCCTCTGGTTATTCCGGTAAAGGACAACCACGTTGGTATGTACCGCCACGAGATAGTAATCCCGAAGCACTGGAGCGGCAAGCAGATTATTGCACATTTTGGCGCGGCAAGTTCAAACATGTACCTGTGGATAAACGGCCGATACGTCGGATACAGCGAGGACAACCGTCTGTCTGCCGAATTCGACATCACGCCTTACATCAGCGCAGGAAAGAAGAATCTGATTGCCGTAGAATGTTTCAGATGGAGCGACGGCTCGTATCTCGAAGACCAAGACTGCTTCAGATTCTCTGGCATAACGAGAGACTGCTTTCTGTTTGCGCGCGACAAGAAGAACATTCAGGACGTAAGAATTAAGGCAGGGCTCGACCAGAACTACACAAACGGAATCCTCTCTGCCGAAGTTAAGACTAACAGTCCTAAGCAGATTTTCATCGACCTTGTTTCGCCAGACGGCAAGACCGTTGTTTCGCAGAAGGCAAACGCTGCAAAGAACGGAGTTTCACTTACCGAGATAAAGATAGACAATCCGCTGAAATGGACTGCCGAGACACCGAATCTTTACAAGGTGCTGGTCTACACCAAGGACGGCAAGGGCGAAAAGACCGACATCATTCCGGTGAATACGGGCTTCAGAACAATCGAGATTAAAGACCAGAACCTTCTGGTAAACGGCAAGCCTGTGCTCATTAAGGGAACGAACCGCCACGAACTCGACCCAAACAACGGCTCGGTAGTAAGCCACGACCGCATGTATCAGGATATCCAGATAATGAAGAAGCTGAATATCAACGCCGTACGAACAAGTCACTATCCTAACGACCCTTACTGGTACGACCTTTGCGACCGATATGGCATCTACGTTGTCTGCGAGGCTAACGTGGAGTCGCACGGAATGGGTTACGGCAAGGAGACTCTTGCGCGCAACGAGCACTACAAACTGGCCCACATGGAGCGCAACCAGCGCAACGTGCAATGCAACTTCAACCACCCTTCAATCATCATCTGGAGCATGGGCAACGAGGCCGGATACGGTCCTAACTTTGAGCAGTGCTACGACTGGATTAAGGCTGAGGACACAACTCGCCCTGTTCAGTACGAGCAGGCAGGAATGGACGGCAAGACCGATATCTTCTGCCCTATGTACTTCGGATATGCCGACTGCATAAGATATTCCGAGGGAAACAATCCACGTCCGCTCATCCAGTGCGAATATGCTCACGCCATGGGCAACTCGCTCGGCGGATTCAAGGAGTATTGGGACATCATACGCTCGAAGAAAAAATATCAGGGCGGATTCATCTGGGACTTTGCCGACCAGAACATTCTCTGGAAGAATAAGGACGGCAAGGATTTCTACGCCTACGGCGGCGACTTCAACAGCACCGACCCGAGCGACAACAACTTCTGCGACAACGGTTTCGTAAAGGCTAACAGAACGCTTCATCCTACGGCATACGAGGTTCAGCACTTCTACCAGAATGTATGGGCATCGGCTGTCGACTTGAACAAGGGCGAAATAAAACTGTTCAACGAGAATTTCTTTA
>JAEEGF012219627.1_pt1 | contig 27888 bp, 19 predicted proteins | sample 9134171 | NCBI WGS metagenome assembly JAEEGF01 (sample SAMN16246542, study PRJNA631951) | gut metagenome | biome: gut microbiome; feature: rumen; material: AP-attached | host: Bos | place: Iran: Karaj | collected 2018-10 | reverse complement strand
CCCAAAATTCTATTATCAAGACTCGCTCGCGAGTCTTGCGCGCCGGATTCGGGTCTGCTACTGCAGACAAATTCCAGTCCGAATCCGTGCGCATCCTCGCGGAGCGTTTAACTCAGTCGGAGCTTGTTCTCCGACTGAGTTAAAATAGGGGTCAAAGGCCAAAAGCCTTTGGCCCCGTAAATTAACCTAAGCACAGGTTAACTATTCAAAGCTATCTTATTAATTGCTGCTGGAAGTAACTTCCATTCAGCCTCTTCCATTATTCTTCTTTGTAAAGTCTCTGGAGTATCATCTTCCTTAACCTCAACAGCCTTTTGGAAAATAATTTCTCCTGTGTCCATGCCTTCATCTACGTAATGAACTGTTGCACCTGAAACCTTAACTCCCTTAGCAAGGGCTGCTTCATGAACCTTAAGTCCGTAGTAACCTACTCCACAAAATGATGGAATAAGTGATGGATGGATATTAATGATTCTATGAGAAAATTCATGAACCATCTTTTCTGGAATTCTAACTAAGAAACCTGCAAGTACTACTAAATCAGTTTCAAGCTCCTTAACCTTAGCTAAAAGTGCATCGTTAAAGATTTCTCTTGATTCATAGTCCTTAGGAGAAATGCAAAAGCTAGGAATATTAGCTTTTTTTGCTCTCTCAAGGGCATAAGCTCCTGCATTATTAGAAATAACACCTACAAGCTTAGTATTCTTAATTGTTCCATTATTAACTGAATCTATAATTGCCTGAAGATTAGTTCCGCCACCTGAAACTAAGACAGTTACTCTTAGCATACAGTAACTCCCTTCTCTCCTTCTTCAATCTGACCGATTACATAAGCTTCTTCGCCTGCTGCCTTTAAAGCCTCTAATGTCTTATCAGCATCAGCTGGATCTACTGCAAGAACCATACCAATACCCATGTTGAATGTGTTATACATCATCTTTTCTTCGATGTCACCGTCATTCTGAAGCATCTTAAAGATTGCTGGTACTTCATAAGAATCCTTCTTAACTACAGCTCTTACACCATCGTGAAGCATTCTTGGGATATTTTCATAGAAACCGCCACCAGTAATATGAGAACAGCCCTTAATCTTAACGCCAGCATTCTTAACGCTCTTTAAAGCCTTAACATAGATCTTAGTTGGAGCAATTAATGCTTCTCCTAATGTCTTACCAAGTGAGTCATAGTATGTGTTAAGAGATTCCTCTGTAATTGTAAATACTGAACGTACAAGTGAGAAACCGTTTGAGTGAACACCGCTTGATGTAATACCAATAAGTGTATCACCAGCCTTAATGTCCTTACCTGTAATTAAATCCTTCTCATCAACGATACCAACTGCAAAACCAGCTAAATCGTATTCATCAACTGGATAGAAACCTGGCATTTCAGCTGTTTCACCACCAATAAGTGCACATTCTGACTGAAGACATCCTTCTGCAACACCCTTAACGATAGTAGCAATCTTTTCAGGTTCGTTCTTACCACAAGCTACATAGTCAAGGAAGAATAAAGGTTCTCCACCTGCACAAGCAATATCGTTAACACACATAGCAACACAGTCAATACCTACTGTATCATGCTTATCAAGTGTGAAAGCAATCTTAAGCTTTGTACCAACACCATCTGTACCTGAAACTAATGTAGGCTTTTCCATTCCCTTGAACTTCTCTAAAGAAAATGCTCCTGAGAAACCACCAAGACCACCAAGTACCTCAGGTCTCATTGTCTTAGCAACGTGCTCCTTCATAAGCTCTACTGCCTTGTAACCTGCCTCAATATCAACACCAGACTTTTTGTAATCCATTTTCATACCTCATTCTTTATAAATAATTTTTTATTTGCCTAAGCTTTAAGCAAATGTGTCTATCATTCACACAAATCTCTTTGTGTAAATTACCTTTTAAATTGCCAACTGTAATCTACCCTAAATTACTTATTATAAATCACTTATCGTAAATTACTTTGTGTAATTCTTATATCCTACTTCCTGTAGTTTAGCGTCTTTAGCCTGAACGCCTTCCTTCATCTCTTTAGTATAATCTTTTAACTTTGATAATAATTGTGAATCAGATGTAGCTAAGATCTTAGCAGCGAGAATACCTGCATTAGCACCACCATTAATTGCAACAGTTGCAACTGGAATGCCTGAAGGCATCTGTACGATTGAATATAGCGAATCTCTTCCGCCGAGGGAAGTTGTATGCATTGGGATACCAATAACTGGCATAGGGAAAATAGCCGCGCACATACCCGGTAAATGAGCTGCCATACCTGCTCCTGCAATAATTACTTTAAATCCTTTCTCCTCTGCAGTCTTTGCGTAATCAAAAAATACGTCAGGTTCTCTGTGGGCTGAGATAATTGTCATCTCATATGAAATGCCGAACTTCTCAAGGATGTCTGCTGCCTTAGCCATAACAGGCATATCAGAATCACTACCCATGACAATTCCAACTAATGCCATAGTCTTCGTTCCTCCTAATTTTTATAAAATTTATCGTCTAAATGACAAAATATGGTGTTTTGTGATTTTGTTAATAATTCTTGCGGATTATCAAAACCTCAAAACACCATAATATTTTACTTGCTTTTACAATGACCGTCAAGGTAAAACCCGGGGCATTATCTGATTATTTGCAATCAATTTCAATCAAAGTCAAGACAACTAAGGAAAGCTTATCATAAACCTAGTTCCAAACTCTTCTCTTGAAAGGACATCAATCCTGCCCTCATGGGCATCCACTATCCACTTTGCTATAGAAAGACCAAGTCCTGTGCCGCCAGTTTCCGAATTTCTAACCCCATCGGTTCTATAAAATCTCTCAAAGATATGTCCCACTTCACTAGCCTTCATGCCAATTCCCTCATCCTGGATTAAGAAACCCTTAAAGGCCGTTTCTGCATTTTCATAATAAGAAAGCCTAATAGTTGAGCCCTCCCCTGAGTACTTGGCCGCATTAGATAAGAAGATTCTAGCCGCCTGCTTTAGCATCCCATAATCACCATTATATTTATGAAAATGTGTCTCATAAAGCCTATCTCTTGCTTCATCACTAAGGCCATCAGCCCTTGCTAGCACTTCCTCTATAGCCTCACAGTTATCTAATTTGTACTGATGTTTTTCATCTATCATAAGAGACTCTTCCCAAAGATCGTGTAACATTTCCTCAAAGAAGAGATCTCGCCTGTTTAGGCTATTTCTGCCACTATCACCTCTTGCAAGGAAGAGAAGCTGCTCAATAAGTTCCTTCATGTGTTCTGACTCATTTTTTAGAGCCTCCACCGCTTCATTTAGTATCTCTGGATCGTCTTTGCCCCATCTATCAAGCATATTTACATAGCCCTGAATTACTGCGATTGGAGTTCTAAGCTCATGAGAGGCATCCGATACAAATCGCACCTGACTTTTCTTTGCTTCCTGAATCTTTGTAATCAAACTATTTAAAGCTATCTCTAAGCTCTCAAGATCTTTGTCGCCTGTTTTTATAGATGTAACCGACTCATCTGCCTGCATTAGCACCTTTTCCAGATGTTCAAGACTATCGGAATTTGTTCCATTTGCCAAAGCCTCCGCCTTAATAGCCAGCTCGTTAAAGGGCCTAAGGGACTTTCTAATTCTTCTTGTATTAAGAGTCATCTGGGAAATGTAAATAAGCTCCGCTACTAGGCAAACACATGCCATCAAACGAAATGGATTGTAAAAATCCCTAATGTAATATCTGTATTCTTTAGTTCCTCTGTCATCGTTAAAAGTTACATTTACATATAAATAAGCACTGTTATAGAAGTTTCCGCTATCATCCCTATTAATCCTAATGGCATTAACTTCCTGCTCGTAGTTTGTCACCTTGTTAACCACATCGTAGACATTTAGTTCTGAAGCCTCTAGGCAGGTGTAGATAAATACAAAAAAACTGGCTACAAGGATAGCGATATCCATGATAATTAGTTGTTTAACCGAGTTTAGCCATATTTTCCAATTTATCTTTCTTGCAATAGATGTGGTCTTTTTATTCTTCTCGTTTTCCATATTCTATTCCTTTATTGCGTAACCCACGCCGCGAATGGTCTGAATTAGCTTTATCTGGTATTTGTCATCAATTTTAGTTCTTAGGTAACGAACATAGACGTCAATTATGTTAGTTTCCCCCATATAGTCGTATCCGCAGACTTTATTTAGAAGCTGTTCACGGTTTAGAACGATATTTTTATTCTCCATAAGAGTCTTTAATAACTCAAACTCCCTATTGGTAAGCTCCACAACATCCCCTTTTACCAAAACCTCGTGTCTTGGCACGCTTAAATCTACTCCTTTTATTGAAAATGTAACATCTAGGTCTTCTTTTGCATGTCCCGTATTTGTCACATTTTCAGAAAGATTATTGTGCTTAAGGCTTACACGAATTCTTGCTAGCAGCTCTTCAATAGCAAAGGGCTTTGTTATGTAGTCATCGGCTCCTGCATCAAGACCTGAAACCTTGTCCATTACTGCATCTCTAGCAGTTAACATAATCACAGGAGTTTTAATATTGTTAGCTCTTATGCGGCGCAAAACCTCAAGACCATTAAGGCCTGGCAACATAATGTCTAGCAAAATTAAATCGAAATTGCCTGTAAGTGCCTTCTCAAGCCCTTCTCTACCATCCGTTGAGGAATCCACCTCATAGCCTTCATGTTTTAATTCTAGCTCCACAAATCGAGCGATCTTTACTTCATCTTCTATAATTAGCAACTTACTCATAATCAAAACCCTTTTCTAATCTGTTTACTACTTATTTATCAATTATCAATTACCTATCAATTACCTATTAATTACTTGTTGATATTCTTCTTAAAATCATCCACACCATCAGCCATTTTGTCACATACATCATTTATGTCTACTTTTTCTGAATTTAACCCAACAAAACTGTATCTACACTCAAAAAATAAGCCAATAATTAGAACTGGAACAAAAAACCAGAAGCCTAAAATCATTAATACTACGAAGAAAAATAGTGGAATCCTTGCAAGCTCTGTCCCATGTCTTTTAACTAAAAGGCAAATCTTAAAGCTCTTATCTACAATTTTCTTAGTCCAGTTAAAGAAACTTGATAATATGTCACTAAATTTTTCTTCCTTAACTGACTTCTCGTAATCTGCTTGTGCCTTAGCAAATTTCTCATCTGTTTCATTACTAGCTGAAAAACTTGTATAACTTGCTGTGTAACTATTCTTTATCTTGCCTTCCTTTTCAAGTAGACAGATGGCATCTAAGATGTCGTCGTTGCACTGATCAAGGGCATTTTTAGCATCCTCGTAACTAACTCCTGTCTTTTCAATTATCTTTTCAACTTTCTCTAACTTATCCATAATGATATCTCCTTTATTCTATAATTAATTTTAATATTCCCTAGAAGTTATGTCTATAATTTTCTAAAATAAGTTCAAGAGTGTGCACGTCTCTTTAACTAAGAAATTCATATCCTTAACTTGATTATAGAATACAAGAGTTAAATTAAAGTCAAATGTAACTAAGATTAAAATAAGATTAAGAAATGCAGTAAACACTTCCTAATCTTATCTTTAATCTAAATATTCTTTTTTGCATTAGCTACTTCTATAACACTTTAACAGGTCTTAAACCACATCAAGTCTTACTTTAGAAGTTGGAGCTGGAAATTCATCACAGATTCTTTTGTAGTCCTCGTCTGATAGATAAATATCTCTTACCCTAGCATTTGCTATAACGTGACTTATCTTTCCTGCCTTAGGGATTGCAGATACATTTTCCATACGCATAACAAAGGCAAGTAAAAGCTGCATTACTGTTATATCATAAGCACTAGCAACTTCCTTTAACACTGGATTATCAACTAGTTTATCCTTTAGACTTCCTGCTTGAGCCAAGGGGCAATATGCCATTACAGGAATTCCTTCCTTCTTTAAAAATGGTAATAGCTCGTATTCGATACCTCTTGAGCCTAAATGATACAAAAGCTGATTTACCATACAGTTTTTCCCGGCAGGAATTGCTAATAACTCTTTCATATCATCAATATCAAAATTAGATACACCCCAACGTAAAATCTTACCTTTTTTCACCATTTCTTCCAGTTTGTCAACTGTTTCCTCTAATGGATAATCTCCTCTCCAATGATATAAATATAAATCCAAATAGTCTGTATTTAATCTTTTTAGGCTGGCATCTAAACTAGTTTCTAGTCTATTGCCTCCAGCATTTTCAGGTAAAACCTTTGATACAAGATATAGTTCATTTCTATTTATTCCCTTTATAGCTTCTGCTATTAAGCTTTCACTAGCACCATTGCCATACATTTCAGCTGTATCAATAAGATTTATTCCTTCACTTATTCCGCGTCTTATTGCCTCTATTTCATCTTCTCTTTTTGACAAATTCATGGCTAGATTCCAGCTACCTAGACCTAATTTAGCTAATTTTGAACCATCTTTCAAAATTAAATCTTTATAAATCATTTTCAAGCTCCTTATGATAAAATATATATATTTGTATTATACAATATATTTTATAAATCGTCTTTATATTAAATCTAAAAAATATAAAAAAAGCCTGAAAGTTTTGAGTAAATCCCAAATCTTTCAGGCATAATTAATTTATTATTGAAGCCCCTTTAAATTAATTTTATAAAGACTTCTTCTTATTATTAAGAATTACTGTTGCAACTAAAAGAATAGATACCAACATTAATACACATAATAGTCTTATTGTTATAGCATTTATATCAGCTGTATTTACCTCTGCTGAATCTGCAGCAACTTCTTGTTCTATAACTAAAGGCTTAATTACTTCTTCGTCTGCTGCTACTTCTTCTGGCTTTACTTCATCCTCATCTGCTGCAATCTCTTCTGGTTTTACTTCATCTTCGTCTGCTGCAATTTCCTCTGGGACAATTAACTTATAGAGAATTTTTACAGTATTATCTTCCTTAGTAAGGCCAAGTTTTTCAGGAGCTAATAATTTTTGAGCTAAATCTTCATAGCCATCACCTGGATGCTCTTTATTAACTAATACATTAATAATATTTTCATCATCAAGTTGTGTATCATCTTCACTATAAGCAAATTCATTACCATACTTTGATACTCCATCATATGATGAAATCTTTTCCTGCTTAATTTCATTAGTCTCTGGATCAAGAACTTCCTTATAATATTCCACTAAATATTCAACATCCTTGAGCTTAAATGTAACATTAATTACATTAGTTTCTGGATCAGTTGTTACAATGCCCTTCTCGTTAAGTTTTTCAACATCACCATCTAGGTCATAGCCCTTTAAGATATCTTCATATTCCTCGCCTAAATCTGTTGTCTTATCTACATAAGGAATTTCTGATTCATATTCTGCCTCACCTTCTTCAGTCTTAAATGGTTCATCTTCTCCTTCTACATAATAATTAACTGTATATGGTAAGATTTTCTTAGTATATAAAACGTTAATTACATTATCTTTTTCAGTGATTGTAAGTCCTGTATTAGTATCTGATTCTTCAATGATAACACCTTCATTATAACCTTCTGGCTGTGAAAGATTTTTATTAACCTCACTAAATGGAACTACAGATAAATATTCTTTTTCTAACACTCTGCTGTCATCATCATAGGCCACAACCTTTAGTTTATTGCTATCACTTATACTATCCTTGTAATATACAATCTTATATGGGTATACACCTTTTGTATATACAATTTTTACTTTATTATACAAACCATTTTTAAATGACTGAATTCTTCCTGTATAATGTTCAGCATCATATGTAATACTATAACGACCTGTATAACCAACTGGTCTAAACTTTTCAATTAATGTTGCGGCATCTTCTAAATTGAACGGTATTTCTGAGTCATATTCAGCTTCACCTATTACAGAAATATCTTTTAATAAGTTTTCATCGCTTTCACTATCCTTATAATATAAAACAGAATATGGATAACTTTCTTTTTCTTTGTAAACTAGATTAATTACATTTTCATCACTATTTGCTGAAACTATAAATTCATCATTTTCATCAAATTCTGTTGCAAATTCTGCATTCTCCTTATATCCATCTGGAATAAATGTATTCTTATTAGGGACATCTTCCTTTTTTATAGCACTACCAACTTCTTGATTTATAAAATGTTCAGTATCAGATCCTAAATAATATAAATAATTACCATTTTCATCTACTGAATCATCTACCTGATCCTTATAATAATTAATAACAACATTTCTTTTATTTACAGGTCCAATTGCTGGTATTGGTATTGACTTAGACCCATAATCTGTTTCAATTTCTAAAGAAGAAGTCTTTGTAATATAAAGGCTTTCATTTTCTGATAAGGAAGCTTCATCAGCAACAGCTTTAAATTTAACTGTTATTTCACTATCAAAATTGTTTAAACATAATTCATAACCTCTTGTATCTGGAAACAAATACCAACTTAAATAGGAAGAATCATCACAATCTACTAAAATGCTTTCTCTCACGTATTTAAAATTACTATCCATATTAACAACGAGATGACAATGTCCAAAAATCACATAATTATCAGGCTTACATTTAATCGTAACAATATAGCTATTATCCTCTCCATCTACTGGCTCATAATCAGTAGTAATACTATATGTTTCGTCTGAAGTATTATTGTTGTCATTATCATTCTCTGCTCCCAAAACTCCTACTGCGCTTGCTTGTCCTACTGATGTCACTAAAGTTGTAAGAACAAAAATAAGTGTAAAGATTAAACATAATAATCTTTTAGACTTAATAAGTCTCCCCTCAATGTTAAACATTTCATATCCTCCTTTATTTAGTTTAATTCGAAATAGTTTCTCTCCAACTTACAATTTGACCGCCCCAATTTCAAATTATAATATTTAATTATCTCGAACCATTAACATGAACAATATTACCCCCTCTATACCCCCTCTCGCACCCCTCTTTTAGGGGGAGATTTTATTTAAAATTTTACAACATTGTTTAATATTGTATACAATATATTGTTAAACTTTACAAATACTATGTTTGTTTGGGACTTACACCCGTTAAAACGCCGCTAGGCACACAACAAAAAAGGCCCTGCCAACTTATTGTTGGCAGAGCCCCTTTTCTTTTAATATATTTCTACATCTAATCTTTATCTTAAAAAGGTGAACTATTAGTCTTCCTTTTTAAAATACTTGTTTCCTGTTACAACTAAGCATCCAGCTGATAACATGATTGCCATAAAGTAGATAAACATATTGTTTGTATCGCCTGTTTGAGCTTCTTCAGCTGCAACTTCTTCAACAATGTCTTCATCAGCTGCTACTTCTGCAACTGGTGCTACTACTGTATCTGCAGCTGGCGCTAATACTGTATCTTCGTCTGCTGCAATCTCAGGTACTACAAGCTTCTTATAGTTAACCTTGATTGTTACATCTCCTGATAATGTATCTGACTCAGGATATTCAACAGTAGCTAACTCATAGCCTTCTACTGCATCTGGTGTTAATTCATTAATTGTTGTAGCAAAGTACTGTTCTGTTGTTGTTGTCATGCTGTCATCGATTTCATCATCGAAGTAGTATTCAGTAGTGATTGTGTACTTTTCAAGCTGATATACAATCTTAATTGTATTATCATCTAATCCAAGCTTATCACCCTCTGGACCTGTAACAAGAACTTCTGACTTGTAACCTGCTTCTAAGTAAGCACCAAGGTCAATAGTAAGCTTATCTGTTTCTCCTGTTGTGGCAAATCTTGTTGCACCATCTGACTGAATATACTCAATTGGTGTTTCAAATTTTGCTGTGCCTGTAACTGATGTTTTAATATTTTTTTCTGTGATTGTATCAGTATCTTCGTTATATACCTGCTTATAGTATTCAATAGTATAATCTACATCTGACTTAGTCTTGTAAACTACATTGATTACATTGTTAGCTTCATTTGCTGTAATTGTAAAGTTACCTGTTTCAATTACACCTGCTTCATAACCATCTGGCTTAAACATTGTTAAATCAACATCTTCAGATTTAATTACTGTGTCATATAAAGCTTCATGTGAAGCTGGATCAGTATCTAATTTATTATCTTCTGAAACTGAATCCTTGTAGTAATTAACTGTGTAGCCGAATGTATCTCTATCGTATACTACCTTAATTACATTCTCTCCTGCTTTGGCTGTTGTAGTTCCTTCTACAATAACGCCTTCCTTATAACCTTCTGTTGGCTTTTTAGCATTAACATCTACGGCAATTGTTGACTCAAATACTGCACTTCCTGTTACTGTTCCAAGTTCTACTTCTTCATCAGAAGCTGACTTTTTGTAGTAGTTAATTGTGTATGGGAATGAATCCTTTTCGTATACTACATATACAATATTATTATCTCTATCTGATGTAACTGTTGTTGCACTATTAGACTGAATTACGCCTGATTTATAACCTTCACCCTTTTTAAGATCTACATCAAAATCAATTGTTGTTTCAAATACTGCATCTTCATTTACATATGTATCAATAAGATTCGAATCATCTACTGAATCATGATAATATCTTACTTCGTATCCAATCTTTGACTTTGTTGAGTAAAGGACATTGATAACATTCTTATCAGCATCAGATGTGATTATTAAATCAGTTGACTGTACTGCACCATCTTCGTAACCATCTGGCTTATATAATGTAACATCAACGTCTTTTGCCTTAATTTCTGAACCAAACTCAACTGCTTCCTTTGAGTCAGAGCCTATTAAATTAGCCTCAGAGATTTCATCCTTATAATAGTTAACTGTATATGGGAATGAATCCTTTGTATATACCACATTTACAACTGTATCGTAATCATCTAATGTAACAACTGTTGAACTTGAGCTATCAACAGCAGCTGGTGTCACATAACCATCTGGCTTATGCATTGACATCTGCTCAGCTGTTAATGTTACATTTGAACCTACTGGTAAATCAATAGTTTCAGTGTATTTTGGTGTAGCATCCTTACTATATGAATTCTCATAGTAATTAACTGTTACTTTTGACATTTCTTTCTTATAATAATTAAATGTTACTTCCTGTTCTGAATTATCAGCTGTTAAAACTACTGAGACCTTATCTGTATCTGTATAATTATGACCATTGTAATCAATGCTCTTTAATACATAATTATCAGATGTAAAATCATCTGCCTTAACAACATATGTTTTAGCATATGTTAATAAGCTATATTCGCTTGATCTTGAGTTATCACCTGACACATACTCAGAAGCTTTTTTTGTAGCAATTACATTGCCATTTTCATCAACTTCATTGAAGTTAAGCTTAATAGATCTCTTAGAAACATTTACTGTTGCTTCTGGGAAACCATCATTAATTGTTGCACCATTCTTATTAGTATAGCTAATTGATGATGTCTTACTAATAGAATAATCTGTGTTCTTATCTAAAGTAGCTAACTTATCATTCTTAACTTCTACTCTATAAGTTAAAGTAGCAGGCTTTGAAGATACTGTATCTACTGACCAAGTAAGTGTGTTTGTTGCTTCGTCATAAGTTACAGGATTTCCATTAGAATCTGTTAAGTTACTTGCATTTACTAAGTTGAAGTTATCAGAAACAACTTCTGTTACTGTAGCGTTAGTTATTTCTTTCTTGCTGCCTGCAAGAGCCGCTGCAATTGTATTAAAATAGTCATTTGATTTATATCTTACATCTGACTTTATGTTGTCTTTTCCTAACAAATCATCTGCTTCATAATTAGATTCACATCTAACATTATAAATATCACAACCAGCATTCTTTACTTGTGTTGCTACATATTTTGTTGCTTTATCTGTAGCATTGTCAATATGTACTGTTTTTTTATAAGTTTCTCCATGCTTACATGTTTTACTTGCTGCATCTAGATATACAAAAGAATTCTTATTATCATAATCAAAAGGATTACTATAATCTAAAGATGATATCTCGTAATTATTTGCTGCATTGATATGCTTTCCACGAGAACTATATGGAGATTTATAATTTGTTTCCTTCCAAGTATGTTCTGGAAATAAACCAAAAAAATCAATCCAATGATAAGTTATACCACAATAAGCATCAATATAAATACTTACTGTAGAAATCTTATAGCTACGAGTTGCCTCACCATCTGAAAAAAGAATAATGTTCCTTTTACTAGCTGTTGAAGAATCTAAATATTCCTTTGCCTTAAGGAGTCCTGCTTGAACAAATTGCTCCTCATTGGAATTAAATTTGATTTCATCGATAGCATTTTTTAATGAATCTAAATCGCTAAATTGACCTTTCTTTTCTACAGAATTTCCGTATGTAACAAGATCAACCTTAGTACAATCATTTGTTAATAAAGCTTCTGCCGCAATTTTAGCAGCATCTTTAAATCCCTCTTTTGTAACATCAATAACAAAAACTACTTCAGCTTCTTTGATGTCTGGTTCTTCCCCCGTAAGTGACAATGTCACATCCCAAGTATTCTCCTTACCATCGACTAACTTTGCTGTCTTATTAAGAGTTACGTCTTTCTCATTAGTTGTTGCTTCATCTGCTAATACGACTGTTCCTGCTGCGCCGAGGGCAGTTGAAAGAACTAAAATCATTGATAGGATGAAGCTTAAAATTCTCTTACTCTTATGTTTCTTAGTAATACCTATCATATATCCTCCTAAATATGATTTGTTGCTTTTATCAATAAAGTATATTAAATTCTTGTCTCCCTATGACCTATATCGTGAAAATATAAATCATATCCCTCATCTAGCTTCACCTTACCGACTAGACAATATAATACGTTTTATTTACATTTTCCTATACCCTCTTATGGTGGGTATATCTAGTAAAATATTGCTAATATTGTATTATTATTGATACAATTTGTAAAAAATAGACATCTTTAGAACCATGTGTATAGGATTATAGTACTAGTTGGTAAATTTTATTCAAAAATAGTTTTATTTTGCTTAAATATGAACTTTTTTGTATTCTTTTTTGTACAAAAACGACATAAAAAAGACCCCACCAACGTCTTGTTGGCAGGGCCCCTTTTTTGAGGATATATATAAGTGTGGGTACACTTTATCCAGTTACTAGCATAATTAATTTCTTAATTATGCGCTTTGTCAAATGTATTTCTACATCTAACTTTTATCTTAAAAAGGTGAACTATTAATCCTCCTTTTTAAAATACTTGTTTCCTGTTACAACTAAGCATCCAGCTGATAACATGATTGCCATAAAGTAGATAAACATATTGTTTGTATCACCTGTTTGAGCCTCATCTGCTGCAACTTCTTCAACAATTTCTTCATCTGCTGCAATTTCTGGTACAGGCTCAGTTGTTGGTGGTAATATCTCATCTTCATCTGCTGCAACTTCTGTTTCAGGTTCAGGTGTTGGTGGTGGTACTACAATCTTCTTGTAGTAAACCTTAATTGTTACATCTTCTGTTAATTTATCAGAATCTGGGTATTCAATTCTATCTACCTCGTAGCCTGCTACTTGCTCTGGTGTTACTTCATTAATTGTTGTGTCATTGTACTGTTCTGTTGTTGTTGTCTTACTATCATCGATTTCATTATCGAAATAGTATTCAGTAGTGATTGTGTGCTTATCAATCTGATATACAATCTTAATCAAATTATCTTCTAAGCCAAGCTTATCACCCTCTGGACCAGTAACAAGAACTTCTTTCTTGTAACCATTTTCTAAATATAATCCGATGTCTACTGTAATCTTTTCTTCTCCTGCTAATGTTGCAAATCTTGTTGCGCCATTTGACTCAATGTATTCAATTGGTGTTTCAAATTTTGCTGTACCTTCGAAAGGATCTCCAATCATCTCTTCAGTAATAGTATCTGTAGCTTCATCATAAACCTGCTTATAGTATTCAATAGTGTAAGGTACATCTGACTTTGTTGTGTAAACTACATTAATTACATTTTCTTCTTCATTAGCTGTAATTGTTAAGTCTCCTGATACAACAATACCATCCTCATAACCTTCTGGTTTATATAATGTTACATCAACATCTTCTGCCTTAATTACTGTTTCAAATTCAACAGCGTCATGAGCTTCTGAACCTAAATAGTGATCTTCATCCTCTAATAACTCATCCTTATAGTAATTTACTGTATAAGCAAATGAATCTCTCTTATAAAGAATAATTACCTTGTTATTCTCTCTATCTTCACTAACTTCTGTTGCGCTACCAGGCTGAATCTCACCATCTAGATATCCTGCTTCTGGCTTATATGCATTTACAGCATCTGCTACATCAATAGCATCTCCAAAACTTGCATCAACTGAAACAGTTTCTATAGGATCACCTGCTACTTCATCTACATAGTAGAGAATATCGTATCCGATTACTTCTCTTAAATATAATACCTTAATTACATTAGCTGTAGCATCTGTTGTAATTACGAGTGGTAAATTATCAGCTACACCATCTTGATATCCTGCTTTAGGATCTGGCTTCTCGGCATTTAAATCGTCACTTGTTAATTCACTTATTGTAGAGCCAAATTCTGCACTTCTTGGTTCACTTACACCTAAATAGTTAGGACTATCTTTATCGTCAACTATTTCATCCACATAATACTCAATTACATAATCAAATGAATCCTTTGTATATAATACCTTAATAACATTTTCTTCTTCATCTGCTGTAATTGTTAAGTCTCCTGATACAACAATACCATCCTTATAACCTTCTGGTTTATTAATTGTTACATCAACATCTTCTGCATTAATTACTGTTTCAAATTCAACAGCGTCATGAGCTTCTGATCCTAAATAGTGATCTTCATCATCTATTACCTCATCCTTATAATACTTTACTGTATATTTGAAGGAATCCTTTGTGTATAACACCTTAAATACATTTTCATCCTTATTAGCTGAAATTGTAATTGTATCTTCTCCAACTACGATACCAGCTTTATAACCTTCAGGTTGTTCTGCATCAATTTCATCATCTGTTATTGTTACTGTTGTTTCAAATATAGCTGAATTGTCTTCATCTGTTGCAAATGGCTCACCATCTGTACTATCTTTATAGTACTCTATGATATATCCAACATCTGCTTTTGTGCTATAAAGAACATTTACAATATTATCTTCTGACTTAGTTGAAACTGTTGTAGCACCTGAAACTACACCTGGTTCTTCATATCCTTCTGGTAAACGTGCATTTTTTTGTTCTGATGTAAGTTCAATAGATGTTCCTACAGTTTGGTTTTCTAAAATTACATCATCACCAATCTTATTATTTTCTTCAATTGTATCTTTATAATATTTAATTGTTACATCTGCCTGTGTCTTCTTCTTATACTTAATAACAACTTCATTAGTAGCTTTCTTAGTTGTTGGTGTTACTGTAACAGAATTATTAGCATCTTCTACATTTGCTACACCATTTACATCAATTCCTACAAAATCATATCTAGATGTCTCATCATCATAAGTACTTTCGGCTGTTATTGTTCTTTCAACATTTACAGCTGTATCTGTCTTATCATCTACATAATTTCCATTTACATCAATATACTTAGAACTAAATGTCTGTACAATAGCTCCGCTATTATCAACCTCTACAAGTTTTACATTAAGCGTTGGTTTTGTGATTTGTACCTTTGGAATCTCAAAATCCTGTGTTGCTGGTTCACCCTGATTATTAATGTATGTTATGTATGTTCTCTTATTTGTATCATATTCTTCATCTTCAGACATTGTATTGAATAATTCAGGATCAACAGTTACTTTATAAGTAAGAGTTGCTGTAACTCCACCTACAATAGTTCCTGCATTCCAAGAAAGTGTATCATTTTCTTGATCATAGCTAACTGATCCCTGAGATGCCCTTATATCTTCAGCATTAGAAACATCCCCTACAAAATTAAAGTATTCCCCCATAGGATCCGTAATTTGTGCGTTCTCTGCTGCATTTCTAATTAAACCTACAACATTTACAAATACATCCTTAATGCTCTCAGGATCATCCTGAGCATTATATGCATAACCATCACCTGAAGAAATATTTTCTAATACATCAGGTACTTCATTAAATCCTACACTAATACCATAAATTGGAATACCAGAATCTTTAATTACATCTGCTTCAAAATATGTTGCTTTTACTATACAGTTAAAAATTTCAGCGTAATTAATTGTATAACCTTCAAATTCGTTTTCACCTTCTGGAATTGCTCTATATAATTGATACAAAGTATTTCTACCATTACCAATTATATAATTGTAATTTAAAGCAGTAACATCATATTCATCTACATTCTTTAAATATGTTATGTAAGCTTTATGTCCCGCAGCATCATATGCTTTATAATCAGTCTTTGTATCAAATTTTTTACTACTGTATGGTCTATAATAAGAACTAAGGTCTAAACTAATTGTATCAATACTATAACTATATGTTGGTTGTCCATCTGTCATTAACATAATATACTTATTATCAGCGTCTGATTCTTCAAGTCGTTCTCTTGCCCCATGTAAACCTGCATTAATGTTTGTGCCAGAAGTAGCATCAAAAGCATCAATTTTGTTTTTTAAAGTTTCAAGATCATCTTTTCCATAAACGCCAATATATGAATAATCTTTATTATATGTTATTAATGATACTTTTGTTTGATCATTAGTTAATAATGTATCTGCTGCTGCTTTAGCTGCTGCTTTAACATTGGCTAATCGTTCACCATTCATACTATTTGAAGTATCGATTACCATTGCAACTTCTGTTGTATATTCAACATTACTACCTGCTGCAGTTAGGGTAATCTGCCATGTATTTTCTTCTCCTTCAACAGCCTGTGCTGTTTTTGTTAAAGTTAATTCTGAAGATACTGAACTATCTCCTGCTAAAGCTACAGTTCCTACAGCGCCAAATACTGTAGTAAGAACTAAAATAGCTGAGAGTAAAAAACTTAATACCCTTCTGCATTTTTCTTTTTTAACCCATTTTATCATGCATGTACCCTCCTTAATATGATCTGCCTTGTTTAACCGACTACATTCTCCGATTCCAATCATTTATAAAACTTACAAGCTAACTCTCCCCAAATATTCAGCTCGTATTGTTTTATTCGTATCGGTTATATGATATATATTATAATAATAGAGAGTATTTTATCTAAATACCCTAAAGGAGGGGGTAAAAAACCATTTTTTGAGAGAAATTGTATTTATCTAAGTACAAAGCGAACTAGTACTCTTGTTTTTTCAAGTACCTTTGCCCTATATTTTTAGTACTTTTAATATATAAGAATTTAAACATCTCTCTATGCGTGGTATGTATTTTACCTCTTAAAACGTTTCAATACTATTTAAAAAGTGATAATATATTCATTTGTCTAGTACGAATTTACTATTTAGGAGGAGGCCTATAGCCATTTAATCTATGAAAACTCAAAACACACAAAAAGAAATCGCAAAAAACACAATGGATATGACGAATGGAAGTATCTTTAAATCCATTCTTATTTTCTCCATACCTTTGATACTTGGAAATCTTCTACAACAGTTATATAACACCGCAGATTCACTTATTGTTGGTAATTACGTAGGTAAGCAAGCCCTCGCAGCAGTAGGTTCTAGCGGCATGTTAATTTATCTTTTGTCTTGCTTCTTTTTAGGCGCAGCTAGTGGTGCAGGAATTTTACTTGCCCAATATTATGGAGCTAAGGATTATAAAAACTTAGACAAGGCCCTAAAATCTACTCTTTTTATTGGAGTGGTTATAGGTTTAATAACAACTGTATTAGGTGTGTTTAGTGCCAAGCCTCTACTTATATTAATTAATACATCTGATGATGTTTTAAATGATGCCAGTATTTATCTAAGACTTTACTTTATTGGAATAATCTTTAATGTAATTTATAATATGGCATCTGGTATACTTAACGCCTTTGGAGACTCTAAAAGATCTCTTCTATATTTAGCAATCGCCTCAATCGTCAATATCATTTTGGATTTTGTCTTTGTAAAATTCTTACATCTAGGTATTGCAGGTGCTGCTATTGCTACAGATATAAGTCAGTTTATATCAAGTACTCTTGCCTTAATTTACTTGGCAAAAACAACACTTCCTTATAAAGTAAACATTTTTAAAGCCAAGCCTAATATGAGTATATGCATAAGAATTTTAAAGATTGGTTTACCTACTGCCATTCAAAATGCAGTTATTGCCTTCTCAAATGTGCTTATCCAAGCTGGTGTCAATTCTTACGGAACCAACGCTACTGCCGGGTTTGCTGCATATATGAAGGTGGATGGCTTTAACATTTTACCTATTCTTAGCTTTAGTTTAGCCGCAACTACCTTTGTTGGACAAAATATAGGAGCTAAAAAGAAGGATCGTGTATATAAAGGTATGTGGGCAGTTTTAACCATGGGTATAATATATACAGGCATCATTACAACCGTAATGCTTTGCTTTAGTCGACAGATTATTAGTTTATTTTCTAATGATGAAAATGTAATCTATTACGGAATTCTATCAATAAAGGCTCTTGCACCATTTTACGCTTGTTTATGCATTTGCCACTCTCTAGCTGGCACAATTAGAGGAACTGGAAATACCTTTGCTCCAATGGTTATTATGCTTTTATCCCTATGTCTATTTAGAATTTTTTGGATTTTAATTATTGCAAAGCGTTTTAATTCAATGTGGGGAGTGTTACTTACTTATCCTACTTCCTTTGTTGTTTGTGCTGTATTAATGATAGCCCTTACTGTTTATATATTTAAGATCAAGGGGAATAAGAATTCCTTATAATGGCAGCTTTGAATATTTATTCACAAATTATGCATAAATATTCACAAAATCCTTTACTTTTAAAATCACATGCAGTAATATTAATACCTGCATGCATTTTAAACATTTACTTATAGGAGGAGCCATTATGAGGGCTAAAAATAAAAAATATTTTGCCTTAGTAGCTTTAATTCTTGTGGCAATTGTTGTGGCAGTTACTGCATTTGTAAAGCTAAAAGGCAATAATACGGAAGAGAAAACTATCAGCTCTGTGGAGGATTTAACTGGTTCAACAATTGGTGTTCAGTTAGGTACAACAGCTGATATATATGTAGCTGATGAATACGAGGGAGACGATGCAGGTACTAATGTTGTTAGATACAATAAAGGTACAGATGCAATTCAGGCCCTTCTTCAAAGCAAAATCGACTGCGTTATGATTGATGAGCAGCCAGCAAAGGCTTATACAGCCAAGAATTCATCACTATCAATTTTAGATGAGGCATTCACTGAAGAAGAATATGCCTTTGCAATTTCTAAGGATAATTCAGATTTAACAGCAGCTATTAATTTAGCGCTTGAAGAATTAAAGGCAGATGGAACAATTACTTCTATAATTAATAACTATATTGGTTCAGAAGATGAAATTGGCCAGACACCTTATGTTAAGCAGGATGTATCTCGTGAGAATGGAAAGCTTGTAGTGGCTACTAATGCTACATTCCCACCTTATGAATATTATGAAAATAACAGCATTGTAGGTATCGATATCGATATTATGCAGGCTGTTTGCGATAAATTAGGTTACGAGCTTGTAATTGAAGATATGGAATTTGATTCTATTATCACATCTATTCGTACAGGCAAGGCAGACGTTGGTGCTGCTGGTTTAACAGTTACAGAGGACAGACAAAAAAATGTTGATTTTACTAGTTCTTATACAACCGCTAAACAGGTTGTTATTGTAAAATCTAGTGATTCAGACAGTAGTCTTTCACTTTCTGAAAAGCTATATCAGAACTTCATTGAAGATGGAAGATATAACTATTTATTAACAGGTTTAAGAAACACTTTAATTATCACTTTCTTTGCCTTAATCATTGGTATTGTACTTGGTTCTTTACTTGCTATTGTAAGAACAACACATGATAGGAATGGCGGTTTAACAATACTAAACTTCTTTGCTAAACTCTATCTTACAATCATTCGAGGCACACCAACTATGGTGCAGTTACTTATTATATACTATGTTGTATTTTCATCTGTAAATGTAAGCAAGGTCGTTGTTGCAATCATTGCCTTTGGTCTTAATTCAGCCGCTTACGTAGCAGAGGTAGTTCGTTCAGGTATCATGTCTGTTGACCAGGGTCAGTTTGAGGCAGGACGTTCTCTTGGACTTCCTTATAACAAGACCATGAGATTAATCATTTTACCTCAGGCCTTTAAGAACATTTTACCAGCCCTTGGAAATGAAATGATTACCTTACTTAAGGAAACATCTATTAGTGGTTACATCGGTCTTATGGACTTAACAAAGGGTAGTGATATTATTCGAAGCGTAACTTATGAGGCTTTATTACCTCTTACAGCTGTAGCTATTATCTACCTTTTACTTGTAACAATACTTTCAGCACTTGTTTCTAAACTCGAAAGGAGTCTAAGAAAAAATGAACGATAATGAAATTTTAATTGAAGTTAAGGATTTGCATAAGTCCTTTGATAAACATGAAGTTTTAAAAGGAATCTCAACAACTATTAGTAAGGGCGAGGTTATTGCAATCATTGGTCCATCTGGATGTGGTAAGTCAACATTTCTTCGTTCCCTTAACCTATTAGAGGTACCAACAAGCGGAACTATTACATTTGAAGGAAATGATATCACAGATCCTAAGATTAACATCGATAAGATGCGCGAAAGAATTGGTATGGTTTTCCAGCAGTTCAACCTCTTCCCTAATATGACTATTAAGGAAAATATAATGCTTGCTCCAGTTCAACTAGGCAAGATGACAAAGGAAGAAGCTTCAAAGAAGGCTGATGAACTTCTTTTAAGAGTTGGACTTCCAAACAAAGCTAATAGCTATCCAGATATGTTATCTGGTGGACAAAAGCAGCGTATTGCTATTGCTCGCTCTCTTGCTATGAATCCAGATGTAATGCTCTTTGACGAACCAACTTCCGCCCTTGATCCAGAAATGGTAGGAGAAGTTTTAAGTCTTATGCAAGAGCTTGCTGCAGACGGAATGACAATGGTTGTTGTAACTCATGAAATGGGCTTTGCTAGAGAAGTAGCTAACAGAGTTTTATTTATTCATGAAGGTGTAATTGCAGAAGATGCAACTCCAGAAGAAATCTTTACTCATCCTAAGTCAGAAAGACTTAAGGACTTCTTAAGTAAAGTCTTATAGAAAATTAAAAGGCAGTTACCAGATTTGGTAACTGCCCTATTTTTATAGTTAATTGTAGTTTTTAAGCATAAAGCTTTAATAATAACACTTTAATCTAACTAGTTCTCAAAAGCATCATTAAGTCCTAGAGTTCCCTCAAGAACAAATCTACCATCTCTAATAATATCCACTCTCTTACCATCATACTCAACAACTGTGATATTACCAATTTCATCATAAGGAATTGTAATATCTGTATGGCAGTTAAAGTAAGCCTTATCAAGCTCTGTCTTTCTTAAGATAGATACTTCGTTATCTCTTGAGATGATTTCCTTGCCGTTTGGATTATAAACCTTAACGTCCTCAGACTTTGAATAGCATGTATCACCAATAGCAAAGTGTGGTCCCATTTTCTCAACAATAAGAATTGGAAGCTTATAAACAATGTCATACTTGTTAGCCATTACATAAGCTGTTGTATTAGTTCCGATGGCGAATTCTCCAAGTGGTAGTGTGTCGTGGTTATAAAGTACATTTGCCTTAAACATCTCTCTACCCTTTTCCATGCCGCCTTCTTCGTCCTTGAAGTTATCGCAGCTATAATCTGTAACGAAACCGTCCTCAAACTCAACTGTAAGATTTGTGAAATTAAGGTCGTTTAAGAATACCGACGAAACGTTTAAGACGCCTGTTGTACCCTTTAATACTGGTGATGTAAATGTTTCGCCAAGTGGAATGTTAACGTCTGCAAGACAATTTTCAAAAACAGTTTCCTTTTCTGGGTCCTTGACCTTCATAATAGAAACCTTCATGTCTGTAGTGTTGCCGTTAGTTCCCTTAACTTCTACATATTCAGCCTTATCAAGAGCGTCAATAATGTGTTCCTGAATTACCTTATACTTCTCATAATCAAGAGTATTAATCTTTACTGTTTCAGCAAAAATCTCTTCAAACTTATCGCCGATTTCTGCAGTTGGATAAGCAATAATTGTAAAGCTTCTCTCCTCGCCCTTAATATAGTTATTGACTATCTGTGAGGCTTCGTTAGAGTACTTAACCACAAGCTTTTGCTGCTTATCTGATAACTTGTAGGCATCTGCATTATTAGCTGGCTCAAATGGAATCTCGCCAAAAACTTCCATAACTGCTGGGCCGCCGTGTACTGCTGCCAAATCCTTGTAATGCTCATAAGCTAAACGTGTAGCTCCAAGCTTTCTTTCAACAAAATCCCCATTAAAGTAAAGGGCATAATCCTGTCTATGATCAAATTCATACTGCTTATTAGGACTTGCTCCATAGAAACCTACCTTAGCGCCGCTAATAGTCTTATTAATTGAATTTGTTGCTGCTCTATAAATTGTTGGCTTAAGACCAATCTTTGCAAATTCCTTTATCTCTTCTCTTACAAGTCTTTCAAAACCAAGGCAGAATCTAATGTTAACTGTCTTCTTCTTTGTAATATCCTTACCTGTAAGCTCAAAGCCCTTTCTATAGCCCTCTGTAAAGGTTCTTGCCATAGCATTAACTTCAGCCTCTGATAATGAGTTAATGAAAGTAGCTGTCTTAATTTCATTATCAGTAATGTATTCACCAAACTTATAAAGATATCTAAGGTCTGTTAAGTCAGACTCCATAATAATCTTAGTTGCAAAATCGTAGTCTGGATCAAGTAATTCCTTGATTCTCTCCTCGATTAAGTCATCTGAATAATCGCTTACATACCAGTAAATAGACTCCTTAACCTGGCTTGCATCCTCGCCAAGGCAGTAACACTCAATGAATAATTCCATTAAAGCTACCATCTCATCGATTCTGTCCTCATATACTAAGACAATCATTCCTCTAATTTCTACATAAAGGAACGATAGTAAATTACCTAACTTCTCTCCTAATTCCTTTTTTGAAAATGTAGGATTAGCGTAAGACTTATCATAATTCTCTACTAAAACATCCTCGTAAAGGGACTTGTTAAGCTTTGATAATTCCTCAAGGCTTAAATTCTCAAGCTTTCCAGCCTTTAAGGCTCTATATAGACCTTCAAGCTTTACAATAAAAGCTGCTACAGATTTATAGTAGTTAGCTAAACTCTTGTTCTCTAATTCTGGATTTAGACTTATCTCCTTAATTCTTTCAAAGGAAAGGTCAAATCTTTCATCTAAATTATCTTTAAACATATTACACTCCCATCAATAACACAGCTAGCATAAATACAGTTAATACGCCGCAAAGCATTGAGCCAACCTTTGATAAACCATAGAATTTATCTGATTCTCTAAAGCTAAGTAGGCCAATTACTGTACCGCTTACTGCTAAAACTAAACTTAAAAGTGCCAAAGTTCCAACCTTTAAACCTGCATGTCCGTTAGCCACTACGGAAATATGAATTCCGTAAGATAAACTTGCAAGGGATAAAACTCCAAGGGCTGTAGAAATTGTGCCGCCTAGAGTCTGATTTTTATTGGAAAATTTATACTTATTAAAAACCTTCATGTTATACTCCTTACTTAATTCTTAATGGGCCTTATAATCAAGAAAAGTATAAAGCCAAGTAAAGCTCCAAAAGTATTAAGAATAATATCATCAATGTCAAAGGTGCCAAGTTTTGTAAAAAGCTGAGTAAGCTCAATAAGCAAGCTAAGTACAACTGCAGACATCATTGTTCCTAAGAATCCAATCCTTCTAAGAATTGTTGGTAATAAAAAGCCTAGTGGAAGGAATAATAAAATGTTACCCCCTAGGTTAAGTATTGCCATCTCTCTATATTCTGGTACAGATAGACTCTCAATAAATCTTTTAATTTCATTTAAAGGGATATAATTATAGCTATATCCATTATCAGTTGTTGTTGCCCAAGAACCACTTCTACCTAGGCTCTCAGCAAAAAATACCAAGTAAACAACAACTGCAATATAACAAATAAATGCAAACCAATAAGCTAGCAATTTAGTTTTTTCGTTCTTCATATTGTCTCCATAACTAAAGATAATGCCCTATTGCTAGGACATTATCTTCTAGTAATCTTATTAAAATAATGTATCAGACTTATGAGCTAATAATCTAGCACCATTCACAAGCATTACAATTCCAATACCAATGCCTGCTGCAATTGTAATTATTCCAAACACAAGATTTGAAACACCTACTGATTTTACTTTTTTATAAAGCTTTTCATCCATTATCTCTACCTCCTAGTGTTTATTAGTTATTACATGTTAGTTATATCAATTATTACTGGCAATCACTAGCGCCGTACTGCTTATAATATTCATCAATAGCAGCCTTAATCTTATCATCGATTACGACCTTGCCATTAACTTCCTTGTTATATAAATGCTCAACAACATCAGCCATTGAAACGATAGCGTTAGCTGGGAAGCCATACTTTTCCTGAATCTCAACTAATGCTGACTTCTCGCCCTTTCCTCTTTCCATTCTGTTAAGAGAAACCATAAGACCCTTGATTTCAACATCGCCCTGAGCCTGAATGATAGGGAATGTTTCTTCAATTGACTTACCACTTGTTGTAACATCTTCAATAATAACTACCTTGTCGCCATCCTTAATTGGGCTACCAAGTAAAATGCCTGCATCACCGTGGTCTTTAGCTTCCTTACGGTTAGAGCAATATCTGATTTCCTTGCCATATAACTTGTGGAATGCCATTACAGTTGCAACTGAAAGTGGAATTCCCTTATAAGCTGGTCCAAATAATACATCAAAGTCATCACCGTAGTTATCATGAATAGCCTTAGCGTAGTATTCGCCAAGCTTTGTTAACTGTTCACCTGTTACATATAATCCAGCGTTCATAAAAAATGGAGACTTTCTACCACTCTTAAGAGTGAATTCTCCAAATCTTAACACGTCGCTATCTACCATAAATTCAATAAATTCCTGCTTATACTGTTCCATTATCTTGTTTCCTCACTATATATTCTACGGACTCCTAGTAAGCCCATCATTATCTTCTCTATTCTACTATAATTTTTTATCAGTTTCAATGTGAAATTAGGCCTAGCAAAAACAAAAGAAAACGCTCACCTGCGCCTTTAAAGCTAGGTGAGCGTTTTAAAGCTTTATAAATTTATTTAAATTGCAAGTTATTAATTAATTTTAAACTGGCTTGTAGCTTCTGCAAGAGAATCTTTCATTTCCTTCATCTTATTCATATTCTTAGCAATATCTTCGATACTGTTTACAATATTTGCTACATTAGAATTAACTTCCTGGTTTCTAGCCGCATTTTGCTGAGAAATTGCACTAAGCTCATTAACATCATTAATAATTTCGTCCTTAATTTGATTAAGAGCTACTGTTTTAGAATCAATTTCCTTAATCTTAAGAACTGAGTCATTAATGGCATCATTAAGTTTAGTAAATCTATCTTGAGCATCTGCAATACTTTGCTTTTCATCTGACATTGTATTAATAATATCCTCTGCTAATTTAACTGATTCAGATGAATTTTCAAGCATCTCCTTAGCAATTTCTCTGATTGTTGCTGCAGATTCGTTACTCTGCTCACTTAACTGGCTAATATTTTGTGCTACAACTGCAAAGCCCTTACCTGCTTCGCCTGCTCTTGCAGCCTCAATTGATGCATTAAGTGAAAGTAATTTAGTTCTACTAGCAACACCAATAATTAATGTAATTGCCTCATTAATCTTATTAATAGATTCATTTGTTAATAGAATCTGTCTATTAATTGATTCAACTGCATCTGAGCTTACTTGATTTGAAGATAATACCTTTTCCATACAATCAGCAGCCTCTGCACTTGCTGTACTCATTTCATCTGAATTGCTTGCTAATACCTCAATATTAGATCCGATATCAGAAACTGTAACATCCATGTTGGCCACACTTGTATTTACATTTTGAACATTACCAGCCATTCCTTGAGCCATTGAAGAAAGTTCATCCATTGCAGTACCTATCTGGTTTGCCGCATTTGCACTAGAATTAGCTGAATCTTCAACACTATCAATGCCCTTAGATAAGCTCTTAGTTACCCTTGTAACCTTACCAATTGAGTTTTGTAACATTTTCTGAACTGAGGTTAGGGCTGAAACCATCTGCTTATTTTCTTTAATTGCAGATGGAATTTTAATTTCTGCATCTAAATCTCCAGATGCTAAAACATGAAGATTATCAGCAATAAGTTCAAGTGTCTTTTTAATTACCTTAGACATAAAGTAAATAATAATTGTAAAGATAATAAGTACAATAACTGTTACAAGCACTAAACTAAGAACTGCATTGTTAATATCTGTTTGCAAGACTGATGCCTTTTTACCTGCAAATGTCATACCAATAATATTTCCACTAGAATCCTTAATTGGCGAATAATGTACAAAATATTTTTCGCCATTAATTACTGTATTATCATCTGCATAAGTCTTTCCATTAGTTAAAACAGTATTAATAACTTCTGAGCTTGCCTTAGTTCCTTCAATTCTATTACCAGAACTATCCTTTAATGAAGTTAGTGTTCTTGTATCACCAATAAATACAGTAAGAGCAATATTTTGGCTTAAAAAACTATCTACATAAGAATAATCTCTATTTTCTTTAGTAAAAAAAGAGGTTCCAACATTCTCACAAAGTTCAGTTACGTATGTGTTAAACTGCTCCTCAATCACCTCTACCTGCTCCTCATATTGTTTTCTTAGCTTTGAACTAAAAATTGAGCAGCTCATAATATTAAGAATAAGAGCGCTACAAACGGTTGGTATAATAACCAATAACATTAAGAGCATGAGCATATTAATGCGGCTCTTAGACTCCCCTTTAGCATTATTACTAGGCATACTCTGACCTCCTACTATTGAATTTCACGATGTATATAGTTATATTATACTATTAGAAATGTTTAATTTCAATGAATATAATGAAGAAAGTGATGGGAGGCGAAGGGGTATGGGTTCTAGCTTTGCTGAACCCTGTGTGGTGTGGGGCGGGAGTTTAGCGTGAGTCGAGGGTGTGGTGTAGGTCGGGGATTCGGCGTTTCCTGTAATCAACTTAGCTTGTGGGGCAATTTGCATAATTTAGGGCTTGGTTTACTACCTTTCTTGGCTGAACTAGTGGGGAGTGCCTAGGAATTTAAATTGTGCGTGAAAAAGTCAACGGACTTTTTGAATAAAAAAGACATGATGTGGCCATACCGCGAATTTCTTCTAAATACAGGCACAACCTTTCCCTTAGTTTCTAAGCTCTCCACCGCTTCCAAGAAGCTTTTTGTGCTTTTTCTTGCAATATGCGAGAAAAAAAGCACAAGCAATTTTTTCGGCTCTCGAAAAATAGTGACTTTATTAGAAAGAAAAGCTTGCAGTAGCCACAAAAGGCTATATAACAAGCCGATTGATTAGAGCTGCCGGAGGGCTTAGAAGAATTCTTCTGTGCCTTAGATAAGGTATTTCACTCCCCTTAGGCACAAGAGCCCGAAACTACAAGGCTCTCCAATCTAGATAAGTGGTAAAGCATCATCTAATGCATCTCACCCCATAGCATAGTTAGACCAGTAATCTCCCACGCTCCAATAAAAAAGTCCCGGAAGCTACGCTTCCGAGACTTTCTAAAGTCTTACTCAAGACTATCTAATTTTCAAGTAAAGCGGACATTCGGAATCCGCTTCGCTACTTCCTCATGAACGCAGTGGCACTTTGTGCCACCTGTCAGAAGGGGCTTTAACCCCTTCTGACACTAGTAAGCTTTATACCCCCGCTTAAAGC
>JAEEGF010467439.1_pt1 | contig 27900 bp, 18 predicted proteins | sample 9134171 | NCBI WGS metagenome assembly JAEEGF01 (sample SAMN16246542, study PRJNA631951) | gut metagenome | biome: gut microbiome; feature: rumen; material: AP-attached | host: Bos | place: Iran: Karaj | collected 2018-10 | reverse complement strand
GAGCGCGTGACGCACCACGTCATTGCAATAGATGGTGAACGGCCCCTTGTGCTTGCCCTTGAAAATCATGGGCGAAATCTTGCGCATCATCCAGATGGCGCCCAGGATGTGGTCGGTGTGGTTGTGAGTGACAAACATGTGGCGGATGCCCTCAAAGGGGATTTTGGCATCCATGAGCTGACGGATGATGCCGTTGCCTCCACCACCGTCAACCAGCAGTCCACCCTTGGGCGAGTGCAGGTAGAAACAGGTGTTGTAGCAATTCACACACATGGCATTGCCTGTGCCCAGCATGGTGACTCGCGAGGTTGTGTTACTGGTGACGCTCATAACGGTGACTTGACTTTAGGGAGTTCAATGCCAAAGGTGGTGCCTTTACCCACTTCCGATTCCTTGATGTAGATTTGGCCGTTGTGGTATTCCTCGATGATGCGCTTGACCAACGTCAGGCCGAGGCCCCATCCACGTTTCTTGGTGGTGAAGCCGGGATTGAAAACATTCTTGAAGTTCTTGCGTGCGATGCCTTTGCCCGTGTCCTTGACCAGGATGACCACATTGTTGGGGCTGTCCTCGACGGTGATGTCGAGCTGTCCCTCGCCGTCCATGGCGTCCACAGCGTTCTTGGTGAGGTTTTCCATCACCCAGGCGAACAGCGTCTGGCTCAGCATCACGCCGTTATTGGTCTGGTCGTTGGTGTGGATGTTCAGTGTCACGCGCTTGGGAATGCGGGCACGCATGTACTCCAGACTGTTGACCACCGCCTCGTTGATCGAGGTGAGTTCCTTGTCGGGCATCGAGCCGATCTTGGAGAAGCGGTCGGCAATAGTCGAGAGGCGCTTCACATCCTTGTCCATGTCGTTGACGATGCTCTTGTCCACGCCCATCGAATCCAGCAACTGGGTCCATGCCATGAGCGAGGAAATGGGTGTTCCCAACTGGTGAGCCGTCTCCTTGGACAGACCTACCCACACCTTGTTCTGCTCGGCCCTCTTGATGCTCATCAGGGCGAAGTAGGCAATCGCAAAGAACAAGATGAGCACCGCCAGCTGGATATAGGGGAAATAGGCCAGGCGGCGCAACAGCGTCGAGTCCTCGTAATAGAGATACTGCGTGGTGTTCTCGTCGATGACGATATCGATTTTGTTCTCGCTGTTCTTGAGGTGGCGCAGCTTCTTGTTGAGGTACTCCAGGTTAACGGGCGCAATCTCAAAAGCCAGGCTGTCTTCGGGTTCAGGCAGCTGGAAGTTGCGGTGCAGCAGGATATTATCCTTGTCGTCAACCAGCAGCACGGGGATGTTGTGGTTCGTCTCGATGATGCTCAGCAAGAAGTCAACATCGGTGGCGCTCGACCCGATGGGGTTGCCGTCGGCGTCCACCTCACCGCCATCGCCGCCCATCGTCGCCAACTCCTGGGTGGCGGCTGCCCAAATCTGCATACGCTCACGCTCCTGTGCTGCCAGATCCTTCACCAGATTGTTGGAGATGTAAAGGAACAAGGTCACCAGTAACAGCGAGATGGCGAGAAAAACCACCTTCCAGACGCGGCGAGAGTCATATATGTTGCGCAGATTTGCCATGCAATTAAGTTAATGACTGGCAAAATTAGGTAATTCCCGTGAATTGGGCAAATTTTTATGGCGGGCTACGCCCGCGAGGAGGGGGGAGGGAGGAGCGAAGATAGGTGTATTGGTGTATTGGTGTATAGGGATGTTAGCTCCTCGCTCCTCACTCCTCACTCCTCACTCCTCGCTTCTAGTTCATGAAGGATCCATCGTGGCACGCTGTCGGCAGTGTTGGGGCCGATGACCTCGCTGGCTGCCGCCTTGACCTCGGAGAAGGCGTTTTCCACGGCTACACTGTGGTCGGCAGCCTGCAGCATGGCGATATCGTTGCGGTTGTCACCAAAAACCACGACGCGGTCGGCGCCCACCTGGCGGGCGAGGTCACGAATGGCACCCGCCTTGCTGGTGCCGGCAGTGAAAATCTCCAGATAGCCCTCGCTCTCGTCAAAGATGTCATGGTAGAGCATCACCGTGCAGGTGGAGACTGCTTGCAAGTCGGTTGCCAACGCCTTGAGCACGGCATACTTGTTCATCGCGAAGATGAGCAAGGCCTCATCGGCATTGTGGCGATAGTGCTGGTCGTCAAGGAAGAACCGCTTGAGCGGCAAATGCTGACGGGCAGCGACAAAGCGCTCCTCTTGCACCGACAAGGAGCCGCAATGATGCGTGTAGAGCAGGCTGCCATGGCGACGGTAGATGAAAGGGTGGAGCCCATGACGGTCAAACACATCGGACACGGCATTGACGGTCTCATCGTCAATGCAGCGGGTGTGCTCATAGTCACAAGTCACCGGGTTCCACATCGCCGACCCGCCGATGACGATGAAGGGCAGATTGGCATGCACCTGCTGCATGAGCGGCACCACGGTGGCTGGCGTGCGCGCTGTGGCAACGGTGAAAAGCCCGCCCAGTTCCTCAATGATGCGGTTGAGCATGGCGATAGTGTCTCCCGACAGCACTGAGTCCTCGTTGAGCAAGGTCCCGTCCAGGTCACTCACATAGAGCGTCCTCCTCTGCTTATTTGTCTTTTCGTCAATCACGGGTGCAAAGGTAGTAAAAAAGCGGCAAATGCCGCTTTTTAGTTAGGAGTTAGGAGTGAGAAGTTAGGAGTTATTTGGTATCCGCATCTCATACACCATACACCATACATCATACACTGTGGGCAACGCCCGCTACCGGCATCCGCGTTCTTTTTGTTGAAAACAACTGGAACAACTAAGACAATTGGGCTTCTTCGGTCCTTTTTACCTCACGCTAAGACGCTAAGGCGCTAAGTATTTGGGGGCATCCGCGTTCGGTTTTTTAAAAAAGACATGACTATTCCTAAAAAAGGTTGACAGTATTAGACCGTTTGGTTTACATCGTTACTAAATAAGTTGTCATCTTCGCTGAAAAGGTTGACAGGAGTTTTGTGACAGCCTTTCTCTGCTTGATGAGAGGGTTGCGCACCACAAAAAAGTATGCACCACGTTTCACAACGAGATGCATACTGTAGGATGAATAGTATTAATATTTCCAACTTTGGTGCAAAGGTAGGTTTTTATACCTTTGGCGCCAAATATTTAGTGCAAAAAATTGTTATAATTAGTTAACCAATTATGGTAGGGCTATTTTTTGCTCATTCTTGATGCTCAAGCATCTGCGGGATGCGAGATAATCAGCTGAATGAGGGTATTAACATCGCTGATGTTCACCTCACCGTCGCCGTTCACATCGGCTGCCTTGAAGAGGTCAGCATCGGTGGTGCCGCCATTCAGGATGACGTTGATCACAACATTCACGTCGGCGATGTTCACCTCGCCGTCACCGTTCACGTCGCCAGGAATGCCCTGTTGAGCAGGCCACTTGTCGGTATAGTTGATCTTGATGTCATCAAGATAGCAGCTCACCGAACTGCTGCCCGAGGTCTGGTTGATGCGCAGCATGATAGGCTCATCGATGGGAAGGTTTGCCGTCAACGATGTCACGTCATTGGCTTTGGCGCTGATGGTGCCGTCGGTAACTCCCAACCATGTCTCACCATTGTCAGTCGAATAGGTGAGCCTGAAGTTAGCCGCCATGCTGCTCGGGTTGTAAACCGTGAAGCTGATCGAATAAGGCTTTGCCTCGAGCGGTGCCGATGTTGTCAACTGGCTGGGCTTCTTCATCGCCACGCCGTGACCCACGGTGCCATCGGGCTTAGTATATTCCTTCACAGCACACTTCGTGAAGTCCCACTTGCTGTAAACACCCTGCACGCCCTTGGCGCTCAGGTCATCGGTAACGGGCATCAGCTCAAAGTCCTCGACCTCGGCGACGATCGAAGTGTCCACCTTGGCCTCGAAGGTGATGATGCGATTACTCTCGGTGATGTTCAAGAGAGAAAAATCGTTGAATTTGCCGTCCCATGTGCGCAGGTTGGGCGTGGTGAAATTGGTGATCGATGTCACGCCAGACGTGCCGGGGAAGGGGTCACTGCCACTGTCCTGGCCGCTGTATCTGGCCCTCAACAGGTCATAATACATGCGGCTTGGGTTGCAATTCACCTCATTCTGTTCCCAGATGCGTGCGTTGGTCGAGTCCACACGAGCAATCATCATGCCATGTCCGGGCAGATAACGGTCCCACTTGCCGGCCTGGCGGTTCTCGATGAGGAAGTACTCGTCCTGGGTGGGTGTATTCAACCTGTAGCCCGTGTTGCTCTGGTCCAGAGCCTGCAACGAATAGATGCCATCGGCTTCAATCAGTTCGGGTGTGGTGAATCCCAACGCATAACGCTCATACAAGCTGTAGCCCACAGGATTGCGTCCGAAGTTATTGCCGCTGCCACCCGCCATGATCGACCATTCGCCGGGATTGCGGCTCTCGCCGCCACTGCCGCTGTAGTCGGTGTCATAGAGGTCAGGCAGACCCAACACGTGACCGAACTCATGGCAGAACGTGCCGATGCCGTTCACGTCGGCATAATAGCCTTCCCATCCGGCAATCTCGGTGGAGCAGGCATAGAGCCAGAAGCCCACACCGTCGCGCATGGGTTCCTGCCAGAGGTAATACATGTGGGGCCACAAGTAATTCTGATTGTTACCGCTGTAGTTGGCCGAATAGCCTGCCACCAGGAAGAACACCATATCGACGTAGCCGTCACCATCGGTGTCATAGTCGCTGAAGTCAACAAGGTCATCGACAGCCATTAGTGCAGCCGAGAAGACCGGGCCGCTGTTGTTGGTGCCCTGGGGGAAGGTGCAGGTGTAAGGAACGTCCACGGGACCCACGATATCAAACACGGGGTCAAAGATGTGGTTGGAGTTATCGTAATAGTAGTCACGCACACTGCCCGTCATCGACACAAAGCCATGGCTGCTCTGGTATCCCTTGAAGTCATGGGTGTTGACCATGGCATCATAGAAACCGTTTGCGTCATTCATCGAGAACTGCATGTCGGTGTAGTTGATGAGGATGATGAGACCGCGAAAGTTGTCATAGTCCATCGTCCCATCGGCACCCACGCGATGCATCGCAGCATTGCGGCGTCCCATCATCTGAGCACCGGCACGCACCTTGGACGGGTCGGTCAGGCCCTTGGGAACATTGGCCAGGGCTGCACGGTCGGCAGCAGTGCGATGGGCCACGTCGCGAGCGATGCGGTCACCAGGCACCAGGTGGCCACCTGCAACGGTGGCATAGGTGTAGAAGCCCGCCTTGTTCTTGACAATGGTGTAACCGTCCTGGGTGGTGTTATAGTGAGTGAACTCGTCACCATGCAGGACAACCGTGAGCATTGTGCCATCAGGCTGAGCCACCTGAATGGGCGTGGGATCGGCTGGGACCGCCTTGGCCATCAGGCACGACAATCCCAGGAACAAAAACATCAATTTTTTAATCATAATGTCTATATGCTTGAATCTGGTTCTTTGTTATCAGTTCAAAATCAGAGCAATGACTGCGTTGATGTCACCGATGTTCACATCGCCGTCACCGTTCACGTCCGAACGGCCATTGGTGTTGTCCTCGCCACCCAAAATGATGGAGATGAGGGCATTGATGTCACCGATGTTCACATCCCCGTCACCGTTCACGTCGCCAGGCACATACATGTCAGGACCGCCTTCATCGCCCGTGTAATAGAGCGAGAAGTTATCCACATAGGTAGCCGTGTTCTTGTTACCGCCCACCTGTGAGATGCGGAACTGAGCTGGCTGGTTGTTCTTGAGGTTGAGCGACCAGTAGCATTGTCCAGTGGTTTTGGCAACCACCTCGGCAGCATCGCCACCGGCAGCACTCAGGGCCTTGAACCAGGTCTGACCGCCGTCGGTCGAGTATTCCAACGCATACTTGGCTGCCGTCGATGAGGTATTGAACACCTTGAGCGAAGCCATGTAGAAATTATAGTAAACAGGCGTGAGGCTATAGAAGTTGCTGGGCAGCTTCATCATCACGCTGTTGTAGCCGTCGGCCTTGTCCTCGCCGGGAGCACGCACACCCGACTTGTTGAAGGTCCAATAAGTGAAGTCGCCTTCCACATTGCTGTCGGTGGTGCTTGTGGTGGCGGGCATCGACTCAAAGTCCTCGATGAGCACGTCAAGCGAGCCGTCCTTCACGACGTTAAAGGTCACAACACCAGCCCTTTCGGCAATACCCACCAGGTTGTAGTAGTTGTCTTGGCCGTTCCAGGTTTTGAGGTTAGGCAAGGTCTCGTTGGTGATCATGGCGATGCCCTTGGTCCCGGGGAACGGGTCGCTGGCCAGGTCGCCCTCGGTGGTGTTGCCGGCACGCAGCATCTCAAAGTAGTTGTGATTGGGATTGCAGTTGATTTTGTTGTTGGCCCACACGCTGGTGTTAGTGCTGTCAACGCGGGTCACAATCATGCCATGACCGGGGATGTAGCTGTCCCAACCGGTCTTTTGACGGTTCTCGATGGTGAAGAACTCTCCTGTTCTCGGAGTGCGCAACAGGTAACCGTCACGCGAGATGTTCACAGCCTCGAGGCTGTACTGACCTTCCTTGTTGATGGTCTTGGGATTGGCCCAACCCAGGGCATAACGCTCATACAGGGTGTAACCGGCGGGGCAGCGGCCATAGTTGTAGTCACCGCCACCGGCCATCACATCCCAACCACCGGGATGATGGCTCTCGCCACCGCTCTCAGCGTAGTCGGTGTCATAGAAGTCGGGCAAGCCCAGCACATGGCTGAACTCGTGGGCAACTGTACCAATACCCTCGACAACTACTGAGCTGGGGCTGCTTTCCCAACCATACAGCTCGGTCGAGCTGGCATAGCGGACAATCCACTTGCCGTCAAGCGAGAGATAGGAATAGTACATGTTGGAGGCATGAGGCCACAGATAGCCTGAGTTGTTGCCGCCATAGCTTGACGAGTAACCGGCGACAACGAAATAAACCATGTCGACGCGACCGTCATTGTTGTTGTCATACTGGGTGTAATCCACCTCGTTGTTGGCATCCTTCAGGGCCTGCTTGAAAATTGAGGTGGAGTAGTGATTGCACTGAGTTGATTTATAGGTCGTGCTATAGGGACCATAAACGTCGAACGGCGGTGTGAAAGCGCCATTGGACTGGTCATCGAAATAGTCGCGCACACTGCCCGGGCAGGAGACGTCGCGGTCGGTGCGGGGATCATGGAAACCCGTCAGTCCCTCGGTGCTGAACATATTGGTATAGAATTCCTGGGGATTCTCGGCTGCAAACTGCACGTCCGAGAATTCAATCAGGATAACCAGACCACGGAAGTGTTCCAAGTCAAAGTTCGACAAATCCACATCACGTTTCGCACGGCGCACATGGGCCTGAGCCACCTGAGTCTCATCGGTCAGACGCTTGGGAGTTCCCGCAAGCAAAGCAAGTTCCTGAGCGGTGCGATGGCCCTCGTCGTGGGCCAGGATGCCGGTCTCAACCAGCGTTTTGCCCTGGCGCTGGGCGTAAACATAGGCACCTGCCTCGTTGATCAACACCGTGTAGCCGTCGGCTGTGGTGTTAAAATGGTAGAACTCGTCGCCGACAAGATTGATGGTCAGCAACGTTCCGTCAGGCTGGGGCATTTGCACCAGACCTCGATGGGCAGGAATCGCCAGCGATGTGAGACTAGTCATCATCGCAGCCAAAATCAAAAAAGCAATTTTTTTCATTATCTTTCAGTTCTAATTTGTGATTTATCTTTTGTTAATGGCTCAAAACACTACCCTGCCCGTTTCCTGGCATTTAAATGGGGACACGGACAGAAAAAACTGTTTGAAGGTGCAAATTTACGTCCTTTTTTCACATAATCATCATTTTTCATTATCAAATCTGGGAGTTTCTCCTCTTTTCACTGCCAAAACGCTGTGTTTTTTGTATTTTTTAATTAATTTTGTCAAATCTTACCGTAACACATGATTTGATTACAAGAGAGAAATAGGGCAGGCTGAGGTTTTTATATGGGTAACAGCCTGTCCAAAAAAGATGTTTTAAGGTTTACAAGCGGTGGCCGCGTCGAGACGACGTGGCCACTTTATTGATTTCCCTTGATCGCCACAAGGTGAAGCCCAACGGCAAAACTTGGAATGTTCCACGCATCATCCTCAAATTCATATAGTTTTGAACAATTCACCGATTTTAACGGACTTTTTTGATGTTCTTTGCTCAAAAAAATGTTACTTTGCATCCGTGAAACATCGCGCAAGCCGAAAACAATGAAGTTTACTTCAATTGTTGAGGCGCAGCCGATGTTATCAAAACATCGCGCAAGCCGAAAGCAATGGAAAATTTATTTTCAAATTGCTGAGGCGCAGCCAGTGTTATCAAAACATCGCGCAAGCCGAAAACCGTGAAGTTCACTTCTACGGTTGAGGCACAGGCGATATATTTTTAATGATTTTTGACGACAAAACCCAATGGGAAAAATAATAGCAATAGCCAATCAAAAGGGTGGGGTGGGCAAAACCACCACCTCCATCAATCTGGCAGCGGCACTGGCGACACTCAATCAGCGGGTGTTGCTCATTGACGCTGACCCGCAAGCCAACGCGACATCGGGACTGGGTGTTGAGCCCGACAAGATGTCGGCGACAACCTATGAGTGCCTGGTCGATGACTATCCCCTGCGCAGTGCCGCAGTGGAATGCTGTGTCGAGGGGCTGAAAGTGGTGGGCTCACGCATCGATCTGGTGGGCGCCGAACTGGAACTGGTCGAGAAACAAGGTCGCGAACGCGTGCTCAGCAACGCTCTCAAGGATATCAAGGACGACTATGACTTCATCATCATCGACTGCAGCCCGTCACTGGGACTCATCACGGTGAACGCGCTGACAGCTGCCGACGGTGTCATCATCCCGGTGCAAGCCGAGTATTTCGCCCTGGAGGGCATCAGCAAGCTGCTCAACACCATCCGCATCATCAAGGGGCGCCTCAACGCGGGATTGCGCATCGAGGGCTTCCTGCTCACGATGTATGACGCGCGACTCAGGCTCGCCAACGAAATCTTTGAGGAACTGAAGCGACACTTCGGCGACATGGTGTTCAACACCGTGATTCCCCGCAACATCCGCATCAGCGAGGCTCCCAGCCACGGACTGCCGGTCATCCTCTATGACCCTGAGTGCCGCGGCACCGTGAGCCACATTCAACTCGCCAAAGAACTGATGGCACGCAATGGCAAACCCACTGAATAAAAAAACAAAACAAAAAATAACAGACAGAATATGAAACGTAACGCACTGGGCAAAGGACTTGACTCGCTCATCTCGGTGGACAGCATACAGACCGAAGGATCATCGGCCATCAATGAGATCGCCGTCAGCCAAATCACGCCCAATCCCACCCAACCGCGACAGAACTTTGACGAGGACGCCCTCGAGGAACTGGCTGCCAGCGTGAGGGAATTAGGCATCATCCAACCACTCACCCTGCGCAGCATGGGTGACAACGCCTATCAGATCATCTCGGGTGAAAGACGCTATCGTGCCGCTCTGCTGGCAGGCCTGAACACGGTGCCCGCCTATGTGCGCACCGCCAATGACAGCGAGGTCACCGAGATGGCGCTCATCGAGAACATCCAGCGCGAGGACCTGAACGCCATCGAAATCGCGCTCACCCTGCGCAAACTCATTGACCAGTATCACCTGACGCAGGAGCGCCTGAGCGAGCGCATCGGCAAGAAGCGCGCCACAATCGCCAACTTCCTGCGCCTGCTCAAACTGCCCGCCGAGGTGCAGTTGGGTCTGCGTGACCACACCGTGGACATGGGCCACGCCAGGGCGCTGCTCTCGCTCGATGACCCGAAACAGCAACTCAAGCTCTATAACGAGACCGTCAAGAAAGACCTGTCGGTGCGCCAAGTGGAGCAACGCGCCAAGCAGATGCAACAAGCTGCTAACGAGGCTGTTCAACCCGCCGAACCCGGCAAAACGCTGAACAACAAGGAGCACATCATCCTGCAGAAGCACCTGACCAAGGCCTTCGGTGTGCCGGTGAAATTCGCTTGCGACCAGTCGGGCAAAGGAAAAATCACCTTCCCCTTCTCCAACGAGGAGGAATTAGAGAAAATCATCCGCATCTTTGACCAGCTCAAGGATGCCTGAACAAGTGTGACCTGGTGACCGGACCGACGACATACCGCAAAAGTTGGCTCAGGCTCATGGCCGTGTTGTTGCTGTGCCTGATGGGGCAGGGCAGTATTGCCATGGCCCAGGACTTGGTGCCCGCATCGGCTCCCGACAGTGCTGTCGCGGTCAAGTCTCAACCCGGTAGCATCGGCCATCGCGACCGGCGCACCGTCACCGTGACCGATACCGTCGCCAACGGCGACTCGCATCCCGTGAGGGTGGTCAATGTAGCGGGCGACACCATCACGTTCGCATCGCTGGACTCCATCAGGGGCATTGACAACGTGGAAATCCTCACCGATACCACCAGAACAGTGCCCACGGTCACCGCCAACGTTTTCAACCCCGACCCGCAAAGGGCATTATGGCTGTCGGCATTGTGTCCCGGACTGGGGCAAATCTACAACCGCCGCTACTGGAAACTGCCCATCGTGGTGGGCGCTTTTGTGGGACTGAGCTATGGCGCGTCGTGGAATAACCGCATGTATAAGGACTATTCCAAGGCCTATCGCGACGTGATGGACGATGACCCTGACACCCGCAGCTACATGGACTTCTTCCCGCCCACTGTGGAAGAGAGCGACCTGAGCGCCGCATGGCTGCAGAAGACGATGAAGAACAAGCGCGACTACTACAGGCGCTACCGCGAAATCTGCGTCATCTCGATGGTGGGAATCTATCTCATCAACATCGTGGATGCCTATGTAGACGCCTCGCTTGCCCACTTCGACATCTCGCCCGACCTGACACTCGACGTGACGCCAGCCGCCATCGACAGCCCCATGACAGGCGGGCGCTTACCCTCGTTGGGTGTGCAATGCGCCATCAGCTTCTAAAAACACTTCAGAATTAAAAAAACAACAACAGATATGACAAGACAGCGACTCTTAATTTTACTGCTCATAGCCACAGCGATGGCTTCGACGACGTGGGCTGCTCAACGGCAGACCAAGAACAACATCCTATCGCTCAAGAACTCCATCACCGACGATGACATCGTCTTCCCCGAGAGTTTTGATGCCGATGTCCACCAACTGATGACCAACTGGTACTTGCAGAACTACACGGTCCTGGATGCCGATGTGGAGAACAAGTCACACGGCGAGGTGAACGAGGAAACCTACATCCGTCGTCTGGCAGCCATCCCCTCGGTCATCGAGATGCCTTATAACCAAATCGTGCGCAAGCACATCGAGCGCTACGTTTATCGCAGTCGCACCCTCGTCGAGGAGATGCTGGGCATGAGCCTTTACTACATGCCCATCTTTGAGCAAGCCCTTGAGAAAGAAGGCCTTCCGCTCGAACTCAAGTACTTGCCCATCGTCGAGAGCGCCCTCGACCCCAATGCCGTGTCGCGTGTGGGTGCTGCAGGACTGTGGCAGTTCATGATCGGTACCGGTAAAGGTCTAGGACTGGAGGTCAACTCACTCGTGGATGAGCGCCGCGACCCCTACCGCTCCAGCGCCATGGCAGCCAAGTACCTCAAGAACCTGTATCAGATCTATAACGACTGGTCACTGGCTATCGCCGCCTACAACTGCGGCCCGGGCAACGTCAACAAGGCCCTGCACCGCAATGGCGGCACAGGCGACTTCTGGGACATCTATGAGTACCTGCCCAGGGAGACACGCGGCTATGTCCCCGCATTCATCGCCGCCAACTATGCGATGACCTACTACAAGCAGCACAACATCAGCCCGTCGCTGGCCAGCAAGCCGCTCATCACCGACACCGTGAGTGTGAACCGTCGCATCCATTTCGCACAGATCTCCGAGGTGCTGAACATCCCCATCGAGGAAATCCGCACCTTCAACCCGCAGTACCGTGCCGACGTGATTCCGGGCGATAACCATCCCTACACGCTCGTGCTGCCTTCACAGCAAATCTACAGCTTCATCATGAGCGAGGACAGCATCGACAACTACCGCGATGACCTGTATGCCCATCGCGAAGTGGTGGAGCCGGGAGGACAGACGATGACGGCCGACGAATACATCAACGGTGAAGGCCACACCGACCAGACGAGGACAATCATCCACAAGGTGGAACGCGGCGAGACGCTGTCATCGATCGCCTCAAAATATGGCATGACACCTGGCGAACTGATGTCGCTGAACAACATGAGCAGCGAACGCGTGCGTCGGGGCGATAACCTCAAGGTCAGGGCCTACAGCAATGTTGCCAGCGCCGACAATGAGGACTTGCAGCCCACCGAACAGAGCCAGAATTCACAAGCCGACGAAGACCTGGCCATGAGCGATGCTGCCAGGGAACAGGCACAGTTCGACGAGGTGAAAGACATCGAGCGCAAAGCCGCCGAGAAGTCCCCCTACAAGGGCTCCTACACCGTCAACGTCGACAACATGGACTCCCAAAAGAGCAAGAAGGCTGAAACCCGGACCGAAGACCAGACCACACGTCAACATGCGTCCAAGACCAACACCTCGAACTGGCGCAGCCGCAACGCAAAATACAACGAGAAGGACCATCACAGCGCCAAGAACAGCAAGGGCAAAGAGAGCACACGCAGCTCCAAGAGCAGCAAGAAACAGCACAAACCCAAGCAACCCAGCGAGGTGACCGTGCAGAAGGGTGAGTCGCTCACCAAGATTGCCGAGAAAACGGGCGTGTCGGTCAACGACCTCAAGCGCGCCAACAACTTGGATGACGGCAACAAAATCAAGGCTGGCGAAAAAATCAAGATTCCCACCCAGGAAGAAGCTCGTCAGGCCGCCAATGACAAGAAAGGCAGCAAGTCGTCTAAATCAAGTAAATCTTCGGGAAGCAGTAAAGCCGGCAAGTCTTCGAGCAAGAGCGGTTCAAGCAAGTCAAGCGGAAAATCCTCAAGCGGAAAGAAGTCCAAAAAGAAATAAGGCTTTTTGAGGTTTTAGCTTTTAGGCTTTAGGAGCTACACTACCACCTAACGCCTAATACCTAACACCTAACACCTAATACCTAATACCTAAAGCCTAATACCTAACGCCTAAAGCCTAACACCTAACGCCTAATGCCTAACGCCTAACGCCCAATCAAGTCCACGATTACTTCGCGGGCGATCAACAAACCAGCCGCGGCAGGAACAAACGCGTTACTGCCCGGCTGTTTTTTTCCATCGACATACACGGGCACATCGGGGTTAAACTGCGGCTCCTCCTCGCTATAGACGCACTTGAAGTGGTGGATGCCCTCGCGGTGCAACAGCTTGCGCAACATGCGGGCCAGCGGGTCGATGCGGGTGGAGTCAAAATCGGCCACACGAAACGCCATCGGGTCCATCTTGTAGGCAGCGCCCATCGAGCAGATGTGCGGCACACCCATGCGCAGGCAGCGACGAGCGATTTCCATCTTGGCGGTGATGGTGTCCAGGCTGTCCACCACATAGTCAAAGCTGCTCATGTCAATCTCATCGGCATTCTCGGGCAGGTAGAACTGCCGATGAGTCGTCACCTTGCAGTCAGGATTGATGTCATGCACGCGCTCGGCAGCCACATCCACCTTGGCGCGGCCTATCGTGCTGTGCAGGGCGAAAATCTGGCGGTTGATGTTCGTCACACTCACCGTGTCGTCATCCACCAGGTCAAGCGAGCCCACACCGCTGCGGGCCAAGGCCTCGACCACATAGCCGCCCACGCCGCCGATGCCGAACACCGCCACGCGGCATTGCGACAGCCGCTCCATCGCGGCCGCCCCCAGCATCAACTGGGTGCGTGCAAACGGTGACTCATTGATTCTCTCATCCTTTTCCATCGCTCGTCTTGTTTTTAGGCTTGCAAAGGTAGTAAAAAAAGCAACAAATGTCGCTTTTTAGTTAGGAGTTAAGATTGAGGAGTTAGGAGTTATTTGGCATCCGCATTCTTTTTGTTGAAAACAACTGGAACAACTAAGACAATTGGGCATCCGCGTTTCTTTTCTTGAAGACAACTGGAACAACTAAGACAATTGGGCATCCGCGTTCGGTTTTTAAACGGCGAATTTAGCGGATTAGACTAATGGCATCTGCCTCCCATACGGGCAGCAGATGCCACTGATACACCTTTACACGCGCCGACAGGCGCTTATACACCCATACACTGCGGGCTAACGGCCCGCTAACGTACCACGATCTTTTTGCCCTGGTGGATGTAGATGCCGGGGACGGTGGGGACGTCCTTGCCCACGGGCTGGCCCATCAGGTTGTAGTAGTTAGCGTCAAGCGGGCGGCGAGTCTTGTCGGCCACCACCTCGCCAATGCCGTCAAAGTCCTCTTCGCGATAGCGAAAGCCCTTGTAGATGATCTCACCATTTTCAATCACATGGCTCAAAGCGAAAATAACGGAAGAACCTATGGTCATTTTTCGTAGAGGGAAAAGTGTGTAGCCCTCTAACATACCCTCCATTATGTCATAGCCTATTCCCTCTATGATAGAGAATAAAGGCGTTGGCATGTCGCCAGCACCAATAGCAAATCGTCTTAGCATGTGATTTCCTGTAGCGATTGTGTCAATAGACACGGTGCTATAATAGAAGGGAACATCCTCATATTCCCACCCGAGTTTTTCTGTCAGGTAGGCTGCTGGATCATTGAAATCATAAAGGGTAAATTCTTCACCATCAAAGATGTTTTCATTATAACTCACACCCATGCCTATTAGACAATCCATATAAATCTTGCGGTTAGGGACGAAACCATAGACAACCTTGTTCTCCTCGCGCATATAAACAGGGATTGTGTCGTTCTCCTCGTTGATGGCGTTACCGTAATATTTGTGCATCGCCTTGTAGGTCTTCCCGTTGATTACCGTGTCACCCCTGAATTCCAATGTCAGGTAAACCTTACCCAGAGCAAGATTTGGATTATGGGGTGAAAATGGATAATCATAATTAGTATAGAAGTACACCCACTTGGCACCTTCTCGTACGAAGGGAACATACTCATATTCCTGCGCCACTGCTTGGGTAATGCCCAGCAGGACAAGTAAAGTAAGTAATGTCTTTTTCATAATAGTTCAATTTTTATAGGGTTGCTTGCCGCAAATTTATGAAATAATTCTGCGGCAAGCAACAGGATTCATTAAAAACATGAGGGATAGACTGTGAAAGTCGCTCCCTGTTCCACTTTAAAGCCATCTTGAAGTGTCACTGTTCCTGACGCCTCGATTTCATATTCAATGCCGCTTTTCACAGTCACCTCACCTGGGGTGCGATTACTGTCAATGGCGTTTCCACTTTGTTTGTACTTTTCAATATTCATAGGCATTTTATTTAAGTTATTAATATTATTGTTTTTATTGTTTTTATTGTTTTTCAATCTGGAAGAAGCCCTCGAACTCGTGGCCCGTGGGCGAGGAGATGGTGATCATGTACTCACCCGAAGTCAAGGAGGAGACGTCGATGGTGTCGTAGATGCCGTTGACCTGGGTGGAGATGACCGTGAGCCATGTCGTCATGGACTCGATCTCCACATCATAGTAAGTCACTTCCCCGCCACCGTCGATGATAATGACCTGGGTACCATTGTTATAGTACACGTCCGGCTGATCGGCAGGGATGGGATGGTCAAGGTGGTTGTGTTGATTCCCACTGTCCCTAAATACGATTTGTTCATTGTCAGCAGAGATGCTGACAGACGAAAAACACAAAGCAAGAATTGTAAGGATTATTCTATTCATAAAAAAACAAAATGAGAAAAGATGTTTCACAAAATTATAATGAAAACTATTACGATGCCTTTTATTCACATTATTTCTTTTTTCTTGATTTTACACATTTCTTTATTTGTTGATAATCAGATAACTACAATCAAAACCATTGACTATTGTTCTTGTTGTCTTGAAAAAATACCATATAATTTTCCATAAACCACTTATATTCTTGTTATATAAAAGAACTATTCCAAAAATGTGTAAAATAAAACTATTACTTTCGGTAGTATTACACTAGCTCATTTTTAGGCAATGAATTAAGAAGATTATGATAAGCGGCATCATCATGTTTCAGATGTGCTGCCAAAAGAACCGCCTGAGGTCGTTGTTCCCTCACGACGTGGCTGCATTAACAGAAGAATCATGTGGGGTCAGTCTAAACCGTTACCGTTAATGGGCTAGGTTTTTAAGTGTCTTTCATTTATCTTCTAAAAAACGTGTAGATTGAATTCTTACCTATTCAGATCGTTTTTGATGTCATCATCCTATTCAGATAATCTTGTAACGAGGTGTCAAGATTCAGTTTTTTAGCAATAATCCTTCTTTTGTTGCTGATATATTTGGGATTATAGTTTAATGCGACAGCTATCTCCACATAATTGAAACCACAGCATGCAAGCTCTATGAACCTGATGTCTTTTTCGTTAATATTTGAATTTTCAGCAAGATTGGAAATCAGATTATCATATCGCTTGTCAAGATATTTGCGAAGGTAATCCCAGAAATTATTGTCGGCAATTTCAGCGATGACGGATCGGATTTTCTTTTCAAAAAAGTACTGTTTTTTTACGCTATCAGCTTCTATTGCCGTTTGCATCAAAATGGTGAGTCCTTTCACAAATTTGTCCATGACATCACTGTCGGCAACTGTCTTATCCTGCAAGACGGAACTTTTAATGTCATGATTATGATTACTGCGCGCCTCGCGCACGATTGCCCTGATACGTTTACTTTCTATTATATAATATATTATCAGCAACAAGAAAACAACGGCACCTCCAATGATTAAAGCCCAGATTGTGTTAGACAGGCGCTGTATCTTGTGTATTCTAAGGACTTCTCTTTCATTCTGGTATTGACTATCAATCTGTTGAATGTAATATTGGGTTTTGTCGTTGGAAATCTGATCTGCCACTATATTCATGCTATCGATATAGCGCTTGCTCAATAACTCATGGCCTTTCTTTTTCTCAAGGAGTGAAAGAAGTCCAAACCTCCTCACCCTGATTTGTTCGATTTGGTCCATGCTGAACCTCTCGTCCACCAGATTGATAAAGTAGTCTGCTGAATCAAGGTGACCTTCTTTTGCATATATCATCGCTAAATCAACCAGCAGATCATTATTGATATAGTGTTCGAAATCATTCAAACAACGCAAAGCCTTGCTTTTGGCTTCATCCAACTGAGAGTCATCAGACATTAACTGGCGACAACGCATCTCAAAACAATCAAACTGGCAAGAACTGTCATTCAGTTCTAAGGCTAAATCCAAGGCTTTGTTCAAGTATTTATCGGAATTCTTTCCGCCTGTGATCCCCTCGCACATTCCCATATTATACCAGCAATTTTGTTGAAGGGCTTTGTCTCCTGTCAATTCCAGATACCTTAATGCAAGTTGAAATTTCTCAAAACAGATTTGCTCATTACCATAGCATTTGCGGTATAAATCGGCAATCCTTAAGTTGATGTACCCCATGGTATGATAGTCGGTGGTGTCGGCGGTGGCTTCGGCGGTTTTGTAGTAGAGCATGGCGCTGTCGGGGTGGCCAAGTTCTTCCATGACGGCGCCTTTGTAGATGTAGGCGCGGGTGAGTTTCTCGCGGTCGGCGGGGTGGGCGCGGTACCAGGCGAGGGCGCGGTTGATGTCGCTGTCGCTGGTGGCGGTGATGTAGCAGCGGTAGCGGGCCTGGGTGAGCAGCAGGTCGCGGTAGGCTCGGTCGGCCTCGCTGGTGAGGCTGTCGCGGCTGATGGCCTCGACGAGCGCCAAGGCGCTGTCGGGCGCCGAGCGCATCAGGCTGTCCACCGCCGTGAGACGGCTGTCATAGCGGCGCGTGCCGTCACAGCCCGTGACCACAGCCCCGAGCACCAGCATGACCAATATGACCGTTACCAGATGCCTCATTAATGGACAAAATTAGTAAAGAGTTCAGAAATTCGAAAGAGTTTTGAGATATTTCCTACAGTGTGAATGAGTACTCATCAGATGATGACGCGTTGGAAGGGGGGAGCGGTGATGTCGCAGAAGTCGTTGTTGAGGAACTTGTAGTGGCCGGCGATGGCGATCATCGCGGCGTTGTCGGTGGTGAAGACGCGCTTGGGGATGAAGGCTTTGAGGTGGTGACGACGGGCGTAGTCCTCGACGGCAGCACGCATGCCGCTGTTGGCCGAAACGCCGCCTCCAATGGCGATGGTCTTGATGCCGGTGTCCTTGATGGCCTTGCCGAACTTATCCATCAAAATCTCAATTATCGTGCGCTGCAGCGAAGCGGCCAGATCGGCCTTGTTCTGCTCGATGAAATCGGGGTTCAGTTTGAGTGCGTCGCGCAGGGTGTAGAGGAACGAGGTCTTCAAGCCGCTGAAGCTGTAGTTGTAGCCCTCGACATGGGGCTTGGCGAATTTGAAGGCTTTGTCATCGCCCACGGCAGCCAAACGGTCGATGTGTGGACCGCCGGGGTAGGGCAGGCCCATGACCTTGGCGCACTTGTCGAAGGCTTCGCCGGCGGCATCGTCGATGGTCTGTCCCAGCACCTGCATGTCGGTGGGAGAGTTGACTTTGATGATCTGGCTGTTGCCGCCGCTGATGAGCAGGCAGAGGTAGGGGAAGTCGGGGACTTCGGCATCGGGTGTCTCCTTGACGAAGTGAGAGAGCACATGGCCGTGCAGATGATTCACATCAACCAGGGGAATGTCGAGCGCGAGGGCCAGCCCCTTGGCAAACGAGGTTCCCACATGCAACGAGCCAGGCAGTCCTGGGCCGCGAGTGAAAGCGATGGCGTCGATGTCCTTGCGGCCGATGCCCGCCTGTCGCAGCGCCTCGCTCACAACGGGCACGATGTTCTGCTGGTGGGCGCGCGATGCCAGTTCGGGCACGACGCCGCCATAGGCCTCATGCACCCGCTGACTGGCAATGACGTTGCTCAACAACACTGTGTCGCGCAGCACGGCTGCCGACGTGTCGTCACACGATGACTCTATACCTAATATCGTTACACTCATGGGTGAATTCCTCTTTTCTAAACGCCTGCAAAGGTAGTGCTTTTTGAGTAATCCCGCAAATCATGCCGTGTGCGCACTCATGGCGATTACAAAGGCGGGGTAGTGCCGACGTCAGCACTACCCCGCACAATTCGTTATTCAATCAATGGAAGTTGACTATTGATCAAGGATGGCTTTGATGACGAAGTTGATGTCGGCGATATTGATTTCGCCGTCATCGTTGGCATCATAGACTGAGTCATCATCTTGAGTCAGAATTGCCTTGATGAGAGCATTGATGTCGGCAATGTTGACCTCGCCGTCGCCGTTCACGTCACAGGGATCGTTACCGGATTCCATGCCGAGAATGGTGACGAACATGCGCCACCAGTCGGTGATCTTGTAAGTATTGATTGCCGATTTGGGCACACACAGGGCAGCCGAACTATAGGTGGACGAAGAGAAGCACGTGTAAGCTTCCATCGTGGGAGGTGTTGTTGCCGTACAGAAAATGGTATTCAGCGCTGTGCATCCATAGAAAGCCTTGTCCTTAATAGTTTTCACACCGCTGCCGATGGACACACTGGTCAACGCAGTGCATCCGTAGAATGCCAAGCCACCGATGGAGGTTACCGAATTGGGAATGTTGATCATCTTCAGCCCCGTGCAGCTGGCAAAGGCGTCGATACCGAGGGTGGTGACCGAATTGGGAATTACTACATTGGTCAACCCTGAGCATTTCTCGAAGGCCATGGAATTGATACTGGTGATCGTGTTGGGCATGGAGACATTGGTCAAGCCCGTGCACATGTAGAAGGCCGCATCGCCGATGGCGGTGACGGTGTAGGTCACGTTATTCACCTTGATGGTTGAGGGAATGGTCACATTGCCACTGTAGCTGGGGCTCAGCAATTCCTTGTAAGTGACTTCAACCGTGTTGTTGGTCAGCTTCTTGTAATAGATGCCATCGACACAGAAGTCGAACGGCAGTGCCTCGATTGTGGTGAACATGCGCCACCAGTCGGCACTCTTGTAGGCATTCAAGGCAGCCGCGGGCACTTTGAGCTTGGCGTTTGCATAGGCCGTGTTGGTGAAGCAATCGCTGCCCCCCATGGTTGGTGGCGTATTTGACAAGCAGGTGACAGAGGTCAACGCATTACAGTTTCTGAACGTATATCTGCCAATGTTGGTCAAGCCGGAGCCCAGGGTCACATCAGCCAATGTCGAGCAATTATAGAACTCATGGGTGCCCAATGTCTTCACCGAATTGGGAATGGTGATTGACGTCAACTTGGTGCACATAGCAAAGGCGGCATAATCGATACTGGTGACCGTGTTGGGGATGGTCACACCCGTGAGGTTGCTGCACTCGTAGAACGCATTGTGCGCGATGCTGTTTACCTTGTAGGTCGTGCCGCCATAGGTCACCGAGCTGGGGATGCTGACATTGCCACTGTAGGAGTTGTAGGTGTGGTCCTTATGGTTCACGGCCGCAGTGTTGCTGCTTGTGATATTGTAGTAGATACCATTAACAGCAAAGTCATGAACAGCCTCGGTGGAATAGAAGTTCTTCCAATAGTTGGCAGACGAGTAAGTCCCTTGCGACAGGTAAGGTACCCACAGCCTTGTATTGGCACAAAGAGTGCTGGAGAATGTCGTGCTGGTCACTGTTGGCGGCGTCTTGGCGCGGCAAATCAAGTCCGTCATCGCGTCACAGCTTTCAAAGGCATTACTGCCAATAGATGTCACTCCATTACCGATGATCACCGTCGTCAAAGTGACACATTCACTAAATGCCCTTAATCCAATGGTTTTGACATTGTTGGGGATGGTCACTGTCGTCAATTTTTCGCAATAACCGAAGCATACCTCACCAATTGAGGTAATGCCCGTGCCAATGGTCAAACTTGCCAGTTTCTTGCATTGCAAGAAGGCATTATCTCCCAATGAGGTCACCGAATTGGGAATCGTCACGCTTGTCATATTGGAGCACCAGCAGAAGGCATACTTCTCAATACTGGTCACACTGCTGGGAATGGTCACATTACCCATGTTCTTCTGCAACCAGAAGGCATAACTCTCAATGGTCTTCACAGTGTTAGGAATGACGACACCGGTGAGATGTCCACCGTCATTGGTTCCCCTGAAAGCTTGCGAGCCGATTGCGGTGACCGAATAGGTCACGCCGTCATAGGTCACGCTGCTGGGAATGTTCACCGTGCCGCTGTAGTTGTCAAAATCGGTGTCGCGATAGGTAACCTTCACCGTCTTGGCACTGGTACTGGTAATCTTGTAATAGATACCGAACTTCTCGAAGTCATAATTTGTCTTCTTGATGGTGGTGAAGCTGCTCCAGGGTGCCGTGGTCGTATAGGCATCGTAGGCTTCCTCGGGGACATAGAGCGTCGCCGACGTGTAGGTCGAGGAACTGAAGTTGTTGGTGTTACAGCTCACAGGCGTCTTTCTCATCACATAGATGGACTTCAACGCCGTACATCCCACAAACGCATTGTTGTAGATAGATGTGATTGAGCTGGGCAACACGATAGACGTCAGTTTAGTGCAACCCGAGAAGCTCTCATTCAACAACAGGTAAACTGTTTTGGGCATGGACACGCTGGTCAGTCCGGTACAATTCTTAAAGGCCTGATAGCCGATGCCGACAACGTTGTAGGTTGTGCCTCCATAGGTGACCTTTTCGGGAATCGTCACATCACCGCTGTAGGTATTGAACGACCCACTGTTCTCGACAGTAAGGCCAGTGGAACCAATAGAGTAATAAAAGCCGCCTGTATAGAAGTCATAGGCGGACATGGCCGATGCACTGGTGATGAGAATCACCAAAAGAGCGAATCTGAGTAAATAAGTTAAGTTTTTCATAAGCAATTTATTTATTAGTTAGTAAATTTCATGAGGATTAGGCAAAGATAAGGTTTATTTTGTAAATGTGCAAGCAATTTGCCATTTATTTGAGATAAATGGTAGTAATTATGCGTTATTGTGTGGTGATTCAGAAGCGGAAGCCGGCGGTGACTTCGAGGTTGCTGTAGCTGTTGTAGAAGCTGTGGTTGGTACTGGTGTACCAGTGTCCCTCGTGGCTGAAGGTGAGTGCGTAGAAGAAATTGCCTGCCGTGCGAACCAGTGCCATGCGGCCGTTGATGTTGGTGGACAACAGTGATTTCAATCCGTCGATAGAGTTGGGGAAACTGTGGCGATAGCCGATGCTGGGAACGGCGGTAATGTTGTAGAGCCACCCGTGATGGAAGATCCAACTGTAGCCATAACCGATCATGACCCCGAAGTCGCGGTAACGGAAGCGGTAGTCGGTAACGGCGTCGGGCAGAAACGCCTTCAGCCCGTTTTCGAGCTTGTTCATATTCATGACCACATCCTGGTGGCTCAGATATATGCCGGTCATCAGTGAGCCAGCGCTGCGCTTCTGGTACTTGGAAAAGCAGTAGGCTGCAGCTTGGGAATAGTGGGTGTGGTTGAAGATGTAGTAGGCATCAAGTCCGTAGCTCTCGCGTTTGAGCCCGTTGAACAGCTCGGTGCCTACCCATTTCCCGAGTCGATGGATATGCACTGAACTCTCGTCGTTCTTGCGGAAGTAGCCCTCGATAAAGATGCGTGATGTGGTGAACGAGAACTGCAGTCGGCGGTTGTGGATGAATTTTCCGGCCAGCAGGTCACGAACATTGATCATATAGGTGAAACTGAGGCCCATGCCACTGATGTGGAATCCGAACAGCGATGTGACGTCACTGTTGAGTTGCACGGGTGTTTCCCACTTGCTCAGATGTCCCGAGTAAAAGTCCAGCCAGTTGCTGTTCTTGAGCATGACCTTAAACTTTTTTCCTTTGGTCTTGCCTGGATTGACGACGTAGGTCGTGTCATAGAAATTGAGTGCATGATTGAGCCAACGGTAGGCCTTGACACCGAAGTCCAATACCGGGGGATAGACGATGGTCGTGTCGTTAATGCTCCACCCCTTGCGTAAGATGCGGCGTTTCCACGCGTCTTTGTCGACAACTGGAGTGGTGTCGGTGGGCAAAGTGATGGCTGTTGCCGCGATGTCATGCAACAGTGTGTCGGTCATAAGCGCGCTCTCGGTCATTTGCAACGTGTCAGTCATAAGCATGCTTTGGCCAGCATGAGAGGATACGCACCCCAGCCATGCCGACATCAGCAATATGACAACGCGCTTCAACATCATTCAGTTTTCTGTGATGAGCGCAGGGTGACCATGGGCACAGGCTGGCGCACGCTGCTGTCGCGGTTCTCCTTGGGCGCTGGTGAGCGCTTGGGAATGGTGTCGTCTTGCGCCGGTGCGTTGAGCTGGAGGCGGTTCTTGTGCCGTGGTTTATCAAAATCATGCTTCCACATGACGCCCACACCCTGGGTGGTGAGCGCGTTGCGCAAGTAGTAGTTCTGATCGTTGAAATGGTTGTAAGCCTTGAGGCGGAAGGTGCCCTTGCTGTTGAGCAGATACTCCAGGTCAAAGTCGCCGATGAAGTTGGTGTTGCTGGTGTTGTAGGTGTTGTCGCGGTAGCCGAAGTTGCCGTTGAGCAGCAGGCGGTTGTTCAGTAACTGGCTCGACAACGCCACGTCGACCTCCATGTCGCTGAAGTCGCCCTTGTTGGTGCGGAAGTTGGGCGCGATGGACAGGTTGTCGGTCATCTTGCCCAGGATGTTGCTCAACTGTCCTGCGATGGTTGATGAGGCCACCGAGGTGAGGAACTCGTTCTGGTTCGTCGATGTGCCCGGCATGTACTCGGGCGTGTAGAAGCGGTTGAGCGCGAGCAGGTAAATGATTTGGCGGTTCATCATCTCGTCGGTGCTGATGATGCTCTTGACCTTGTGGTAGGCGTCGGTGGTGAGTGACGGGAATTCCAGGTCGAACGAGATGTCGGGCTGCGAGATGATGCCCTTGGCGCGCAACAAGGCATGTACCGGGACACTGGTGCGGTTCAGGTCGGGATCCTGCCCGAAAGAGTCGTCCAGGTCGCGGATATTGGCGTTGAGCGAATAGACGGCTTCCAGATCCAGCATGGCGGCATAGGGGTCGCCCTGGAAACTGATGCTGCTGCCGTCACGGATGGTGAAGTCCTTGATGATGACGTCCTGCAAGGTGAAGTTGTAGGTGCCCTTGTCAAGCGTGTATTTGCCGTAAGTCTCCAATTCGCCGTTGTTGTTGTAGGTCATGCGCATGTGCCCGCTGCCGGTCGCCTTGATGCGGTCGCCGCCCACGGGGTCCATGATCACGGTGAGGGCCACGTCGGGCGTGATGTCGCCCTGGAGATCGATGTTGTAGGCACTGGGCTCGGAGTTCTCCTCGAGTTGCACCTTCTTGAACTGGTTCAAAATCATCGACAAGGTGTCGACCTCCTCCTTGACCGCGGGAGCAGCCGCTGCATCCCTGTCGCGGAAGGTGATGAAGTCATAGTTGTCGGCCTGTTCGGTATCGTTCATCACAAGGGTGAACTTGCTGTGCGGTGCCGTCGTCATGTTGACCCTGATGTTCACGATGCCGGGTCCGCCTTCAACAAAGCATGCCCCATTGCCATAGATGGTGCCGTACCAGTCGGGGTTGATCGACGGGTCGGTGTCATAGCTCAAGAAATTGTGGGCATCGGTGATGCCGAAGTTGAACTCCGGATTATGGAAGGCGTCGTGCTTGAGCCATCCGCCCAACTTGGCCTCATGGCCCTCACGGTCATGGATGGGGATGTCGCTGAACTCGATGTAGTCGGGGATGACGTGGATGGGCACATCGGATGCGGTGTAGTAGCAGTTCACATAGTCGAGGAAGAAACGGATGGAGTCGGCCACAAGATCACCTTCCAGGTTGATGGTGTGGAAATTGCCGAAAAGAATCGCTTTGCCCGACATCTCACCCTGCACATCGCTGGTGAAGGCCTCCATGTAGGGCTTGAGGAAGGCCACGTTGGCATGGTCGCTGTCGAAGACGATGTAGAGCGAATCGTCGGCAACATAGATGCCGCCGTTGAGCCCGGTATAACGTCCGTTGGGTTGTTCGATGCCACCCTCGACAAGGATGCCCTTGGTCTCATTATCGAACTGGGCCTTGATGTCAAAGTCACCCAACAGGGCATCGTTGTAGGTGATGTCCTTGATGAACAGGCTGGGCGTGTAGAGCCGTGGCGATCCCGACATCAGGTCGCTGGCATATACCTTGCTGGTGGCCCTGCCGCCAAAGTCCACATGGTCGATGGCGAGCGTCTCGAACACATAGTCCAGGTTCACGTCGTTCAGTTCCAGGCACAATTCATCGTCGGGATCGTGCGATACCCTGCCATTGATGTGGATGAACTGGTCGCCATGCCCGCCTGCCACGTTCTCGACGGTCACGACGCCGTTGTCGATGTTCACATGACCCCGTGCCACCTCCCAAATGGTGTCATTGAACACCAGCTGCGAGGGATGGATGTTGAGGTCGGCCTTGAGACCGCCGTTCGTGCCACGGTCAAGCAGGCAGTCCACGTTCAGATTACCGTGGAAGTCATGCTCCATGGGCATGCGCCACGACAGATTGGCGTCCACGAGGTTGTTTTGGCCGCTGGCGTCCAGATTGAGGTCAATCATGCCGTTCTTGGCAGGGTAGCGCGACTGCACGTTCAAGGTCACCTTGTTGGTAGCGCTGTCAAGTTCCACCAACAGCTTTGTCTGCTCAATCACCTTGTTGGCGCCCTGCACAATGAGCGGAGCGTCAACCACGAGGTCAAACGTGGTGTCGCGTTCGCTCAGGTTGCCCTCGATGACGGCCCTGTAGGCCAACTTGACGGGCATGTTGAGCATCTTGTTGAGTTCATCGTCGGGATTGACGACAAGATTGAGGTGCACGTCGTTGAGCATGCCACCGTGCGAGTAATCGGCATAGTCACCAAAGTATTGCGGGAAAGCATTGGAGAGCATGTGCTTGACGGTGGGCACAATCGTCTTAAAGTCATACTGTCCCGACACAAAGCCGTTGATGTGATCGCTCTCGATGTTGATGACCTTGTCGTCGCCATTGTTGTCGGCATTGAGTTGCAGGCTGTTGAAGGTCAGTCCTTTCTTGTGATTGTCGGTATAGGCAAAGTCATTGACTTGAATGTGTCCCGAAGCGTTGTCCAGAGAATTGCCCCAGAACGAAGCTGTGGCAATGGCGCTGAGCCGTCGGTCGGGGTACTTGTCGGTGATACCCAGGCGGGCAAGATTCAGATCGTTGGCCTTGATGTTCACGTCATAGTTTGACTTGGTGCCGTCGAGCACCGCCTTGCCCTCGAGGGTGACGCGCCCGTTGGGATCGTTCATCGCCAGCGAGCCCGTGAAGTCTTTGCCTTGCTTGTCGACGTCGGCTGTGATGTCGTGATAGCGCACCCCCTTGAAATCGATAAACGGCAGATGACCCTGCAAGTGTCCCGAGACGTCCCCGTCGTGCATGAGGGCGTCGACTTGGGCGTCTATCGCCACCTGATCCAGCAAGTCGCGTTTATCCAACAGAGTGCCGATCTGCAGACCATCGGTCTTGACATGACCCGTGAAGCGGCTCACCCCTTGCTGCTGAGCGAGGGTGCCGTTGAGGTTGGCTTTACCAAGCGAGGTGCCCACATTGCCATTGAAGGCGGTGTTCTTGTTTGTGCTGTGCAGTTCACCATCCAGAGTGACATTGCCGCAGCGAGAGATAATGTCGCGGGCTTGAGGTGTCAGTCCAGGGATGACGTTCATGAGTTTGCTCAAGGTCGTAGCCTTGGCGTCCAGGTCGATGCGGTCCAGATCCAGTGAACGGTAACCGCCCTCGGTGGGCAGGACCATGCTGCCCCTTGTGTTGAGGGCCAGACTGCCGTCGTCCAAGCGCAGGTTCAACTCAGGCACTTCGATGCGTGAGCCGTCGCGTACCACCGTTGCGGTGATGTTCATCGGACCATTGAATTGCTTGAGTTGCGGGGCAAAAGCCGCCAGGTCGGATGGAGTGACTGTGCTGCCTGGTGTCCTGATGCACAATGGCATCTGTTTCAGCTCGTTGCCCAGATTCTTGAGCGAACTGTACTCCAGATGCAGATCGTCGAGCGTAATGTCGCTGTTGGGGAGTTTCACTTTGATGTCCTTGACATCGAGCGCGTTATCGGTGATGTGGACATCGGAGGACAGGCGTCGCAGCGAGAACCCGCTGCCCTCGTCGAACGAGAGGCGCTTGATGCGGATGTCAAAGTCATTGTTCTTGAGGCAAGGCAGGGTGAGGTCGGCTCGCAGGTTTTTCACCGCCAGATGGTTGGGGTCGAATTGTCCCGCCTTTCTGGGCTGATTGAGCACATCATAGGTCAGCGCCGACTGCCGAACGACAACAGTTTTTACCTGAATGTCAAAGGGTTTGGGCGGCTTATCGTCCTTGGGCTTGAACGCGTCAATGATGAACTGCATGTTAGTGGGACTGTCCTTGTCGGGACGAGTGACATGTCCCGCGAGTCCGATGATTTCGCCATAGGTGACGATGATGCGGTGGTCGGCAATCAGGTCCCTGAGGCTGATGCCGGCTCCGAGTTTGCTCACGGTCAGCAGGGAGTCGCCCTGTTGGTCCTTGATTAAGACATCGTTGAGTTCCAACCGGTTGAATGGGGTGATGGATACCGAACGGATGCTGACCTCGGTGCCAAGGTATTCGCTCAACGCTTTCTCGCCCTTGTTGCACAGGCGCTCCTGGACAGGATGCAGCGACAAGAGCAGATAGGCCAGCGCGATGATTGCGACGGCGGTCACCAACACGGTCACCACCACGCTGCGCAAAACATTATATGTCCCCTTTGTAATATTCATTTCACTAGTTCACGGTGTGGTGTGCAAATCGAGTGCCAGCACCGCAAATGAGAAACTTAAAAGATGTTATTT
>JAEEGF012360469.1_pt1 | contig 27902 bp, 21 predicted proteins | sample 9134171 | NCBI WGS metagenome assembly JAEEGF01 (sample SAMN16246542, study PRJNA631951) | gut metagenome | biome: gut microbiome; feature: rumen; material: AP-attached | host: Bos | place: Iran: Karaj | collected 2018-10 | reverse complement strand
CGGGTCCTTTGCGGCGGCAATGGCACGCTCCACATGGACCTTCTCCGAGAAACCTTCAAGGTCTGAGAGCTTTGTCGGAGCTCCGATCGAGCGCGCGAAGCGCATCCATGCATTTGCAACTGCCTCTGCCAGTGCCCTGTCGGTAAGCTCCTCCGCATTTCCGTCAAGAAGGCCGTGTGACGCGAAGATCCTTCCCACCACCCTGAGCTGCCTCTGGATAGCCTTGCTGTATAGCACGGCGTAATACGGGTTCATTATCCCGCAGGCCGTACCGTGACCGACTATGTCCACCAATGAGAAACTTGTCAGATGGCCGCCTGAGGTTCCGCCGATCATTATGGCATAACCGCCAAGGTCTGTGGCCAGACCAATGGCCTCTCTTGCCACAATATCATCAGGTTTCTCTATGGCAGTCTTGGTATGTGCTATCACAAGGTTGAAGGCGCACTCTGCAAGCTCCTGCGCCAGATCATAGTTGGCGCTATTGGCGCCGCAGAAGACCTCAAAGGTATGCGACAGCGCATCCAGGGCTCCGTCTATGGTCACGCCTGCCGGCATTGAGCATGTTGTCTCATAATCAAAGAGCGCGCAGGAAGGCACAATGGCCTGGTCCACTATCAGCTTCTTCTGGCCAAGCGCAGGATCCGTGATGTTTGAGTACTTGGTCAGATGTGAGCCGGATGATGCCGAGCACTGGACTGCGACAAGGGGAAGAAGACGCCTTTTCGTCTTCTCAAGTGCGGCCGAGACCTTGCCTGTTCCGAAATAACCGTCGATCTCCGCACCGCAGCAGTCACCTAATGTGGCAAGGACATCTGCGGCCTTGCAGGCGTCTATGGTGGAGCCTCCACCCACTGCCACAATGCAGTCGGGCTTTGTCCTGAGGATGGCCGCGTTGATCCTGTAGACATCCTCCTTCGGGGCATTGGGTCTTGCTCCGGGACACACCTCCCCGCCTGCGATCTCAATGCCGCCGGATCTGAGGCTTGAGAGGACTTTCTCCACAATCTGCCCCATATGGGCGGTGTTGGCCACCACAAGGGCACGCCGGCCGAAACGCTTCACAAGAGAAGCCGTCTTGTCCAGATGACCGGTTCCCATGATGTAGCTGTAACCCTTCCACTTACGCATTATGCCGTAGGCGTTCTCCATGACGCTGTGATCGTCATTGTCTGAAAGTGTCGGATAGCAATCAAATAGTCTCATACGGGAATTATCCACAAATTCCAGCTGAAATGCAAATTATCACACTGACAATTTAGAGAGGGCTGTCGCATAATAGCGGCGGCCTCTGTTTTTTACGCACCTGTTGTCTTAAAATGCCCTGAGCATTATTATAATCGCAATGGACAACGCCACCGAACTGAAGCCTCAGGGCACCAGACAATTCGGTCCCGTTGCCGTGGCATTGATAGTGCTTGCGGTTGTGGGCCTCTTCTCATTCTTTCTGATCGACATCATGATCCCGTTCATCCGTCTGCAGTCGGCCAAGGATGTGGAGGGAGCCGCCCAGCTTCTCAAAGACCGCGGATGGAAGGGCTTTCTGGCAGTCTCGCTCGTCGAGGCGCTCCAGATGCTTGTCGTCTTCATCCCGGCCGAGTTCATACAGATCTCAAGCGGCCTGAGCTATCCTTTCTACATGGCGCTGATCCTCTGTGATTTCGGAGTCTGCCTCGGAGCCACGATCATATTCGTGCTCGTCAGGGTCTTCCATGTCATCAGCGGGGCAGCCGAGCGAAACCGCAAGAAGATAGACCGCATCTCCGCCAACATGCATGACAGGAACACGGTGTTCCTGATTTACCTCCTGTTCTTCATGCCCCTTGTCCCGTTCGGTGCGATCTGCTACTACGGAAGCGGCACCAAGCTCCCTTACAGGAAATACATCCTGACGGTCGCGACCGGCGTTGTCCCTTCAATCATCACAAGCAACCTCATGGGAGCCGCAGGACGTGCGTTCATGTCAAACTCCCTTCCAATCTGGCTCCTGGTGCTGATCATAGTTTTCCTTGCCGCCCTGCTCTTCCTCCTGATCTGGTTCTTCATCAAGAAGTACTTCCTCAAGGGAACCAGCGGCACCCCCGACTCCCCCGCCCAGAGCCTGATGCTATTCATCATGCGTCTGATCCACGGAAGGCGCCAGAAGGTCAACGTCCATGACATCCTGATGGAAAGCGTGGAGGGTCCCTACATCATGCTCGTCAATCACGAGTCATTCTTCGACTTCCTCTATGTGAGCCAGATAGCGCACCACAAGAACCCGGCGTTCGTGATGAACGCCTACTACTTCAACTACGGCATAATGCGGAAGCTAGGCCCTGAGGGCGGCATGATCCCCAAGAAGCTTTTCACCGCGGACATGCCGTTTGTCATCAGGACAGCAAGGACCATCGTGAAAGGCTACCCTGTGGTGATCTTCCCTGAGGGCCGCCTCTCCCCGGACGGAAGGACCAACTTCCTTGTCCCCGGTGCTACCTTCTACCAGAGGCTCAACGTTGACATAGTCCTTGTGAAGATCACAGGCGCATATTTTGCCAACCCCAAGTGGAGAAAGAAGCGCTTTATCTCCGACATAGATGTCACCGTCGAGAAGGTCATAAAGAGTGATGACGTCGCAGCCATGGACGCACAAGAGCTTGAGGACCTCATCGCAAGGACCCTGTACAACAACGCATCAGAGAACCAGAGGACTCTGTTCCCGCAGAGGAACAAGGCCCTGGGACTAGAGAACATCCTCTACAGATGCGCCGACTGCGGTAGCCTGTATACCACAAAAGGAATCGGAAATGATATTGTCTGCTCAAAATGCGGCAACCGTCACACCCTGAATGACCACTATCTCTTTGATGACTCCATCGGTTCAATCCCCGGTTATTACGACAGGATCAAGGATCTGGAGAGAGCACAGCTGGACGCCCTTGAGCTCAAGGCCAAGGTCCGCACAAGGATCTTCGACGGCAAGACCAAGCCGAGAAATGAATCAGGCGAGTGCCTCATGACAAAGGACTTCTTCAGGTATGTCTCATCTTCTGTTGATTTCACAATCAAGCGGGGCGACCTACAGGCAATACCATTCTCCTGCGGCGAGGAGTTCGAGCTTTATTACAACAACAAGCTCTACTACTTCTACCCGGAGGAGAATCCCCAGCAGTGCGCACGCTGGGCCCTGATCTCCGACATGCTCAGCCCTTTGGAATCTCACTCAATTTCTGATTGAAGATTCAGGAGAAATCGGTCAAAATCGCTCTGGAACAGCCGGTCCTGGACAATCCTGTATTTCTCATACTGTGTCTCCGCATGGAGCTTTGCCTGCTCGAAAGTGGTTGCCTGGAGGTTGTAATGCATGGTGTTGTACTTTTTTCCGTCAGCGGCAGTTATTAAGTATTTCTTAACAACTGAATCCTCATGCAATTCCCCATCCGTAAAAACAGTATGCAGATGCTGGCTTATTGCAGGCACGGAGACATCATAAAGCTCCGCCATCATCCTCTGTGTCAGCCAGATGTTCTCATCCTCATACCTGATCTCGAATCTCTCTGAGGCACCGCCTTCTGCAGCAGACGAATGAATGGTGATTTCTTTATTCCTTTTATTCATTCTGACACAACTCCAGCAAACCGGTTTTCATCTGTAGTGTATCATATGTCAATGAGTATTACTATATAATCGTTAAGCGTTTATCTGACCTTCCAGTCCGGCTCCTCGGCAAGGGCAGCGAAGAAGTCCTTTAGGATGCTCTCCTGATAATCGCCCTTGAATGTGCCGTTCCTGAACTTCTCAGCTGAGACTTCCCTGACATTGAGCCAGCTGTTACGCTCGTCTCCGGCGACAATCGGATTGAACAGCACACCGTTGTCCTGTGCGGCCTTGTAATCAGAAGGAGCATCACCGATCTTCAGCACATGGTCAGGCTCATAGCCGTGACTCATGGCCTTCCTGATGCACTGGCTCTTTGTGCCCAGCTCCTGGCCTGCGATTGCGGTCATCAGCGGGGCAATGCCCACGGCAGTGAGCTCACGCACAAGGGCGTCATGAGGAGTGGCGGAAACCACAACCACATCCGCAAACTCCTTGAGCTTTAGGATGGCCTCCTTCACTCCGGGGAAAGGCAAGATCCCGCGCACTATGTGGGCGATGTTTACATCGACCTCCCTGGACCACTGTGCGGCCTGCAAAAGCAGAGGGTCGCAGTCAGGATGGGCCTTGGCATACTCGTCAATGGCAACTGCGCTGAGACTCGGAGTCTCCTCTATCCACTTCTTCAGCGGAGAAAGGTCGGGGAGTACGTAACCACGCTCCTTGAGCTCCGGCCTTGCGTAAGAGAGCTCAAGAGTCCTGACAACAGCCGGAAAGCGGTTCCAGCCGCGTGAGCGTGAGTACAGGTTTACCCACTCATGGACCTCACGGACATACTTGGAAGCACCCTGGAGGTTCCACACGTTCACCACTGCCGGACAGAAGCACTCCTTGTGCTTGAGCTCCATGTTATCCAGAAGACATCCGTCGCTGTCAATGCAGACCAGATAGTCCTTGGTTCTCTTCATCTCAGTCAAAACATCGCCCATTTTGCTTTCTCCTGCTCAGATTCTTGTGTCAATAAGTCCACAGAAGGCATCAACCGGGCTCTTGCCTTTGAACTCGCTCTTGCCCATCATCTTGTCGATCAGGGCATTGAGAGTGAACTCATGCGAGTCATAGCAGTTGATGAAGTTCTTCACCTGAGGCACATCCGCCAGGTGGAACGGGCAGTTGAAGCTGACGAACACAACAGGCAGCTCATCGACGTACCACGGATTGTCCCAGCCGCCCTTGGAGATTGCCCACTCAAGTCTCTGGTTGGTCTTCATGGTTCCCGGGACGTTCGCGAAGCACAGGACCATGTCGTAGTTGTCCGTCAGGTCGCTGACCTTCTGCTTCATTCCGTACAGGCCCTTGTTGCCCTTACCTCCCTTCTTGAGCTCGGCAAGGACGCCCGGCCCCTTCTCCTTGACTATCTCCATGATCTTTGCGATCGGGTCCACGTAGATTGTCACCTCAAAGCCCCTCTCCTCAAGCTTTGCCTTGAGGTCATTGGTGAGCTTGGATCCGTCAAGCGCCATGCCGGCTGCGGCAAGGAACTGGTTCGGATGAGGCCCGACGCTGACAAGCATGATCCTCTTGTGGTCATTCGGTGAGATCGGGAAGAGCTTCTCTGTGCTCTTGACCAGTGTGATTCCCTTGTCCGCAATCTCCTTTGCGAAGAGCCTGTTCTCCTCGGCCCCGATCTTGCAGAGATCCTCTTTCTTCGGGAACTTGTCCATGCTCCAGTTGTCCAGCCCGACATGGGCCTTCAGGGCCAGAATCCTGTGAAGCGCCTCGTCAACACGCTCCTCTGTGAGCCTGCCGTCAAGGTATGCGCTCTTCATATACTCGAAATCCTCATCGATGTCATTGAAGAACAGTAGCATGTCTATTCCGGCCATGATGGCGCCCGGGACTATGTCGCTTCTCTTTCCGGCGCCTGTGAGTCCCACCATGTGTGATGCATCGGAGACAACGGTTCCGTTGAATCCCAGCTTGCCCCTGAGCAGGTCTGTCAGGATCTCGTGACAGATTGTGGCGGGCTTGAGGTCCTTGTCCTCAAGGTCCTTGCCTGTGTTCTTCTTGTAGAAGTATCTCTGGTATGCAGGCATCATGATGTGGCCTGGCATTATGCTCTGAACGCCCTCGGCGAACATGGCCTCATAGACCTTGCCGTAGGTTGCGTCCCACTCCTCCATGCTGAGGTTGTTCAACGAGAGACAGATATGCGGGTCTCTCTCATCGGAGCCGTCTCCCGGGAAGTGCTTTATGGCGCATGCCACGTTGCTCTCCTGCATGCCCTTGAAGTAAGCCTTGCTCATCTCGATGATGAGGTCGGGATCATTGCTCCAGCCTCTGGTGGCAATGCCCGGGTGGTGCCAGTCCTTCACCAGATCCACAATGGGAGCGAATGCCCAGTTCGATCCTGTTGCACGGGTCTCAAGGCCTGCGATCCTGCCAAGCTCATATGCATACCTGGAATCACGGGTGGATGCGATCTTCATCTCGCAACCGACGAATGTGCCGTCCTTGGCTGCTCCGTTACCGCCCATCTCCACGTTTACCGCAGAAAGGACCGGAACCTTGCTGAAGGTCTGGAAGTTATGGTTCATCTCCCACATCTTGTCCTTTTCAAGCGGGTTGAAGCGGATTCCGCCCATGTGCATGTGCTCTACCTCACCCTTGACGTCATCTGCCTCATAGCTGCCGGTAAGATGGACAAAGAGCTGTCCGATCTTCTCGTCGACTGTCATGTTCTTTATCGTGTTCTCGACCCACTCGATCTGGGAATCGTTCAGGTAATAGGGTTTGGCTTTAAGATCAACCATAATGACCTCCCTGGCAGTCCTGCCCGGACGGCCTTTATATCAGTGATTTGTTTGTTTTTTCAGTTTTGTGACTTAGTTCAGTCCGAGCCTTGCATTGATTGCCTTTGCACGCTTTCTGTTATACTTCCAACGTACGAACCTGGCCTGGTTTGCTGTGACTCCGAGCAACACAAGCAGGAAGAATCCTGTTGTTACACTCTGCATTGTCGCAGGCCAGCCAAGGGCGACAAAGCCGTTGGACAGCATGGTCATGGTGAAGTTTCCAAGTATCAGCGCCAATGGAAGCGGACAATACCTTGACATGAAATGTGCGAGGAAGTAGCCCATCAGAGCATTGAAGACAAGACCTGCAGAGTCAAGGGACGCCACGTTCATGATCTGTCCCTGCTCAGAGATGTTGATGAATGCACCCACTCCGAGGAAAAGACCTGCGAACGTGAATCCCATCTGCATTATCTTGGGCTCGTTGAGACCAGCTGCCCTTGCGATATCCTTTCCACCGCCCAGAGCCTTGATGTTATGGCCGTAGGATGATTTCTGGTACAGGTAATAACAGATCAATGCCATGACAAGAAGTACAATGTAGTTATAGGGAGCTGATGCGAACAAGGTGTACTTGTCCCTGATTGTGACTCCCCTGGGGAAGATCACACGGGGAAGAGCCTCATAGATGAAGATCAGGCCTATTGTCAGGACCAGCATGGGGACCTTGAGCTTGTTGTTCAGGAATCCTGTCAGCGATGACAGAAGGACTCCGCAGAGAACGCAGAAGATGAACATTCCGGGAATTCCGGTGTTTGTGAGCTTCATCAGGTTTCCGCCGATGATTGACGATGCCACAACAACAGCACCGGCAGAGAAATCCCACATACCCAGAGTGAGGTTTCCTACGACAGCCATCGAGAGAATCGACGGCACGATGCACTGCTGGAATGTGACCAGGAGCATGCGTGCAGTGAGGGTCCTTCCATGTGATGCAAGTCCGAATATGAGTATTATCAGTACCGGCAACAGTGCCGTCATCAATATGTTCTTTATAAGTTTCTTTGCGTTCAAAGCAAACCTCGCTTTCAGCGGCAGGGGTCACCCCCTGCTGCCTATCAAAAGTTTTATTTTCCCATTCTCGAGACAACGTCTGCCAGTGAGTACTGGTCGCAGACCTTCTCGAACTGTGCAGGTGTGAGATCAGGGTTGAGACCCTTGATCAGGGATGCTATGTACTCCGGTGAGTAGACGAATGATGATGCTGTCTCAACATCGATGTACTTCTGGTAGTTCTTGAAGTCATCTGCGTTCTCGACGAAGAGGAACGGGGTGGCATAGGAGTTTGTCGGACTCTGGATGATCCTGGTTCCGTCGTACATGAAATTGTACAGGGCGGCAAAGGCTAGCATGATCTTGTTGTACTGTCCGCCTGCGATCATCTTGATTGTTCCGTTCTCAAGATAGTCGATTGTGCTCTCTGAGATATCTGCAGTTGCAATCACGACCTTTCCGACAAGACCGTTCTTCTTGATGGCCTGATAAGCGGACTCGTTACAGGCTGTCATGAACATACCGTCCATCTCAGGATAAGCTGCTGCGAATGTGTTGATGGCTGCGCTCCACTTTGCGCGGCTTGCATTCTCAGCAAGGATCTTCATGTCAGGATACTTTGCCTTGACTGTGTCCATGAAGCCCTTGTATCTGTCATCATGGTTCTTTGCTGTTCCAGGAGTGAGGTATGTGATGCAGATCTTCCTGCAGCCGGCCTCATAGAGGACCTTGGCGGCCTCCTCACCGATCCTGTAGTCGTTGTTCACGATTGCACCGATGTAGTTGGAATATCCTGCGAACTGTGCAGCTGTCGCCTCATCGACCGGATCATTGAGTCCGATTACGGCTGTTCCGGCCTTCTTGGCTGAGTCAAGGATGGAGACTGACGGGGAAACTGCGATGAGTCCGTCTATGCCCTTCTGGAGAAGAGCATCAATCAGGGCCTGAGCCTCCTCGGTGTTGTAACCGGTCTCCACGAACTGGAAATCGATGTTGAAATATGATGCCAGGGACTCAAGGCTGGCCTTGAATGACCCGCCGAGAGCATCAGTGAAGGTCGAATACACGACACCGACTGTCTTTCTGGGAAGATCACTTGATGAGGCCTTCTCCTCATCTCCGTTGGCAAAAACCGCTGAGCAGCAAAGCAGAGCGACAATAAGAACAATGAATAATCTCTTTTTCATTTTATCCTCCGAATTGTTTAGAACGAAATCATAGTCACCTGCTTCATGACGGATCTGTCATATGTCAGGGCAACTATCAAAAGCATTATCAGACCCTTGACGCCGGCCACCAGGCTGACATCAAGACCGCACATGATCAATCCGCTGGAGAGGATTGTCATTGTGATTCCACCAAGGATGAACTGCCTGAACTTGGCGAAGCTTCCACCTGACATCGGGAAACCACCAAGGACCATGGCGATCATCATGTTGAACTCAAGTCCGCTTCCGGATGAGCTTGAGACCTGTCCGAGCCTTGTAAGCTGGAAGAAGGCCGCAATTCCGACACAGGCACCCAGGATAAGGTATGCCGTCAGTTTGTACTTGTTGACGCTGATACCTGCCTGCTGAACCGTGTTGGCGTTTCCGCCGATTGCCTTCTGTATCTTTCCGAGCTTGGTGTTCTCGAACAGATAGAATCCGACCACCACCATGACAAGCAGGACAGTCAGCCTGAGCCATGTGGAATTGAAAAGGCTGTATCTGGAATAATCAAGGCTGATCTGACCGCCCGCACTCTCTGCGAACACAGCCAGGAGACCCGCAGCCACAGTCTTGACACAGAGCGATCCCACAAAGGGATGCACGCCGAGTGTGATCGCAACTGTTCCGGTTATTCCGCAGCAGAGCATTCCCACGATGACGGATCCGAGTATTCCAAGAACGGGAGGCAAACCGAGGTTGACCATCAGGTATGCGCAGAGGAACTGGGCAAGACCGCTGGTAGAACCGATGGAGAAATCCATTCCGCCATGTGCGTACACGAAAACGGCTCCGACTCCAATCAGTGTGATTGTAAATACCTGCACCACAAGGTTGGAAAGGCTTGTCTTGGAAATGATCTTTCCCTTTGTGGCAATAATCATGATCACAGTGATCAACACGAAACCCAGAACCGGAAGGATGTTGATCAGTCTCTCTCTCTTCTTCATCTTAAGGGTAAGAGCATCCTGAACTTCTTTCTCTTTCTCCATACTCCCCTCCTCAGATTATGTGCTCGATAATCGTCTGCTCTGTGACGGATTTGTCCCTGCTGACATATGCGGAGATCTTGCCGTCCTTAATGAGCATCATCCTGTCGCTCATTCCGATTAGCTCAGGAAGCTCCTCGGAAATCATTATTATTGCCTTGCCCTGCTTCTTGAGATCGTAGATCAGCTGATACATCGCAGCCTTGACACCGACATCTATTCCCCTGGTGGGGCAATCAAGGATGAACACGTCACAGTCCTTGGCAAGCCACTTGGCAAAGACTACCTTCTGCTTGTTTCCTCCGGAGAGCTCAGAGACCCTCTGGTCTACGTTCCTGCACTTGATGCTCATGGCCTTGGCTTCCTCGTTGGCCATCTTGAGCTCGTCCTTCCTGCTGATCAGGCCCATCTTCTTGGAAAGCTCATTGTATGAGGGAACCACGATATTCTCACGGATGCTAGCATTGAGGATAATGCCCTCCTTGTCACGCTCCTTTGAGACATAGGCGATCTTGTTCTTGACCGCAGTCACTGTTCCGTCTATGACCACGTCCTCTTTGGTCACCTTGCCGGTGAGGGTCTTATTGGCACCGAACAGGACCTTCCCCAGCTCGTGCATGCCGCAAGCGGAAAGTCCACCGATTCCAAGTATCTCACCCTTGTGCAGTTCCATGCTGAAATCCTCCAGCAGGCCATATGTGATATGCTCGGCTTTAAGCACAACCTCATCACTGTAGGAGCCGTCATAGTCCTCGCGGAAATATGTGCCCGTGAGCTCACGTCCTACCATGAGGTTCCTCATCAGTGGAATCTGCATGTGGTCCTTGTCAAGCGTATCGATGATGTGTCCGTCTCTAAGGACTGTGATTGTGTTGCAGACCTCGACAAGCTCATCCAGGTCATGGCTTATGAACAGGACAGCCTTGTTCTCGTCATGCATTCTCTTGATGAGCCTGTAGAGGATTGTCCTGCCCTTGTGAGCAAGAGCGGTTGTTGTCTCGTCAACTATGAGAAGCTGAGGATTGCAGACCATTGCCCTTGCAATCTCAACTATTTTTCTATCTTCAAAATTGAGTCTGCCTGTCAGTGTCTCCGCCTTGATGTCAGAGGCTCCGATGTCGGCAAGTATCTCATTTGCCTTCTTGTTCAGGGTCTTGAAGTCCACAACTCCAAGCTTTGTGTATTCCTCGAGTCTTCCTATGAAGATATTGGATGCGACCGAGATTGTACCGATTGTACCCATCTCCTGGACAATCATGCTTATCCCATGGTTCTGTGCGTCAACCATGTGTTTCGGATCATATAGTTTTCCCTCAAGCTCGAAGGTCCCGGAATCCGCGCGCTGCGCACCGGCCACGATTGAGGAGAATGTTGATTTCCCTGATCCGTTCTCACCTATGAGACCTCTGATCTCACCACGTCTTACAGTGACATCCACATCAACGAGTGCTCTAGTAGGTCCGAATGATTTGCAGATCTTATGTGCTGAAAGAAACGGTGTGTCTGACATTTATTTCCCCAGTTAGCAAGTGATGAGGCCGCCACTGCCGTGGCAGCCTCCCTCAAACTTCGATTACAGCTTGTAACCTGTGATTGTGGTAGTTCTTCCACGTGTCTCAGCTGTTGCAGTAAGTGTTCCGTCAGGATTGACCTGTCCCTGCATGCCTCCACCGAGTCTTGTGAACTCAGCTGTGAATGATCCGTCAGCTGCGATTGTTCCGGCAAAACCAGTCATTCCGCTGCCTTCCATGGCGCCTGAGACTGTCCAGTCCTCACCGATTGTGAACTCCTCACCTGGCTCAGGCTCAGTAGCATCCTGAGAAGTGAACTCAACATAATACTCACCTGCGAACGGGCAGACGTTTGATGCCTCAGCCTTCGGTGCCTCTGCGGCAGGTGCGGCAGCAACAGGAGCTTCCTCTGCGGGAGCCTTTGTTGCACAGCTGACAAGAGCGGCCATGACAGCCAGAACAATCAACAGAACTGTAAACTTCTTCATGAAATCCTCCTTGCAATGCTCTTTCTTGCATTGTTTTCTTAGTCTTATGGCTGAATCTTAGACCAGCCATAAGTCAGGATTTATACTTCCTTAATGTTTTTTGCGTTTTCTTATCACAATCATTTTATTTTTCTGACTTTCCAGTTCTTTGCAGCGTCAATATCTTTCTCTATAAGGGACTCCAGCTAGGAGATTCTCATTCATCCGACTCTTGAAAGAAGCTCATCCGTGTAATGCTTGGAGAACAGGCCTGCATATCTTTTCCAATACTCAGAAGCCTTTATGCAACTTTCCACAGCCGAATTCTGATAAGAGCTATCCGATGACTGATTATACATCCACAGCATCAGCGCGGCATAGTCTTTCTCCGCATAATAGAGGGCAAGGGTCGCCATTGCCTCCTGGTCATCGAGCATTATCTCATACTCTGAACCGTTTTTCGGAGCTTTGCCATTCACCCGGACCTGTGCAAGCAACTCCAATGCTTTCTCTCCATATGATCTGAGTGCCTCGACAATCTCAAAGGCAGTGACATAACCTGTCGTGTCAGACCCTGACAGTCTTGCATCAGCGGAGTCAGCAATTGAGAGCACATTTCCATCAGGGAAGGATATCTTGTTCTTCACCATCTGTGATATCCCGTAATAACCGTAAGTCAGGGTATCACTGAAATTCCCTTCCGGGTACCAGCTGTCACCGTTGAACCAGACAAGCTAGTTCTGTAGCGGGATTGTCTTGCCTGCATTCTCCATGAGAGAGCAGAAGCTCTCCGTCAACACCATAATACTCACCCAGAACATCAGCGAAATACTTGTCTGAGAGCTCAATGTCATATCCATTCTTATCTTGCGTCAAACCAGGAGGCAAAAAGCTCCATCCATGTAACTGTCTCCTCGTTGTTGCCCAGGGCAAAGCCATGATCACCATGGGAGAACTCATGGAACTCATAATCAATGCCCTTCCTCTCCAACGCTGAGACAATGGCGCGTGTACCTTCTATCGGTGTGGTCGCATCGTCAGCTGCCTGAGAAATGAACACCGGCCCCATTTCAGGATCAATGTTTGCCGCTGGATCATATTTTGCAGCAAGTTCCTCGGAATAATCACTCTTGAAGAACCTGTTCTTTGTGGGATTCATGAAGCTGGAGCCCGGATACAGGAGACAGAGGAAATCAGGTCTTCCGCTTACATCGGCAAGCTCATCATTAAACTTGTATTCCTCATCCTGATAATGCTGGCTTTCCATCAGGGCCAGAGAGCCTCCTGCCGAGAAACCGACGAGACAGATCTGATTCGGGTCTATGTTGTATTTCTCCGCATTTGCCCTTATGTGCTTCACGAACCTTATTCCGTCGCTGACAATTCCCCTGTAGTCTGTGTTGATCCTGTAATAGCAGGCAAAACATGTGTATCCATGCTCACGGGAGAAGTACTCCGCTATGTCAGTGGACTCCTTTGGGATGGATCTGGCAATGAATCCGCCTCCGTGGAAGATTATCAGGGCCTTGGTAGGCTTATCTGACTCAACCTGGTACACGTCGAACCACGGCTCATCTGCCTTGCCGTCATAGAACGGGATCTCTGAGGAAGATGCATAGAGCTTGACTGTCTGCACCTGCATCACGACAGGGCCTTTGGGGGCATCTATCTTGTCCAGCACCGGCAGGATGTAATCATTGGCCACTGTGATCCTGGCCTCAGGGGTCAGATGAAGCTCATCGGCAAGGAAAAGCTCGTTGTGATATGTATCAGTATCAGCATCATATGAGAAGCCGTCCATGCCACAGTAAGTCATGTAGTCAGAATGCTGGTCGCAGTACTGCTCAATAAGCTCATTGACCTTCAGAATCAGCGGTGTGTACATGGCTCTCTTGGGTGTGGGCATGCCGCCGACAACCACAATGCGGGAATCTGGCAGGTTCCTGTGGAATTCCTCATACATGGCGATCTTACCGTCCATCATTGAGGCAACAATTGAATCTGCATCCGACATGTCTGTGATGTTTGCATAGTCGTTTGATCCTGTCAGAAGCATCACAATCTTCGGGTTGTACGGGTACAGGAGTTCAGGAGCAGCTTCCAGAAGCTGCTTGTCCGTGACTCCTCCGACTGAATGGTTGTGAACCAGATAAGGGGAAAGGTCCCTCTTCATCAAGGTCCAGTAAGCGAAGTTGGAGGCGCCATAGCAGATGATCTCTCCCGAGCTATTCTCAAGTGCGTTGAACTTCCTGCATTTGCCGAACCATGAGTTGAAGTCACACCTCATGACATCATGAGTCCCGTCAAATGTCATGTCTATGCTGTACTCATTTGTGATGGGATCCAGAAAGAGATTCACCGGCTTCCTGTCAATGAAGATCTGGAGGTTGGCCCCATAGCCTATGGATGCGCTTGTCCAGAATCCTTCCTTGACCTGGTTGCCAAACTTGTAGAGCTTGGCGCTCATGTCATCCTTTGAAAGGACAAGCTCAAGCTTACCGGCATCGCCTTTGAACACAATCCATGATTTGGGAACAGTGTTCTCCTGCTGCACTTCCGCAGGTGACGGAGCAGAGGCGGCAGTTTGTTCCGGTGAATACGAGATCTGAGACTGATCTGATGACGCTGTTGCGCAGCTTACCAGAGCGATGATTGAGACAAAAACTATTGCAAAAGCAAGTATTTTCCGCATATGACCTCCTATCTCCTCTATATGACAGGATAAAAAGCTTCCGGAATCATTTTTTCGATTTCTTGTCTTAATTTGCATTATTTTAAGCTAAAATTTCTCAAAATGAGCATAAATCGTGCAAATTGAATTCAGCAAGAAATCTATATTCAAACTCAGATTGTGGAATTCATCCCTATAAAAGGAGTACCCCATGAGAAGACTTGCCGTATCAGTTTTAATCGTCTCAGCCCTGCTGTTTGCCGTATCCTGTGCCACATCCGCAGGATCAGGAAACTCAAGAACCACTGATCCAATCCCGGAGCAGAAACCGGCTGAGCAGCCTGCGGAGAAAGGAGTCTCAACCGTCGAAGACACAGATACACTTGTAATGCCTGAAGTGATTATGGAAGATACAAGCTCACTGTCACTCTATAAGGCCTATGAGGACCGTGGGATTGAGATTGGTACCTGCACCCTTCCTACGGATCTTGAGGATGAATGGGTCAGAGATAAGATTGTGACCCAGTTCAGCTCATTCTGTCCGTTTGAGGGCTTCAAGGCCTCCCAGCTCCTGGATAAAGAACAAAGCATCCGTAACGGCAAGCTCACTGTTGTCTTTGACGAGACGACAAGGTCAGCCATGCAGTGGGCAAGAGACAACGGGAAGAAGATCCACGGCCACACCCTGATATGGTTCAAGAGCAACCCCGAGTGGATGTTCCGGGAGAACTTCCAGGACGATTCGGCTTATGTCACAAGGGAGATCATGATCCAGAGACTTGAGGATTACATCAAGGGTGTTTTCGAGGGCATTGAGGCAAACGGATGGTCTGATCTGATCTACGCTTTTGATATCCTCAACGAGTACCTCTACACTGACGGAAGCAAGGTCAATCAGGGTCCGTGGACTGACATCATCGGCGAGGATGCGATATGGTTTGCCTTCAAGTTCGCAAGACAGTATGCCCCGTCAGGAATAAAGCTCATCTACAATGAGAGCTACTGTGAGATCAGCGCCTCCAAGCGCGATGCGGTCATTGCCCTGCTCAAGACACTTGTGGATGAGAACGGAAACCCGCTTGTCGACGGAATAGGACTTCAGTGCCGCATGGCTCTCAGGAACAAGATCGATGCCATCTGCTCCAACATCGAGTATATCGCGCAGAACATCGGGGACCTCGAGCTTCAGCTCACGGAGATCGACTGCACGATCTCAACAAAACCTCAGGTGTTTGCCGATAATCTCAAAAAACAGGGCACTTATCTCTGCATCCTCATGGACAAGGTCATTGAGCTTAAGGACAAGGGATATAATGTGACCGCTGTTCAGTTCAGCGGATTCAGGGATGACCTTGACCCCCTCAATGCCGTCTCCAGCTCACCTGCCCTTTACGATGTCAAAGGCCGCGAGAAGTACTCCTATTTTGGAGTTCTCAGGATGAGGGAATACAGCGGCTTCTGAGATAATGCTTATATTATGCGCATATCGTGCGTATATAATGTTGACAATCCCCATATCACGGAGTTTAATACATTGTAAGGAGTCAGCATGCCAAAAGTAGCCACAAACATCAGTCTTGATCCGGAACTCAAGAAAGCAAGTCAGGAACTGTATGCGGATCTTGGTATGGATCTCACAACAGCCATCACCATTTTTCTCAAGCAATCTCTCCGAATGCAGGGGATGCCGTTTACCATCACACGTGATGAACCTAATGAAGTCACCAGACTGGCGATGAAGGAACTGAAGGAAATGGAAACCCACCCCGAGAAGTTCAAAAGGTATAAGAGCTTCAAGACTGCAATGGATGAGATTCTAGAAGATGCTTGACATAGTCCTCTCAACCCAATTCAAGAAAGACATTAAGACTGCAGCAAAGCGAGGATATGACCTTTCTCTGCTTAATCAGGTGGTTGAAGCCCTTGCCAGTGAAAAGGAACTTGATCAGAAATACCATGATCACAAGCTTTCAGGTGAATACTCGAAATTCAGAGAATGCCATCTGAAACCTGATTGGCTGCTAATCTACAGTAAAAACGATAAAGAGTTGCTTTTGCTTTTGGCAAGAACCGGATCCCACGCAGATCTTTTCAGTTAGATTCAGTTACAGTTTCTTGATCCGCCATTTCTCCGCAAGCGAAATGTCATTCTCAACGCTTTTGGTGATCTCATTCAGATCAACATAACCCTGCCTGCACAGTCTCTGCGGCTTGTATTTGAGACTCTGGATCTCGGCATATGCCTTCCAATAATCAAGCGCAGTAGTCAGATGCGCAATCGCAGACTGCCGGTAGCTCTCATCAGAGGTCTCATTCAGCATCCTCATGTCAACAGCAGCCAGAATCTTCTCCGAGTAGTAAAGACCAAGATATGCCATGGCCTCCTGGTCGGAGACAAACTGCTTATATTCACGTTTCTGAAGGTCCGTCATTGAGCTTATATCCGCCGATTCCGCCTTCCGGACCGCTTCAAGGGCGTTCTCTCCGAAGCTCCTGAGATTATCGTAGACCTGGAGAGGTGTCATGAGATCGGTGACAACCTCACCCTTTGATGCTGCCACCGCATAATCTGCTATTGACATCGTATGGCCGTACGGATAGGGATTTGTGCTTCTCATCCACCTCTGGATGTTCAGGTATCCGAAAGTCGCAGGGCTGCTCCACGATGCCTCGGGGTACCATGTCGCGTCACCGTTGACGTAATACTGCTTGTCAATCTGCGGGATAACCTTACCTGCCGCTGCCATGGCATCAAGAAGAGCCGTGCAGTCCGCATTGAAGTGCTCGTTCAGAAGAGCCAGGAAGTAATCATTTCAAAATCCCTCTCCATTCGAAAAAAAACCGGCCCGATGCAGCACCGGGCCGGCAGGTCACCTTTTTACTGTGTGATTCCGGAATTGAAGTACTCACCCTTGGAAGGAACGACATATGTTGCAGGAAGAGGTCTGATCTTCCATGTCTTTGCAACCTTGATGTCCGCCTCGACTTCCTTGGCTATCTCTGCCACATCAAAGTCTCCAAGTCTTGCAAGATGCTGGACGACATAGTTTGCCCTGACAATGGCCGCGTATTTCAGCCAGTTCTGGTATGAGGCCTCAAGGTGTGCCACCGCCGAATCCTGATAGGAAGTGTCCTCCATCTCGTTGTACATCCTGAGGTCAACTGCACCGAGTATCTTCTCAGCATAGAAGAGAGAAAGGTAAGCAATGGCCTCGTCATCGGACAGAAGGTTCCAGAAGTATTTCTCACCATAGCTCATCTTCTTGCTCTGCTTGACCTCGGAACGGATCTTCGCCACATTGGCAAGAACCTCTGTTCCGATCTGGGTGAGCTTCTCCGCCGTCTGGACAGGTGTCACAAGATTTGGATCAATCTCATCCCCGTTCTTGAGTGCCAGACAGTATGTCTCGATCGGCAAGCATCCTCCGCCAGGATAGACGTTGGTGCTTCTCATGAACTTCTTGATGTCGATGTAACCGTTTGTCGAAGGATGGCTCCAAGAACCTGAGACATGCCATGTATAGTCGCTGTTTCCGCTGAAATACTGCTTGCTCACAGTCGGGAAGACTTTTCCGGCAAGGCTGGTGGTCTCGAACAGGAGATCCGTATCTGCCATGTGGTTCGTGCGGTCTTCAAGCAGAGCCTCGAAGTATTCCCTGTCAAGGTTGAAGTTGTAAGTCATGTGACCGATCATCACATAGTTCAGCCAATGCTTCTCGAGGTAGAGCTCGCCCTGGAGTTCCGGATCAAGGCTGGAGTAGTCACGCTGATAGCAGTAACCGTCAGAACCTGTCTTGTAGCCCTTCATCTTCGCTGCAGGCATGCATCCGATGAAGTCCTTGAAGAAGTCGTAGTCACCGAAACGCAGGTCAAAGCTGTCCTCGTTGCGGAACGTTATGACTATGTTGTTGTAAGGATACTTGTCGGCATACCCCTTCTGCTGCGGGGTGCTTGTCGCATACATGTGGGTGCTTGTGAAAGCTGCGCCGTATGTGGGGATACATCTCTCATTGAGACCCTCGTATGAGCCTCCGAAATAGAACGTTCTATCGGGATCTGCTTCCAGTGCGGCATTGATTGCCGGCACATATACATCCTGCAACCACTGGCGTCTGGTTCTCTTGCCCTCATCCGAGTTGTCCCAGCCCATGTTCTCTCCGTCACCGACACTCAATCCCTTGAGAAGAGGATATGTCTCTATCAGGGCCTGAGCGCTCTTGCGGTAATAGTCTTTGGTGACAGGATTGTCAATCTCATCGGTTATCCCGTATTTGCCGTGCTCGGCGAACACGTATATATGCCCAAGTGCCAAATAGAAGTCAATTCCCCTTTCCTGACCGAGCTCCATGATCTTCTGCCAGAATGCGATCTTCTCGTCAATCGTCATCTTCTTGACGACCTTGTAGTTTCCTTCCTGCCAGTGCTCTTCCCTCACTGCGTCCTCAAGGCTGCCCTTGTAGGTATTATCGTATCCGATTGTCGGAACCCAGACATCGTCGATCGCGCAATCAGGATAGTCCTCCACCTTCACAAGGCTGGCAAACGGGTTGACGTTCGTGATGTAGAGTGTGTTGAAACGGTCGCGTGCCATTGTATCGAAGAGCTCAAGCCAGAAATCCAGATCCCAGACGTTCTCGATGTTGTTTATGCCCGAGTCTCCGATGCTGGGATAGCATGGACATCTCAGGTCAAGCGGCACATGATACTTGAATCCGCGCTCCTTTATGTATGGGGTCACGGAGCTGCTCTTAATCTTATCGACTCCACCGGCAATGATGATCTGCTCGGAAAGGTCAAGGCCGCCGTACATCAGGCCGCGCTCGTCTCCTCCTGTGATCTCGATCACCTTGCCCAGGACCTCGATCCTGTAGGACTGCTCTCCGAGCGACGGGTCAATCTCCGCGAATCTGATGACCCACTCCGCGTTGTCATTCACAACACCTGCGGAGACCTTCTCCAAAGCTGTTGCGATATCTCCTGCCGCAAACTGTGCCTGCGGACAGTCAGCTCCCTTGATTGTGACAGTTGTGGTGTAGCTTGGCGCTGTGGCACAACTGACGCACATGAATACAACAGCCATGAAGCAAACGAATAAACAATTCAATACTCTTTTCTTCATTATCATCCTCCGATGTGAAATGTGTGAAATCCCACTGATGGGCCCACCCATATTAAAGAATTTGGTGTTGAGACAGCTGGCATTTACGTTATTTTGATTGTTTCTTCTTTTTTTTAACTTTTTCTTGACTGTTTTTAATTTCCGGCTTTACCATTTCAGCATGGAAAAAGGAAAACTGGCAAGGGCAATATCCGATTTCTCGCTGCTCCCACTGTTCGCGATTAACCGGTCCGATAATTCAATGAGAGTAATCTCCACAGGCTCTCTCCAGGAAGAGGTCCTGGAGGTGTTCAATCCAAAGTTTTTCCTGTCGCTGGTTCAAAAGAACACGGACAAATGCCTCTATAAATACGTGCACAGCACAAGTCTCACATTCCTTGTGTTCAATCTCTCTGACGGGACCAGCTTGATATACGGTCCTTACTATTCGGGAAAAAGGGAAAGCGATCCGCTGATAAACGCAATTGAGAGAAAGCTGGGCTTGAAACTATCAACTCAGAGAAAAGCAAGGATCACGGATTCCATTCGTGTGAAGGACTCCCTGTTCGCTGATGCATGGAAAACCATAATCTGCGGACTATCTGATATTCCGGACACAGAACTCATTGAGGTCAGAGAGGATTCCACGACTGAAAACGAGAGCGTAAGCATTCCCGGTACAGACAAGAACAGGCTGATGGAGAGTGTCATAACAAGTGGCTATGGTTTCGAGCATAGGCTCAGACAAGCCATCATAGAGGCTGATAAGGACAAACTCTATGAGCTGCTTCTGCCCAATAAGGATATCTCCTCAGTGTCTGCTGAGCTCGGGCAGAACATCATGCACAGGTTCGAGAACAAGAAAACCAATTCACTAAAGAATGCCCAGATAATCCTCAACACGATATTCAGGATATCCGCTGAGAATGCCGGGCTCCCACCGATTTACCTGCATTCAGTCTCAGATGAGATTGCCAGGGAAATCGACAAGGCCTCGGACACGGACTCGTTCTTCAGGGTCCTGAATCTGATGATCAATTCCTATTGTGATGCAATCAAGAGAGTCAACATAGGAAGTAAAAGCTACAGGATAACAAGAGTCCAGAAATACATAATCAGCAACCTCAACAGTAAGCTGAAGCTGGAGGATCTTGCGGATGTGGCTGACACATCTCCGCAGCATTTATCCAGGCTCTTCAGGAAGGAATGCGGGACAACAATAACCCAATATATAAGAACTCAGAGAATAAATGAGGCCAAATGGCTTCTACAGACTACCGACTCCCCTATTGTTGAGATTTCAGAGTCATTGGGATTCTCATCCCAGAACTACTTCTGCAATGTGTTCAGGAAGGAGACCGGCCTGACGCCATCTGAATACAAGGCAAAGAGCGAGATCACAAGAAACTAAAACAACACTCAGGTTCCTCTGCATTCAATCTGATTCAGCCTGCTGTTGATCTCCCTTATGTAGGAGTCCTGGATTTTTGCACGCCTCAGAAGCTCCGACAGGGGCACATCCTTCATGGTCATCTGGATCATGTACTCGGTCATCTCTATCTGGGAGCTCACACCTTCCGCGCTGTTGCCCTCTCTGGCCTCCAGGACATCATCCACAACCGCACGTCCCTCAGCTGTCTTTATTATGTTTCCGACGGTGTCATGAACTGACAGATAGCCTTGTCTCACATTGAGATTCAAGCCTTCAAACCAGTTTGAGATCTCCTCAGAAGCCGTGAAGACATAGCTCTTATCAGGCTCATCCACCCTGTTTATCATGCACTTATCCCTCAGACCCCCGGATACAGCCTCTATGCTGTTCTGACCCTTCTCAAGCTGCACTCGGAAGATAAACACATGAGAGCCTCTTTTTTTTCCGATGCTCTTGTTATTGACAAACAGCTCAATTTCTTCGCAATTTGAATAGATTCTGACCTCTGTCTCCTGCTCCGCCCTGTTGACGTATCTCTTAGAGCAGATATGGACAAACGGCTCCTTTGAATACCATGCCTTGATGATGTAGAAGCTGTCCTTCTTTGTTTTCCTATCAAATGTGACAAGCCCCTTGCAGTTGCGTCCCTTTGATCCGCCCTCATCCCTGGCATCAGCTGCAAAGTCAAACATGTTCCAGATATAGGTCCCCCAGAGATACGGACGCTTATCTATTTCCTTGCACATGAACTCATGGAACTGCGCCTGATACTGTTCAGTGTAATCGCTCTTTACAGGATTTGAAGTCTGGAATGCCAGATTGGCATCACAGCCGAATTCCGTAAGTGCCAGAGGCAGCTTTGGATGTGTCTTATGGCAGGAATCAAGGAAATCCCCATTCCCGTCCATAGTCCCCAGATACCAGCCGTAGTAGAGATTGTATCCTGCGATATCAGGGAGTGTGACAATCCTGTCATCTATCGGAAGCATGAACGCATGCGCCATGGCTACAGGCCTGTTCTGATCCATGCCATGGCATAGCTCATACAGCTTCCTGTTGTTCTCATAGACCTCATCACTGTTTCCACCTGCTGTTATCTCATTCGATATGCTCCAGCAGGCAATGCAGCTGTGGTTGTAGCATTGCTCTATGAGCTCGGCCATCTGGCTCAGTGTGTTATCTACTCCATTTTCCATATGCTTTGTGATATACGGGATCTCTGCCCAGCAGATAACACCGGCCCTGTCACAAAGATCATAGAAATACTGGTCATGCTGATAATGGGCAAGCCGTATGGAGTTCGCACCGCACTCAAGGATAAGTGACAGGTCCTCCTCATGCATCTCCTTTGTGATTGCATTTCCGGCACCTTCCCTGTCCTGATGCCTTGATACTCCCCTCAGCGGATAGCTTCTTCCATTGAGGATGAAACCCTTGTCAGGGTTGAACTCAAAGACCCTGAATCCGATCTCATACTCAAGATCATCAACAACCTTGCCTTTCAAGACCAGTTCTGATCTAACAGTGTACAGGAACGGGTCCTTCAGACCGTCCCAGAGATGGACATTCTCGATTGATGCAGATCCTGACGGTCCTTCAAATGAGCATATCAGCTTATCCTTGTCAAGGACAGAGAAGACAACCTTGTCATATTCACCGCTTATCCAAGAATCTGCTTTCAGAATTCCATTCCTGCCTTCGACAACAGGCGTGATTCTCACTCCATGGCCGCCATGAGACCCGAATCCGAAATGAGATGATGACACGATAATTAGATGCACATCCCTGTAGATTCCGCCATAGAACGTGAAATCCGCATTCTGCGGGTAGACTCTGTCATTCACACTGTTGTCCGCGAAGACCAGAAGTTCGTTCTCTTCTCTCAGGTATTCATCAATGCGGACCTGGAATGCAGAGTATCCGCCGTCATGAGTTTTGATAAGTTTTCCGTTCAGATAGACGGCTGCGGATGCGTTCACAGCTGAGAACTCAATGTACAGCTGCTGATCTTTATCAAGGGATGGGGCCTGAAAAACCTTTCTGTAGCAGCAGGTCCCACGGAAATAATCGTTGCCTCCGTCCTGTCCGTCGATGTTGTTCCATGTATGAGGGATAGTGATCTCTTCTGCCTCAACTGCCTTGAGACCGTCCGGACAGGTGCAGTTCTTATAAAACAACCAGTTTCCGTTTAGAAGAATCTCTTTTCTCATTTCAGACACCTCCGCTTTTAAACTAGCGGGAACGATGTAATCTATTTTACATGATTTTATCTCACTTTAAGTTTTTTTAACAATTAATATGTAATTGAAAGAGCATTTCATATCTGATATCCTGTCGCCATGTCAAAAAAACGCGAGAACCTATGGATAGAGCTCGGCAGGCCGATTTATGTCGGTGACAGGCTTCAGGCCAATCTCACAGGCATAACAGCTGTCAGCATCCTCAGCATGGTGCTGGGCATAGTCATGCTTGCCATAAACATCTCGCAGCACAGAAGCCCGCTGATTCTCGCATCATCGGCCCTGTTCGTGGTCGCAGGAGCGATATCGGCCGTAGCCTCCTTCTTCTACAAGGCACGCAGGGTCTCAGAGTTCTGCGCCATCTTCACATGCATCGTTACATTCACATTCTACGCGGTCAGCGGCTCCATGAACGGCTTCTCAGTCATCTGGGCCCTTGTCATGCCAATAGGAGTGAGCTACTTCCTCAGCGTCAGGGCGGGCATATTCACATCGCTGTACTATGAGATCCTGTGCATCGTGCTGTTCTACACCCCGCTCAGGGAGAAGATGTCGGCTTACTACTCGGACATCATCATGACCCGCTACCCGATCGTGTTCCTGACGGTGTCATCGGTCACAATCGTGGCCATGATCAACTACCACAGGATGGCGTTGAGGGAGATCGAGCTCACGGATCACCTGAATGCAGAGGTGCAGAGGCAGGCGGCAATCGCCATCGAACGTGCGGACAAGCTCGAGCTGATGAACGAGGAAGTGGTCAACATGCTTGCAATGGCGATCGATGCCAAGGACCGCTACACCAACGGTCACTCCTTACGCGTCGCATCCTACTCGGAGGCCCTTGCCAGGCAGATCGGCATGCCTGCTGATGAGATCAAGGTCCTCAGACGCGAGGCCATGCTGCACGACATCGGCAAGATCGGAATCCCCGATGCGGTCCTGAACAATCCCGGAGACCTCACAGCGGAGGAGTTCAAGATCCTCGAGTCCCACACCACAATCGGCGCAAGGATCCTTGAGAAAGCCAGCGGGATGGAGGGAGCGCGCGATGTGGCCGAGTTCCACCATGAGCGCTATGACGGCAAGGGTTACCCCAAAGGCCTCAAAGGCAACGAGATCCCCTTCCATGCACGCATCGTCAGCATAGCCGATGCCTACGATGCCATGAACTCAGACCGCATCTACCGCAAGAGCCTCATGCCTGATGCAATCAGGAGCGAGCTTGCCAAGGGAAGAGGCACACAGTTCGATCCCGAGCTTCTCAATGCCTTCCTGAAACTGTTCAACAGGGGAATCCTGGACGACATGCAGACAATCGGCTATCACATGCTGTTCAATCAGGAATAAAAAGAATGGGCCGCCGCAATCTATGCGACAGCCCATTATTCTCCTAACAATTCAGATCAAAGACTCACATCATTATCTCTCCGTCCTTTGACACCCTGTTGAACAGGATCAGTGAGATGATTGTGAACACGGAGACAACCGTCGCAAGGGCACATGCCCTTCCGTCTGTGGCGTTTGCGACAGCCTTGTAGACGGCGATGTTCAGCGTCTGTGTCCTGAACGAGTACAGCAGCATTGAGGATGACAGCTCGGTGATCAGCGTGACCCAGCTCATGATGGCACCGGCGAAGATTCCGTTGAACATCATCGGGATGGTGATCTGCACCAGGGTCTTGAGCTTGCTTGCGCCCAGGGATTCGGCGGCCTCGTCAATTGAGAGCGGTATCTGAGACAGGATGGCCACAGATGACCTGATGGTGTACGGGATTCTCCTGACGCACATGGCAATGACCATTATCGCCGCAGTTCCCACCAGAGGCAGGTACCGGTTGTTGAAGGCCAGGATCATCGAGATACCGACAACGGCGCCCGGAATGACGTACGGGACCATTGAGAGGGTATCGATTGTGGCATTCAGGACGTTCCTGCGCCTGACTGTCAGGTAGGAGATCAGGATCGCTATGACAATGATCAGGATCAGGGCCATTCCGCAGATGCGGATTGTGTTCCAGATGGTGTTGCCCATCCTGTTGAACACATGCTGGTAGCTCTGGAGCGAGAAGCCGCTCTGGAAGACCTCTCCGCTGGGGTTTGTCTTGCGGAACGAGAGGTAGACCAGATAGAGCTGCGGGGCCAGGGCAACTGTGACAAGACCGTAGCCGAACAGGTGGATGAAGAAACTTCCCAGCGGCTTTGCCTTCTTGCGGACCACATGGCTCATGGCGCTCATGGAGAAGCTGTTCTTCTTGGTCAGGTATCTCTGCACAAGGAAGAATGTCAGCGTGATCAGGATCGCAATGACTGATATGGCCGCGGCGAAGTTGTGGTTGGTTCCGACCTCACCGACATACTCGTTGTAGATGATGACAGGGAATGTGGTGTAGCCCTCTCCTATCATCAGCGGTGTTCCGAAGTCCGCTATGGCTCTCATGAAGACCATCAGGGTCGCTGCCAGGATGGACGGCATGCAGAGTGGGATGACAACCTTGAAGAAGCGCTTGACGCCACTGACACCCATGTTGGCAGAAGCCTCAAGCAGCGACTTGTCCACGTTCTTCATTGCACCTGAGACATACATGAACACAAGCGGGAACAGCTTCAGCGACAGGACCAGGAGTATTCCGTTGAAGCCGTATATGTTCGGGATGGTGACCCCGAATGCCGACTTTATGAACTTGGTGATCACTCCTGCCCTTCCCAGAAGGTTGACCCATGCGTATGCCCCGATGAACGGCGCGGACATGGACGAGAGGATTATCAGCATCTGGAGGAACTTGCGTCCTCTGATCTCATACATGTTGTAGAGGTATGCCAGAGGCACTCCTAGCACAAGCGATATTGCGCATGTGCACAGCGCCACCTTGAAGCTGTTGGTCAGCGTCCTGAAGTAATACGGCTGGCTGAAGAACTTCACGAAATGCTTGAAGGTGAGCTTTCCGGTCTTGTCATCCAGGACTGACTGGCTGACTATCTTCAGCAACGGATAGACCATGAAAAGCAGGTACAGCAGGAGCATCACGATGCTGGCTATGACCCAGAAATCAAATTTAGCTTTCTTCTTCATCTGAGCCTCACTTGACCAATGACTTCTCGCCGTCTTCCGTGAACACGTTGATCTTCTCGGCCTTGACCGTCATTGTGACCTCGGTCCCGTTCTCGATGATGTCATCGATCAGGGACTCCTGTATGATCTCTGCCCTGCTTCCGTCCGGGAACTCAATCACATAGTGTGTGTTCAGGCCGAGGAAGGTGCTGTACAGGACTTTTCCTACAAGGCTTCCACCCTCTGAGCTTGTATTGATCACAAGCTCCTCAGGCCTGACCGAGACAACGACCTTCTGGCCGTCCTTGACGTCGGTGAGGTTGGCCATCTTCACGGTGTAGCCGTTCTTGAAGACAATGGCCTTCTCCTTGCCGCTGACCTTCACTGTGGCATCCATCAGGTTCGTGCGTCCGATGAAGGTTGCCACGAACTGGTTGGCGGGCCTCTGGTAAAGGGTCTTGGGGGTTCCGATCTGCTGGATCACGCCGAGGTTCATGACGGCGATCCTGTCGGAGACCGCCATGGCCTCCTCCTGGTCGTGTGTGACGTAGACTGTAGTGATCCCGAGCCTGTTCTGGATCTCCTTGATTACAGATCTCATCTCGACCCTGAGCTTGGCGTCAAGGTTTGACAGGGGCTCGTCCATCAGAAGGACCTCTGGCTCAATGGCCAGGGCCCTGGCAAGGGCGACTCTCTGCTGCTGGCCGCCTGAGAGCTTCTCAGGAAGACGGTCGGCATACTCAGAGATCTTCATCAGTGCCATGAACTCCTCTGTCTTGGCTTTTATAACATCTTTCGGAAGCTTCTTGTTCTTGAGTCCGAAAGCAACATTCTTTCTTACTGTCAGATGCGGGAAGATGGCATAGTTCTGGAAGACCATTCCTATGTTCCTCTTCGCCGGATCCAGGTCGTTGATCAGACGGTCGCCGAAGTAGAAGCTTCCGCCCTCTATTGAGTTGAATCCCGCTATCATCCTGAGCAGCGTAGTCTTACCGCAGCCTGAGGGTCCGAGAAGGGTGAAGAACTCTCCTGGCTGGATCTCCAGGGACAAACCGGGGATGGCGGTGAAATCGCCATACTTCTTTACTGCATCAGTTATTGTGATCTTGACATCCATTGTAGCAACTCCGCTGATAATTAATTGCGTGGCCCCAAGAGACCTTGGGGCCACAGTGTTGAAAAAACAGTTTGAATCAGTTCTTTCCGTACTTTGCCCAGTACTCGTTCCACTTGTCGCAGATGGCCTGCTTGTTCTTTGCCAGGGCCTCTGTGTCAGCGACCTTGTAGTTGATGGTATCGATGTCAACCATTCTTGCGCTGCCGCCTGTGAGCTTTGTTGTTGTCGCAGGTCTTGCTGCGGCATCGAGGTAGGACTGCTGTCCGGCATCGCTCTGGAGGAAGTCCATGAACAGCTTTGCGTTCTCAAGGTTCTTTGCGCCCTTGATGATGGCTGATGCGAATCCGACGCTGGTCACACCCTCTTCCCAGTAGACCATGTGTCCGCCGGTTGTTCCTGCGTCAAGGAGCTTGACGATCGCAGGCTCATATGAGAGACCAACTGCGTACTCACCGGCAAGTGTTGACTTTCCGGGAACTGATGATGAGCTGACAACGACAAGACCGTTTGACATGAGCTTTGCGATGTAATCCCAAGCTGCGTCACTGTCCCAGCCGCCGAAGTCTGTCAGCAGGCACTGGAGGTTGTTCCAGGCTGAGGATGATGATGTCGGGTTGGCCATGACAACCTTGCCGTAGAGTTTCGGATCAAGCAGTGATGCCCATCCGGTGACCTTGATTCCGAGCTCTGCCT
>JAEEGF011375367.1_pt1 | contig 27902 bp, 18 predicted proteins | sample 9134171 | NCBI WGS metagenome assembly JAEEGF01 (sample SAMN16246542, study PRJNA631951) | gut metagenome | biome: gut microbiome; feature: rumen; material: AP-attached | host: Bos | place: Iran: Karaj | collected 2018-10 | reverse complement strand
CGCGCCTGCGCTGCACGCGGCAGCCGCCGCGCCGGTGGATTATGACCTGGCCTTCTCGCGCTTCGGGGAGCTGGACGAGAGCTTCCAGCAGATGCTCCTGCGCAAGATCGACGAGAGCGGCATGACCGACGCCGCCTGCTACAAGCGGGCCAACGTGGATCGCAAGCTCTTCTCCAAGATCCGCAAGGACGTGTACTACAAGCCCTCCAAGCCCACGGCCCTGGCCTTCGCGGTGGCCCTGCGCCTGAGCCCGGAGGAGACGGAGGAGCTGCTGGGTAAGGCGGGCTTCGCCCTCAGCCGCAGCAGCAAATTCGACCTGATCGTGCGCTATTACATCGAGCGGCACGTGTACGACATATTCAAGATCAACGAGACCCTGTTCGAATTCGACCAGGTGTTATTGGGGAACGCAGGATGATTTACACCGAACAGACGAAAAAAGCCATCCGCCTGAGCTTTGCGGCCCATGCGGGCCAGGTGGACAGGTGCGGCCTGCCCTATGTGACCCACCCCCTGCACCTGGCCGAGCAGATGGAGGACGAGGACAGCACCGTGGCGGCCCTGCTCCACGACGTGGTGGAGGACACGGACTATACCATGGCGGATCTGCGGCGCATGGGCTTCCCGCCCCGGGCGCTGGAGGCCGTGGCCCTGCTGACCCACGACCCGGCGGAGCCCTACCTGGACTATGTGGCCCGGGTGAAGGAGCATCCGGTGGCGAGGAAGGTGAAGCTGGCGGATCTGCGGCACAACAGCGACCTGAGCCGTCTGGATCGGGTGACGGAAAAGGATCTGGCCCGGGTGGAGAAGTACGCCGCGGCCCTCCGTCTGCTGGAGGATGAGGGATAAAGCCTTGCCGTGGAAGGCAGGAGCGGATAGGATAAAAACAGAACCGGCGCGCAGAACGCCGGAGGGGAGGAAAAGTCCATGAAGCTGACCAAAATCGTCATTACCGGCGGCCCCAGCGCGGGCAAGACCACGGCCATGAGCTGGGTGCAGAACGCCTTTACCCGCATGGGCTATACGGTGCTTTTCGTGCCGGAGACGGCCACGGAGTTCATCACGGGGGGCGTGGCCCCCTGGACCTGCGGGACGAATCTGGACTACCAGAAGGTGCAGATGGAGCTGCAGCTCACCAAGGAGCGGCTGTTTGAGCAGGCGGCCCGCACCATGCCCGCGGAGAAGATCCTGATCGTCTGCGACCGGGGCGCCATCGACAACAAGGCGTACATGAACGACGAGGAGTTCGCCGCGGTGCTGGCGGACTGCGGCAGGACGGAGCGGGAGCTGCTGCTGCGCTATGACGCGGTGTTCCACCTGGTCTCGGCGGCCAAGGGCGCGGAGGAGTTCTACACCTACGCCAACAACGCCGCCCGCTACGAGTCGGTGAGTCAGGCGGTGGTCATGGACGACCGGCTGATTCAGGCCTGGGCGGGTCATCCCCATCATTACGTGATCGACAACTCCGTGGAGCTGCGGGAGAAGCTGAAGAAGCTGATCGCGCAGATCCGGGACTACCTGGGCGAGCCGGCGCCTCCCGAGATCGAGCGGAAGTTCCTGGTGGCGATGCCGGATCTGGCGGCGCTGGAGAAGCTGCCGGGCTGCCGCCGGGTGGAGATCGAGCAGGCCTACCTGCCCACCACCAACGACGAGAAGCTCCGCATCCGCAAGTGGGTGGAGAACGACCAGGCGATCTTCTACAAGACCCGCCGCCGCCGTCTCAACGGCCGGCGTCTGGAGGTGGAGGAGCGGCTGACGCCCCGCGGCTACACCGAGCTGATCGAGGAGGCGGGCCCGGCGCTGCAGATCCTGCGCAAGACCCGGTACAGCTTCTCCTACGACGGGCAGCTTTTCCAGCTGGATCTGTATCCCTTCTGGCAGGACCAGGCGGTGGTGAAGCTGGAGCAGAACGAGGAAAACGCCGAGGTGCGTCTCCCCGCGGAGCTGAAGCTCATCCGCGAGGTCACCGGGGAGCGGCCCTACAAGGACTACGCCCTGGCCGCCTTGATGTGAGGCCCGCGGACCCTTCCTTTTTTGGGCGCGGAAATCTGCGAAAAAGCGGCGGCGGCACTTGTGCTTTTTGGAAAAAAGGGCTATAATGACCATAGGATGATTTCATCAGTCGAGGAATAAGGAGGAAGCAAATATGAAGAAAACGATTCGTTCTCTGATCGCGCTGCTGCTTGCGGTGCTGATGCTGGGCGCGCTGGCGGCGACCGCCTCGGCCGAGGATGCGGCCGGGAAATACCCCGCCGGGCAGCAGTACAAGGCCGGCGAGGGAGAGACCAAGGTCTACACCGTGCAGGTCTGCGCCGGGCCCAATCTGTCCGGGGCGGAAACCGTCCGGGATGAGATGCTGCGGGACGGCTTCGACAGCTTCCTCGTGGAGGTGGACTGGGGCTACCTCATCATGTGCGGCAAATTCACCGACAAGGGCAACGCCTTCCTGTACCGGGAGATGATCGTCAAGGAGACCGAGCGGAAGGACGCCTTCGTGATCGAGGTCGAGCTGCCGCAGGCCGCGGTGGACGAATTTGTGGAGCACTTCAAGCAGGATCCCGCCTGCGCCAACGTGAAGTTCAACGGCTGGGAGACGCCCACCGGCCCCTTTGTGGACATGAACGCCAATGAGGAGGAGACCGCCCAGATCTATGTGGTGCAGTACTCCTGCGGCGGGAACTTCGACGCGGCCGAGATGCGGCGCGACGAGCTGATCGACCGGGGCTTTGACGGCTATGTGGCGAAGTACCCCTGCTTCTACCGGATCGTGGCCGGCGCCTTTGACAACTGGGAGGACGCCTTCGCCCTCTGCAGGGAGATCCGCCAGGCCACCGGCAACTGGGGCTGCAGCGTGCAGCTTCTGACGCTCCCCGCCTCTATGCTGGGCTGATCGGAACAGAAAACAGAATCAGAACCTAAACGCCTGCCGGCTTTCCGGCAGGCGTTTCATTTTGAACCCCCGATCAAAACGAGCCGGTCTTTGCGGCCGGGACCGCGCCATACCGCGTTGGGCGCCTTGCCCGGCTGTCTCCGGTATGCTCTGCGGAGCCCGCCTTGCCCGGCGCGATTCCGCCTAGCAAAGCGCTGTCCGCTCTCTGTCGGGCTTCGGTATTCTGTGCCGAGGGAGCCGGAGGATTCTGAAAAACCAAACTGGACAAGACTGGAAAACTGTGATACACTTACATTGGATTTGTATAAATATACATAGGTAGAGATGTCTAACAAAGGAGGATGCGAGCATGAAAAGCACCAAGCGCGTTTTCAGTCTGCTGCTGGCGCTGCTGATGATGGTGAGCCTGCTGCCCACGCCTGCCCTGGCGGAGCCGGCCCCGGCCTTCACGCTGCAGCCGGCCAGCGGCAGCCACGCCCCGGGAGAGACCTTTACCGTCACCTGGGCGCTGAATCAGGAGCCCGACCGGCTGGAGCTGGTACGGGAAGACCCTGCAGGGGCCGAGGCCCTCGGCGGCCCGCTTGAGGACGAGGAGCTCTCCCTGATTCCGGTTCGGGAGCTGGACCCGGCGGGGGAGAGCATGGAGCTGAGCGCCCCGGCGGAGGAGACGGTGTTCTATCTTCGCGCCTATTACGGTGAGGAGACCCTGCTCAGCCTGCCCTTTTCTGTGACACTGGAGCCTGTCGAGGACGATGATGCATACACATCGGAGACGGAGCCTGCAGATGAGGCCACAGAAGGGGATGCTGCCGAGATATCGGCAGAGGAGACCGCAGACGGACCTGAAGGACCCAAAGCCGAGGAGACTCCGGATGAGGGAACGGAAAATGGCTCCATCGGTATCCCCACCGAAGGACCTGAAGCCCTTCCGGACGAGCCCATCGCTGACGAGTTGAACGAGGAGTACTATTTCATCACCCAGCCCCAGGACGGCAGCTATGATCCCGCTACGCTGAAATACCACTGCACCTGGACGACGAGTTTCACTCCGAAGCGGGTGGTGATCCGCTATAAGCACTATAGCACCTGGGAAGATTTCGATGAAGTCACCAGCGGACTGTCTGCAAACGGCAGTTATGATTTTCCTGCGGCTTCCGGGAACAGGGAGTATGCGATCAAGGTATACTACGGAACAGGCGAGTATGACTACGTCGGAAGTGGATCCCTCTTCGTCAGCGACGACAGTCTTGTCTTCACTACCCAGCCCCAGGACGGCAGCTATTCGGGATCCACGCTGAAGTATCACTGCACCTGGGTCACCAGCTTCACACCGAAGCGGGTGGTGATCCGCTATAAGTACTATAGCACCTGGGAAGATTACGACGAAGTCACCAGCGGTCTGTCTGCAAACGGCAGTTATGATTTTCCTGCGGCTTTCGGGAACAGGGAGTATGCGATCAAGGTATACTACGGAACAGGCGAGTATGACTACGTCGGAAGTGGATCCATCTTCGTCAGCGACGACAGTCTTGTCTTCACTAACCAGCCCCAAGACGGCAGCTTTGATCCCGCTACGCTAAAATACCACTGCACCTGGACAACGAATTTCAAGCCCCTGCGGGTGGAGATCCGGTACAAAGACTATTATTTTGAGTACTACGACGAGATCTCAGCCCCCCAAGCTAACGGCAGCTATGATTTTCCTGCGGTCTTTGGCTCTAAGGAGTTCTTTCTCAAGGCCTACTATGGTACGGGTACGAACGACTATGTCAGCAGCGATATCTTTACCGTAACGGACGATTCCCTGCTGTTTGTCGTCCAGCCCCGGGATGGCAGCTTTGACCCAGACTCCCAAAGCTATCTTGCCGCATGGCAGACCAATTTTACACCACTACGGGTGGAGATCCGATACAAAGACTATTATTTTGAGTACTTCGACGAGATCACCGAACCCCAGGCCAACGGCAGCTACGAGTTTCCGTCGACCAGCGGGACAAAGGAGTACTTGCTCAATGCTTACTATGGCCCGGGAACGAACGACTACGTCTCCAGCAGCACGTTTGTTGTTTCTGATCAGCCCGTAGTCACTTCCGGCGACTGCGGCTTCATGGAAGCGACCTCGGTACACTGGAGCTATGCGAACCACACCCTGACCCTCTCCGGCAACGGCTTCACGGGAGACTTTATTTCTGCCGACATCGTCCCCTGGGATCATCTGCGCTCCCAGATCACCACCGTGGTGGTGGAGGAGGGCATCCAGGACGTGGGCGCTTATGCCTTCCAGAACTGCCTCAATCTGGAGACGGTCTATCTGCCTTCCACGGTTGTCAAGATCGGCGACTACGCTTTCATCAACTGCCCGAAACTGGCAGACGTCTATTGGAACATCGGCGAGCAGGGGATGTGGGACGTCACCTGGACCCCTGCCCGCAACACGTCCCTGGCCGAAGCTACCAAGCACTTTGCCTTCATCGCCGAGGGCCAGGCTGGACCCAGCCTGACCTGGAAGCTCACGAACGACGGCATACTCAGCTTCTCCGGCTCCGGCGCCATGTATAATTGGACCAGCTCCGACCCCGCCCCCTGGTACCCCTACCGCAGCAGCATCACCCAGGTGCGGTTGGTGAACGTCACCACCGTGGGCGACTATGCTTTCCGGGGCTGCTCCAAGCTCAGTTCCGCCTCCTTCCCCTCGGAGCTGACTTATCTGGGCGTTCGCGCCTTCGGCAGCTGCAGCTCTCTGGCCGCCGTGTACTGGGCGGCCCCCAACTCCACAAACGTGACGGAGATCCCGGAGGCCTGTTTCTCCGGCTGCACTGCCCTGCAGAGCTTTACCGTTCCCAAGAAATGCGCCGTGATCGGGCAGGGCGCTTTCTCCGGCTGCGACGCGCTGACCACGGTGAGCTTCCCCGAGGGCAGCGCCCTGACCACCGTGGGCAAGAGGGCCTTCTACAGCTGCGATAATCTGGGGAACATCAGCCTGCCGGAAGGCGTGACCAGCCTGGGCGACGAGGCCTTCTATAACTGCAAGAGCCTGACCAGCTTCCCCCTGCCCTCCACGCTGACCAGCCTTGGTGCGTCCTGCTTCTCCGGCTGCAGCGCCGTCACCGGCGTGGTCACCATCCCCGCCGGGGTCGCAGAGATCCCGAATCGCTGCTTCCTGGGCTGCAGCGGCTTCTATAAGCTGGAGCTGAGCCCCGGTACCAACCAGATCGGACCCTACGCCTTCTCCGGCTGCAGCAAGCTGACCCAAGTGGACTACGACGGCTTCCGCGTCCAGTGGGAGCAGGAGACCACCCTGGACAGCAGCGGAAACGCGGCGCTGATCAACGCCCACTTCACCTGGCTCTTCCGGACCGGAACGCTGTCCGGCGACGGCGTGCACTGGTCCCTCTACGGCGGCCCCGGCAAGCTGGAGATCTGGGGCAGCGGGGCGACGCCCAACTGGCCCGGCACCCCCGAGGCTGCGCCCTGGTATGCCTACCGGGATTACATTGAGATCATCGATGTGCATGCCGGCGTCACCAAGATCGGCGCCTATGCCTTCGCCAACTGCGCCTCCCTCACCACGGTCTATCTCCCGGACAGCCTTACGCTGGTCGGCGGCGCCGCCTTTTTCAATGATCTCGAGCTGGCGGACGTCTGGTACAGCGGTTCTCTGGTCGAACGCCAGGCGAAGCTGAGCATCGATACCCCCAACTACCCGCTGGAATCCGCCCAGTGGCACTATACCGATATCGGCGGCCCTGTCACCGGCACGGATCTGAGCTGGCTCCTGGATGAAGACGGCACCCTCCGTATTTACTGGGATGAGGACAGCATGGATCAGGGCGAGATGGCCATCCCCGACTATAACGACTACCGCGACACGCCCTGGTACCAATTCGGCGACGGCAACGGCGTGATCTTCCCCATGATCACCTCCATCCAGGTGGATGAGCTGGTGACGGGCATCGGCGACTATGCCTTCGCCGGGCTGGATGAGCTGACAGACGTGCAGATCGCTTCCTCGGTCACACGCATCGGAGAGGGGGCCTTTATGGGCTGCGGCAGTCTGGTGAGCGTCACCATTCCCGACACGGTGGAGACCCTGGGGGACAACATCTTCTGGGGCTGCGGCAGTCTGGAGACCGCGACCCTGCCCGCCGGTCTTACCGCGATCCCCTCCGGGACTTTCTATGCCTGCGACGATCTGACCACGGTCTACCTTCCCGGGACCCTTGAGAGCATCGAAACCAATGCCTTCAGCGGCTGCGCGAATCTGACCGACATCTACTTCAACGGGACTTCCGCCCAGTGGGCCGCCATCGAGCTCAATCCGGGCAACGATCCGGTGAACAGCGCCACGATCCACTTCACGCCGCCGGAGATCGCCGTGGACGCCGTGAACTTCCCCGACCCGGCCTTCCGCGCCTATGTGGCCCAGTACATCGACCGGGATGCCAGCGGATACCTGGACGATTATGAGCTGCAGGAGGCCAATGTCATCTACGCCTCCAATCTGGGCATCGCGTCCCTGCAGGGCATCGCCTTCTTCTACAATCTGACTCATCTGGACGTCAGCGGCAACCCCCTCGGCGGAAGCCTGGATCTCACAACCAACACCCTGCTGCAGAACGTGAACGTCAGCAACTGCGAGCTGAACGGGCTGGAGCTCACGGGTCTCACGCACCTGAACACGCTCCTCCTCTCGGACAACGATACCGGCATGGCCGCGCCGGATCTGAGCACCAACCTGGCCCTGGAGATCCTGGACTGCCATAACTGCGACGGCATGGAGGGGCTGGATCTCAGCGCCAACGTCAATCTGACGGATCTGGACTGCAGCTGGAACCAGTTGGAGAGTCTGGATCTGAGCGCCAATACCGAGCTGCAGCAGCTCAACTGCAGCCACAACAGCCTGACCACGCTGGATCTGAGCGCCAACACCGAGCTGCGGCAGGTGTTCTGCAACAACAATGTCCTCACCGATCTGGAGCTGGGACAGCGGCACTACTCCTTCATCACCCTCAGCTGCTACGGAAACGATCTTTCCGTCCTGGATCTCACCGGCTGCCCCCATCTGCGGGACGCGGTGTTGGAGGGCACCGTCAGCGTCACCGATCTGTACATGGAGCACCGCATTGGCGCGGACTATGTCCAGTCCGACCCGGGCACCATCCTCCAGGCCAGCAGCGAGGGCATCCCCATCGACGCCGAGCACTTCCCGGACCCGGCCTTCCGCGCCTATGTGGCCGGCGAGCTGGATCCCAACGGCGATCTGTGGCTGACGCCCCATGAGCTTGCGTCGGTGGAGGACATCGACTGCAGCGAAAAGGGCATCGCCTCCCTCCAGGGTGTGGAGTACTTCACGGAGCTCCAGACCCTGAACTGCAGCGGCAACGAGTTGACGAGCCTGCGCTTTACCGGCAACCCCCTGCTGAAGGAACTGGACTGCAGCCTGAACGAGGAGCTGGCTGCGCTGCACCTGAGCGCCCTAGGCAGACTGGAGGTGTTGAACTGCAACGGCTGCCTCCCGCTGACCACGCTGAGCGTGAGCGCCAACACCAGTCTCCGTGAGCTGGACTGCCGCGAGTGCGCGCTGACCGGCCTGACCCTGGGCATGCTGGAGGATCTGTGGTACTTGGACTGCAGCGACAACGCTTTAACCGTTCTGGATCTCAGCGGCTGCCCGGCCCTGGAGAATCTGATGTGCAGCGGCAATGCTCTGACCGCTCTGGACCTCAGCGCCTGCCCGGGCCTGCGTTCCCTGGACTGCTGGGATAACAATCTGACCAGCCTGGATCTGACCCTGAACCAGTCCCTGCTCATGGCGGATTGCCACGACAACGCCCTGACGGCGCTCTTCCTGGGGCATCAGCCCTATATGCGGAATCTCTCCTGCCAGCACAACAGCCTGACCAGTCTGGATCTGTGGGACAGCCCCTATCTGCTGGATCTGGTGCAGACCACGGAGCCCATCGGCTATGAGGACTATGTGTACTATCTCAAGGACGGGTGCGAGCTTGATCTGGATCCGGATGTGACGCTTGTCCAAGACCACGAGGGCATCCCCATCGACGCCGAGCACTTCCCGGACCCGGCCTTCCGCGCTTATCTGCACGATGTCCCGGATGCCGACGGCAACTGGTATCTGAACGCCGCGGAGATCGCCGCCACGGATGTGATGTACATCGACGGTCTCGGCATCACCAGCCTCCAGGGCATCCACTACTTCACGGAGCTGGAGGAGCTGGAGTGCGCTGACAACCAGATCGCCCATCTGGATCTCAGCGCCAACACGCTGCTGACTTATCTGAACTGCGACAACAACCCGCTGACGGAGCTGGATCTGAGCGTCCACGCCGCGCTGAACTACCTGAACTGCGCAAGCTGTCAGCTCACCAGTCTGGACCTCACAAACTGCCTGTCCCTGTTTTCTGCAGACTGCAGCGATAATGCGGCGCTGAGCGAGCTGATCCTGCCCGCGGGCGACAGGCTCTGGTCTCTGAACTGCGGCGGCTGCGCTCTGACGAGCCTGGATGTGGTCTGCTGCACGGGGCTTACGAACCTGGACTGCAGCAGGAACGGACTGACCGAGCTGATCCTGGGCGAGAACGAGAACCTGGGCAACCTGGACTGCAGCGGCAACAACCTGGCGCGCGTGGACATCGCCTTCTGCCCGATGCTGGTGGATCTGGTGGAAAACGGGACCTTCAAGGAACAGGACGGCGCGTGGATCTGGTACAAGCCCAACACCAGCTATCGGCTGAAGGTCGATCCCACTACCGTCCCGGTGGTCGACCACGACGGCATCCCCGTGGACGAGGAGCACTTCCCCGACCCGGCTTTCCGCGCCTACGTGGCCGAGCACTGCGACACCAGCGGCAACGGCTGGCTGAACGAGGCGGAGATCAACGCGGTGCTGGAGATCAACGTGAGCGGCAGGGGCATCGAGACCCTGGAGGGCATCTGCTACTTCACTTCCCTGGAGGAGCTGGTCTGCTACAACAACAGCCTCACGGAGCTGGATCTGGAGGGCCTGAACCAGCTGCATTATCTGGACGCCCACGGCAACCCCTTCACGACCCTGGATCTCAGCCCCTATCCCTCGCTGACCATGGTGGAGCTGTGCGGTACGCCCACGCTGACCAGCCTCGACCTGGCCGGTCTGACCCAGCTGGGCTACCTGGACGTGAGCGCCTGCGGCATGACCGCCCTGGATGTGAGTACCTGCCGGAGCCTGACCTTCCTGGATGTGAGCTCCTGCCACGCGCTGGACGTCCTGACTCTGGGCCGGCATGAGGATCTGGATTGCTTCTACGCCTACAACACGGAGGAGCTGAGCGAGCTGGACTTCACCGGCAGCCCGCACCTGGCCGCCGGATATAGCAAGGGCCCGGACAAGGTGGAGGACGGCGTCGCCTGGTACTACGGCACGGCGGAGCTGAGCTGCGAGATGGCCCTTGACCCGGGCCAGGCGGCGATCGCATTCATCACCATCAACGTCACCGTCCGCTCCGCGGCGGAGAACCCGGACGGCGAGAGCGTGGTGGAGATCCCCGGCGGCGGCGAATACCAGAGCGGCCAGACGCTCACGCTGACTGCCCCCGCTGTGGCGCGCTACACCTTCCAGGGCTGGTACTGCAACGGCGAGCTCTATTCCGAAGCGGAGGAGATCAGCTATGCCGTCACCCTGGACAGCCCCAATGAGGTGGAGTTTGTGGCCCTTTACGCCAGCAATCCCTACATTCCCGGCGACATCACCGGCGACGGCAAGGTGAACATGACGGACGTCGCCCTGCTGGCCACCTATGTCAAGGCCCGCGGCAGCGGCGTGGACATCTTGCCCGGCTCCGGCGATGTGAGCGGCGACGGCAAGGTGAACATGACGGACGTCGCCCTGCTGGCCACCTATGTCAAGGCCCGCGGCAACGGCGTGGTGATCTACTGAGGTTTTAGATTTTAGGTTATTGGTTATAGAGGACGGGGGACGCGGAAACGCGTCTCCCGTTCTTCTGCGTCCGCGCCCTCCCGCAAAAAATGTCGCCTGGCGGGCGACCATGCCCGGCGGGGATCCGACTATACTGTGACCGTAAGCAGAAAACAACAACACGATTCACAGAAAAGGAGGAATCATCATGATGAATTGGTACAGAAAGCGGAAGAACGAGAGCGCGGCGCAGAGCTGCGGCGCCCCCGAGGCGAAAAACGAGCTGACCGAGCTGGTGTTTATTCTGGATCGCAGCGGCTCCATGAGCGGGCTGGAGGGGGACACCATCGGCGGCTTCAACGCCCTCATCGAGAAACAGAAGAAGGAGCCGGGCAAGTGCTGCGTGACCACGGTGCTCTTTGACAGCCGCAGCCAGACCCTGCACGACCGCCTGGAGCTGCAGCAGATCCAGCCCATGACCGAGCGGGACTACCGCGTGGGCGGCTGCACGGCTCTGCTGGACGCCCTGGGCGGCACCATCCGGCACATCGTGAACATCCACCGCTACGCCCGCCCGGAGGACGTGCCCGCCCGCACCACCTTCGTGGTCATGACCGACGGCTACGAGAACGCCAGCCGGGCGTTCAGCAGCGACGAGGTCAAGCGCATGATCGAGCACGAGAAGGCCAAGTACGGCTGGGAGTTCCTGTTCCTGGCCGCCAACATCGACGCCGTGGAGACGGCCGGGCGCATGGGCATCGACGCCGACCGGGCGGTGAACTACCACGCGGACAGCATGGGGACCCGGGTCGCCTACGAGGCCGTTTCCTGCGCCGTCAGCGCCCGCCGCAAATGCGCCGCGCCCCTGGCCGCCGACTGGAGCAATGCCGTGAACGCGGATTACGAGAGCCGGAAGAAGAACGATAAGAACTGAAACGGTCAAGGGAGAGAGGCTTCTTTGACACAAGCTGCCGCGTCCCCCGGCGGCAAATTGCGGAGCCGCTCGCCAAAAAGCTTGTATTTCCCGGTTTTTTCCTGTATATTGGACAATGAAAAAACCAAAGGGGGGACCCCTGTGAAAAAGCACCTGCGTCATCTTCTTGCGCTGCTTTTGCTGATTGCCGCCGTGGCCGGACTCTCCGTTCCCGCTGAGGCTGCCGGCGTCAGCTATCCCGAAAACCAGTACTTTAAAAAAGACGAGAATCTGACCAAGGGCCGCGCCGTGCAGATACAGGCCTGCAAGACCTACGAAGCCGCCTGTACTGCCAGAGACGCCCTGCTGAAAAAGGGGCTGGACTGCTACATCTACGATGTGGGAGACTCTTACCGGATCATGTGCGGCAAATTCAGCACCGCGGACGAGGCCCTGCATTATCAGGAGGCCATCTGCATCCAGACGGGGAAGTCGGACCCCTATACCAACAATGTGTATCTGCCGGACTGGGCCTATGAGGAATTTGCGGAGATCTACAAAAAGGATCCCCTCAACAACCAGGGACAGCCCTTCAAGGAATGGGAAAAGCCCAGCGGCGCCTTTGTCTGGGGCGACAGGGCAGAAAATACCAGGAGAGTGTACACGGTTCAGTTCTCCAGCGGAACCTGCTTCACCAGCATGGAGCAGAACCGGGACAAGCTGATCGCCGGTGGCTATGACGCCTTCGTATATAAGGAGAAGGGCTGGTATTACGGCATGGTTGGCGCATTCGACAATCAAAAGGATGCGGAAGCCCTCTGCAGCGAGATCAAAACATATTTGAATCGAACGGATACGAAAGTCCGGGAAATCTATCTGCCCGGATCGACCCCGACGCCCACTCCCACTCCCGCACCCACCCCGACGCCGACGCCCGCACCCACCCCGGCGCCCACCCCGACGCCGACCCCGACGCCCACGCCCCCGCCCACCCCGGCGCCCACGCTGCCGCCCACCCAGAAGCCGCTGGATAACACAAGCGAGGAGGGAGAAAGCACCGCGGAGCCCCCCACGGAGGGAGAAGGGGAAGCAACGCCGTCCGCCGCGGATCCTGCCGCGCAGGTGTCCGCCCATGCAGAGCCTGTGCAGAGTCGGGAGAACAAAGGGATCAAGATCGCGGTTCTGGTGATCGTCGCCCTTAACACCCTGCTTCTGGCGGTTTTTCTGGTGTTCTGGATCCGATCCAGGAAAAAGCGTTCCCAGGCGGTCGGGAGGAATGCTTATCCCGGAGGACAGTCATGGCAGTCCGGGAGAAACTATGATCCGTGAGCGCCGGTAAATACCGGGAAGCATCCGTCCCGAGCGCACGGTACACAACGCATTACGAAAGCATAACAGCATAACAAAAGGGGCGCCCTCACATGAGGGCGCCCCTTTATCCCGCAGCCGAACCAATGCGGCAAAGCTGTGACCCGCATGGGGGGATTGTGAAGGGGGGATTCAATTAGTTAAGGATACAAAAAGCTGAAACTCACGCTTACGGTAGAATTGGGCAACGGCATCTCATTTTTCGCCAGTTGTGGCTTCCTTTTCTTCATCCAGATATGCCCTAAGAATCCGCTCCATTGCCATTGTTACCGTCTGGCCCTTTTCCTCGGCGTAGGCGCGGAGGTCTTCCATGACCTGGCGATCGACGTAGAAGCTGATCTTCTCGCCGTCTTTTTTTGCTCTTGGCATATCAGTTGCCCTCCTTTGCGGTGAGTTCCTGATACATCTTCATCAGGGCGGCCACGCAGTCCGATTCGGTGAAGCCCTTGACCGGGAAGCCGTAGGCGGCCATGACTGCGCGGTCGTTTTGCTGGTGGGCCTTGCGCAGCTCCGGCGGCATGGTCAGTTCATCGTAGAGGTCGGCCAGACTGGCGTCGGGATAAAGAGCACGGGCGTCCAGAATGGCCTGCGCCGTCTGCTCAATTCTCGCCTTCTGTTCGTCGGTGGGAGCAGGCCAGGGGAAATTGTTGTAGACCGCAGGAGAGTAACTATAATCGCTTTTTAGTCTACCCGCAAACACCCGCATCCAAGCCATATGAACGTTGGAAGTCATTACTCCAAAAATGTAAAGCGAAGCATTAGGAATCAGATACAGCTTGTTACTCGCAATAACACTTGGGTCTAAAAAACCGATTGGAATGTATTTCCGATTCTGTGAAGACACTTCTGGAACAGCAAGATAATTCGTGCTCGGCTGTCTTATTTGTGTGAACAGCATCGGTGTTGCGGCATCTTTTCTCACAGATGCGGTTGGGCTTTGTTTGCGGGTTTCTGCCACTTGATTAATTCGTTCCATTATAGGAGAAATCGCCCTGTATGCTTTAGGTGAAACACCGCAAAGCCATAAACAGTATCTTTCAATACTGTTTATTAAGTCTCTCGACCCCATGAAAAGTCGAATGAACGGTTCTGCTTGAGGGTAGCTGGAAATCAGCTCAGTTTTCTCTTCTGGTGAAAGGATAAGAAACCCACCATCTGTTGGTTGACTTCCTTTACTCATTTCAGGAAGCTCTTTGTTAAGTTGCTTTCCTCTTGATTCAATAAAGACATCTGGCGCATCAAGCAAGTACCCGTTTATTCTTTGGACTACACGCTTCGTTGATGTATCAAATAGAATCTTTGTGCCTGAAGTATGGTAGCAAGAAAAGCCGATAATAACACAATGAACCGCGGCTTGATCGCTCGCTTCGCTTTCCCAGATAAAAGTTCTGTATGCAAATTGAATCTCAACATTCTTTTCAAGCATATATGGCCATAATGCGCCTACGGATTCGCCCTGTGTAATGCTGTTGGTGGAAACAAACGCCGCAAGTATTCTAGTTCCTTGCATGATTGCAACCGCTTTGGCATACCATGCTGCAACATAATCAAGTTTCCCATGCTTTTTTAGATCAGCAAACGCGATCTCCATATCCTCAACTTGCGCTTTAGTTCTGTATTGGTGCCCCACAAACGGCGGGTTGCCCATGATGTAGTTCAGCTTGGTCTTATCCACCACGCTCTCCCAATCAAGGCGCAGGGCGTTGCCTTCCACGATGTTGGCATTGGTTTTCAGCGGGAGGAAGTCCAGATCAAGGAGCAGGATCTTTTCCGTCTCCTTCATCATCTGGCTCTCCGCAATCCAGAGGGCTGTCTTGGCTACGGTCACGGCGAAGTCGTTGATCTCGATGCCGTGAAACTGGGCGATGCTGACCTGGATGGGATCGGTGACCGCGTCCATACTGATCTGGCCGTGATGCAGCTGGTCGATCACTTCATTCTCCAACCGGCGCAGGCTCAGATAGCTTTCGGTCAGGAAGTTGCCGCTGCCCGCCGCGGGGTCAAGGAACTCAAGTCCAGCCAGCTTTTTCTGGAAGGAAAGAAGGCTCTTTTCTTTTGTCTTCCAGACAGGAATGGCCTTGATCGCTTCCAGCTCCGCCACTAGATCGTTCAGGAACAGCGGGTCGATGACCTTATGGATATTCTCGATGCTGGTGTAGTGCATGCCGCCGCTGCGACGGGTCTCCGGGTTCAGGGTGGATTCAAACACGGCGCCGAATATCGTCGGGCTGATCTCCGACCAGTCAAAGTCCGCCGAGGCACGGCGGAGCAACAGATCGCGCAGCTCCTCCGTAAAGGGCGGGATGATGACCGCCTCGTCGGCAAACAGGCCGCCGTTGACATAGGGAAAGGCCGCCAGCAGCGGATCGTCGTCAGCCAAATAAGGGTCGCGCTCTTCGGCCTTTTGATTGAGCACGCGGAAGAGCTGTGTCAGTCCCTTGCGCATATCCTTCACGGCAAACTGCGCCATGTAGTCATGGAACATCAAGTGCTTGCCAAAGATCCCGGCGTCCTCGGCATACAGGCAGAATACCAGGCGCACACAGAGCTTGTTCAGGTGTTTCAGCGTCTCGGGGTTCTCTGGATCATGGTACTGCTTTAACAGCCCGTCATACAGCAGCCCAACGACCTCGCCGGCTTTGATGGAAATCTCCATCTCTCGCTGCAGATGCACATTTCCCTTGTCCAACAGGAAGGACAGGCGGTAGTATTCCTTTTCCAGATCGGCCAGTTTAATCTTCTCCGGGTCACCGTGGGGCTTTTCCATGTCGTAGACATAGAACTCCTGGAAATTGCAGGTGACGACCCAGCGCGGGTGCTGGGAGAGCGGCAGCTCCGTGATGTACTTCTTTGCCTGCTGGAAGGGATTGAGCATCGAGCCGTCCGACTGCCGGATCGGTTTGTTCAGATCCTTTCCTGCGCCCTTCTGCTCGATCATCACCTTTGTCTCGGCGATATAGCCGTCGATAAAGCCGGTGGAGCTGTCCAGCTTCACCTGATCTTCAAAGGTGATAAACTTCTCAGGCTCCTCCACGCCGAACACATCACGCAGCAGAGAGAGCCAAAACTTCTGGCTTTCTCCCTTTTCGTAGCCTTTGTCTTCCCAATATTTCGCAAAAGCCTTCGCCGCTGCTTTCTGCTTGGCCTCAGTTATTGCCAATGAAATCACCTCGAAAAGAATTCTGTTGCCATTATAAACCAATTATATAGATAAATCAATCTCTTTCCCGATGGCATTTTATAGGGATGCGGTTTCAAACTAAAAGCAAGTATCGACCGGTGGCCCATAATTCGAGACATGCGAATTATGCCGCAGTCAGAACTAGTTGGGGAGAGCTTTCCCCAAACCCAGCAGAGACGAAAGGACGAATACTGTTTCGCGCATGGAGTTGCATCATGAATACGAGGACGGTACAACACGCCCAAGAGCAGTCGTGTTATTCTGATTGAGAAAACCATTGTCCATGAAGCAACGGAAGACGACTTCGGCTTCCGACAGCAGGAAATCGAAATCATCTTCCGTTTCGTTGGCAAGATCGACTAAGTAGTAAAAAGTATCCTTAACTAAAGGAAACGGGGGAGGGTATGCCCCCCTTCACGTTCGATCTGCGCAAGCAGGGGAGCTTTTCCGAAAGTTCCCCTGCTTGCCCTTTTGCTGTCGACACTTCGTCGACAGCAAAAGGGCGCCCTCGTTCGAGGGCGCCCCTTTCGGCGTCTGGTTGCTTGTTTCGGATTCTTCGCGCAGGGATAGCTTCGCGCCGGGGGAGCCGTTCGGATCAGCTCTTGCCCAGCACCTGCTCCTTCTCCACCTGCAGCTCGTCGATCTTCTGCTTGGACAGCGGATAGACGAAGCGCAGCAGGATGAACACCAGCAGGAACAGCACCGCCGGGATCATGACGGAGGAGTTGTACATGCTCTGCAGAGCCTCGGGGGTGAGCTTCTCGGTGTTGAGCTTGCTGCCCTCGTAGCCGATCTTCAGCAGGGGGACGTTGATGAGGATGGTGGCCACGGTCTGGCCCAGCTTGCGCATGAAGGAGTAGAAGGCGTAGCTGGTGGCTTCGTCGTTCAGGCCGAATTTGACCTTGTTGTAGTCGATGGCGTCGGTGGCCAGGGCCCAGATCAGCAGGAAGATGAAGGCGGTGCCAACGCCGGAGGCCAGGCAGCCGGCCAGATACAGCCACATGCTGGTGATGCCGAAGAGGGCCAGAACCAGCAGCAGAATGTAGAACACGGCGGCCAGCAGGATGCCGTAGGAACAGACCTCCCGGCGACCAAGCTTGTTGCTCAGCTTGGTGGCGAAGAACATGACCACCGCCACGGGCAAATACTGAAACACGGTGGGCCACATGGTGTACTTCGGCATCTCAAAGTAGTTGTGGAACAGGTAAGTGTTGTAGCCCTGGCCGAACATCTGGGCGGCCAGGAAGAGCATGGAGGCCAGAGAAACCGCCATGAAGGGGCGGCTCTTGAGCAGGATCTTGATGACCTTCATGGTCTGGCCCTTCTCCCGGGGGGCGGGCTGAGAGTCCACGCGCTCCTTGCTCCAGCGGTAGCAGAGCAGATAGGCCAGCACGGACAGCACCGCGATGGCGACGGTGCCGATCAGCACCTTGGTGGGGTCTACGATGTCGTTGCCCTCGGCGGTCTTGCTGTACATGACGGAGGCCAGCACCATGGCGGGCAGGGCGCCGAAGACGGAACCGATGGAGCGGAACACGGAAAGGGCGGAGCGCTCCTTGTCGTCGGAGGTGATGACCTGGGCCATAGAGCCGTAGGGGATATTGATGCATGTGTAGAGCATGCCGAAGAGGATGTAGGTGACGTAGGCGTAGGCCAGATAGGAACCGATGCTCAGCCCCGGGATCTTCACGAACATCAGCACCGCGGCCAGGGCCACGGGCACGGCGAAGATCTTGATCCAGTGGCGGTAGCGGCCGTCGGCTTTGGGCTTGGTGCCGTCGATGAGGCGGCCCCAGATGGGATCGTTGACGGCGTCCCAGATGCGGGCGATGACGGTCATGATCATCACGCTCAGGACGCTGATACCCAGGCCGTCGGTGTAAAACTTGTTCATGACGCTCTGGGTCAGACCGAAGACCAGACAGGAGGCCAGGTCGCCCATGGCGTAGCCGATCTTGTCCCTGGTCTGGATCCCGCTGGTGCTGGCAATATAGCCTTGTTGCATAGCTTTCCCTCTCTTTTCATGATGTGATACGGTGGATCTTATTTAGTTTACCAGAGAAAAAGGCCTCCCGTCAACCATTCTTGCGCAATCTGCGGGAGAGAATTATCATCTTTCGGACAGACGCTAAGATCCCGGACGTCTTTTGCCGTTATCAACCGGCCGGAGGGATGTGTCAGGGACGGCGACCCGGCCGCAAAGCTTGTCGGATTTCTATTAGAGTTCAGGATGAACGAAAAGCAAAAGATCCGCCGGCTTTCCGGCGGATCTTCTGCTTTTTCCTGCTTATTGCCGCTTATTTGTGCTCCTTGATGATCTTGTCCAGCATGCTCAGGAGCTTTTCCGGGCTCATGCCGCCCAGCTTGCCGGCCTCCTTGACCGTCATGCGCTTGAGCATGAAGCGGGTGGCGGGGTTATCCATGGCCTTCAGCTCCGGGTAGCGCTGGGGCAGCTCCTTCTCCAGCCAGGGATGATCCTTCAGAATCGCGCTGAGCTTGGTGTTTTCATTGTAAGCCATGTTCATGCTTCCTTTCCTGATGGGATAACCGTATTATAGCACAGCGGGGCGGAGAACGAAAGCTTTTTATTGTGCCCGGGCCGCCTTTATGGTAAAATCGAAGAAAAAAACGTGGAGGCGCGCCATGAAGAGCGAACGCAGCTATCCGAAAATCATCGTTTCCGCCAAGGGGGCCGATTGGGTCAAGGCCGGGCATCCATGGATCTACGAGGGCGAGGTCGTCCGCCGGGAGGGGGACTTTTCCAACGGCTGCCTGGCGGACGCCGTGGACGGCAAGGGCCGCTATCTGGGTACCGGGCTCTGCAGCGAGCAGAGCAAGATCCGCCTGCGGCTGCTCTCCCGCAACGCCAACGACCGCTTTGACGCGGATTTCTGGCGGCGGCGCATCCGCTACGCCTGGGACTACCGCAAGGCCGTGATGGACGGGCAGACGGACTGCTGCCGCGTCATCTTCGGGGAGGCCGACGGCTTCCCGGGCCTCACGGTGGATCGCTTTCACGATCTTTTGGTGACGCAGACCCTCTCGGTGGGGATCGAGAACATAAAAGACATGCTTTTCCCGCTGCTTGTGGAGGTTCTGCGGGAGGACGGGCAGGAGATCCGGGGCCTTTTCGAACGCAACGACGTCTCCATCCGGGAGCTGGAGGGGCTGGAGCAGGGGAAGGGCTGGTATCCGCTGCCGGGCCTGCCCGCGCCGGAGAGCCCCCTCACCGAGATCTGTGAGAACGGGATCTTCTATCGGGTGGACGTGGAAAACGGCCAGAAGACCGGCTTTTTCCTGGATCAGAAGTTCAACCGCCAGGCGGTGGCGCGGCTGGCCAAGGGCCGCCGGGTGCTGGACTGCTTCACCCACACCGGCTCCTTCGCGCTGAACGCGGCCAAGGGGGGCGCGGAGTATGTGGAGGGCTGGGACATCTCCGCCGCCGCGGTGGAGATGGCGAAGGAAAACGCCCGCCGCAACGGGCTGGAGCACATCGCGGACTTCCAGGTGCACGACGTGTTCGACCGGCTTACGGAGCTTTCGGAGCGCTCCCACAAGCCCTTTGACTTCATCATCCTGGATCCGCCCGCCTTCACCAAGTCCCGCAGGACCGCGGACGCCGCGGAGCGGGGCTACCGGGAGATCAACTACCTGGCCATGAAGCTGCTGCCCCGGGGCGGCTATCTGGCCACCGCCTCCTGCAGCCACTTCATGCCCAACGAGCGCTTCGTGCGCATGCTCCAGAGCGCCGCCCGCCTGGCCGACGTGCAGCTCCGGCAGATCGAGCTGCGCCAGCAGGGCCCGGATCACCCCATCCTCTGGAACGTGCCGGAGACGGACTATCTGAAATTCTACCTCTTCCAGGTGGTATGAGCGTCGGCGCGCAGCCGCGCGGAGCGAAGCGGCGCAGAGGGATTTTTGCGTATTTGCGAGTATTTTAAAGTATTCAAGAGAATTCGGGAGATTTGAGGGAACCTTTTCCCGCCTCCGGCGTCCTATCCTCGTAAACCAAAACAGGATAGACGAGAGGAGGTTGGAGGATGTTTATTCTGATTCTTGGAACCATCGGCGCTGCGGCCCTGTTCATCATGCTTGGCCTGCAGCCGGAGACGAAGACCGTGACCGACGCCCGGGGCAACACGGCCGAAAAAAAGACCGGGCGCTACACCTGGAGCCGTCGGCCCGCTCAGCTTCTGGCCCTGGCGGTGCTGGCCGCGGCGCTGCTGCTCAGCAGCGTGACGGTGGTGCCCACGGGCTACACCGGGATCCTGACCACCTTCGGCCGGGTGGAGCAGCGCACCCTCAGCGCGGGCGCGCATCTGATCCTGCCCTGGCAGAGCGTGGTGAAGATGGACAACCGCACCCAGAAGGTGGAGATTACCACCCAGGCCTTTTCCAGCGACATCCAGCAGGTGGATCTGCAGCTTTCGGTGAACTACTGCATCGACCAGGAGACGGCCCAGGAGCTCTACCGCACCGTGGGCGTGGAGTACTATGAGAACGTCATGTACCCCCGGGTGCTGGAGAACACCAAGGCGGTCTTCTCCCAGTACACCGCGGAGAACCTGATCGCCAAGCGCAACGCCCTCTCGGATCTGATCGCCGAGAACACCGCGCAGGACATGAAGTCCTACGGCATCACCATCGTGTCCATCGCCATCGAGGACATCGACTTCACCGACGCCTTCACCGCCGCGGTGGAGGCCAAGCAGGTGGCGGCCCAGAACAAGCTCACCGCCGAGACCGAGCAGGCCCAGAAGACCATGGAGGAGGAGGCCACCGCCCGCCGGGCGGTCATCGCCGCCAACGCCGAGGCCGAGAAGGCGGTCATCGCCGCCAACGCCGAGCTGGAGGTGGTGAAGGTGCAGGCCGAGGCCGCCCTTTACGCCGGCGAGAAGGAGGCCGAGATGAACAAGCGGATCTCCGAGTCCCTGACCGAGAACCTGATCCGCTACTACTGGATCAAGCAGTGGGACGGCATCCTGCCCAGCACGGTGCTGGGCGAGGGGCTGAGCTACATGATCGACCTGACCGAATAAACACGGAACGGACACGGCAAGCGCCCCCGGGGATTATCCCCGGGGGCGCGTTTTCCGTTTATCGTCTGCTTTTCGCGGCATCACGGCAGGCGGACGGTGAAGACGATCCGCTCGCCCTCGTAGGCGGCGGAGATGCTGCCCTTGTGGAGCTGCACGATGGCCTTCGCCGCGGACAGGCCGATGCCGTAGCCGCCGGTTTCCCGGCTGCGGGAGGCGTCCGCCCGGTAGAAGCGGTCGAAGAAGCGCTCCGGATCGCCGCTGCGCTCGGTCACGCTGTTGGCCACCCGCAGCACCGCGCCGCGGCCGTCCCTGCGCAGGGACAGAGAAAGCGTTCCGCCCGCGGGGCTGTATTTCACGGCGTTGTCCAGCAGGATAGAGAGCAGCTGCCGCAGCTGCTCCCGGCTGCCGGAGACCTGCGCGTCCGGGGCGATGTCTGTCTCCAAATGCAGGCCCTTCAGCTCCGCCGGCGCCCGGAAGGTCTCAAAGCTCTCCCGACAGAGCTCGCTGAAGGAGAGCTCCTTCAGCTCCGGCGGGGCGCCCGCCTCGTCAAATTTGGCCAGCGTCAGCAGATTGCCGGTCAGATCGGTGAGCCGGGTCACCTGGGCGCGGATGTTGCGGCTGTACTTGTTCTCTCCGCCGGTCAGCTCCAGGGCCTCGGCGTTGGCCTGGATGATGGCCAGGGGGGTTTTCAGCTCATGCCCCGCGTCGGTGATGAACTGGCGCTGCCGGGCCATGTTTTCCGCCACGGGCCGGATGGACAGGCGGCTGAGCCAGCGCACCAGCAGCAGCATGGCGAGCCAGGCCGCCGCGCCGCCCAGGAGGGAGAGGAAGGCGATCCGGGTCAGATTTCGGTTCTGACTGCTCAGATCCAGGAAAACCACGGTCTTCCATCCCTCGGCGGGCTGGACGATCCGGAACCTCCGGCTGCCGATGCTGCCCCGGGTCTGACCGCTCTCCAGCGCCTGGCGGCCCAGCGTCTCGGCCTCCTCCTCGCTGAGGCCGGCGATCCGCTTGAGATTCACGCCCGCCAGCGCGCCCTCCCCGTCGAAGCGCACGGAGAAGGTCAGCGCGGACATCCGGTCGTTCTCGTCGGGGCTGCGGCGGAAGAAGCCCTCCCGCTCCTCGTTGGGCAGCTCCTCCGGGCGGGGCGCGGGGCCGAAGTCCTCCTGCGCTGCCAGGAGATCCAGCAGCTCGTCGCTCTCCCGGGTGACGGTGACGGCGTTGAAGAGATTGATGCCGCCCAGCAGCAGCACCAGCAGCACCGTGACCGCGATCATGGCGGTGACGGTGAATTTTCTTTGCAGCGTTTGGATCATTTTGGCTCCTCCAGGGTGTAGCCCACGCCCCGGCGTGCCTTGATCTCCACCCGGGAGCCCAGGGCGGCCAGCCGTTTGCGCAGGTAGCTCAGGTAGACCCACACCACGCCCACGTCCGATTCCGTCTCGTAGCCCCAGACCTTCTCCAGCAGCTCTTCGGTGCTGTAGCAGCGGCCGCGGCCCAGCATCAGCAGCTCCAGCAGCTGGTATTCCAGCTTGGGCAGCACCTGGGTCTTCTCCCCGCAGCGCAGCTCCGCCGTCTGCTGATTCAGCGTCAGATCCCCGCAGCGCAGCACCGTGGGGGTGAACTCCTCCCGCCGGCGCAGCATGGCGCGCACCCTGGCCAGCAGCTCGCCCATGGCGAAGGGCTTGGGCAGATAGTCGTCCGCCCCCAGATCCAGACCCTCGATCCGGTCTTCCACCTCGCCCTTGGCGGTGAGCAGCAGCACCGGCGCGCGGCAGCCCTCGGCCCGGAGCCGCCGCAGCACCTCCAGCCCGCTCAGCCTGGGCATCATCACGTCCAGGATGATGCCGTCGTACTCCTCCGTCAGGGCGTAGTCCAGGGCGTCCCGCCCGTCGTACACCGGATCGACCTGGTACTTGGCGTAACGCAGCACGTCGGTCACGGCCTCGGACATGGCCCGCTCGTCTTCCGCGTATAGCAGCTTCATCCGTATCACCTCCCGGATAGTTGGATCGGGGCGATGCACACCATCGCCCCGATCCGTTCTGTGTCAGCCCTGACCCTTCAGATACTCCTGAATGGAGGCGAGGACCACGTCCGCGTCCAGTCCGTGGACGGCGCAGGCCTCCTCCAGCGATTCCCCGATGGAGGAAGGGCAGCCCACGCAGTGCATCCCAGCCTGCATCAAAACATAAGCGATGCCCATGTCATACTCCAGCATGGCGCCCATGGTGGTTTCCTTGGTGATTTCCATCTGCATTGTTCCTTTCTGTCCATGAAAACGACAGGCGGACGGCGGCGCCCGGGGGCGCGCGGCGCGTTCTGCCGTTTGGCGGCGAAGGATACGGGTCCCAATCATTTTCGCCGGGTATTGATTATTATACCAGCTCTCCGGCAAAAATCAAGAGGGGACGCGGGCGCGGACGCGGAAGAAAAGACGGAAAACAAAGGGAAAAAAGGAGCTTTTCTCACCAATTTACTGTTGCAAAGCGGAAAAGTTTGTGCTATTATGTAAATTGGTTGAGTACCATTGTATTTTGGGCAGACGTGGCGTTGACCTGCGGCGGGACCCGAGGAGGAATGTGCGTGTATCTGACAAAAAATGAACTGGAGATCATGGACGTGCTGTGGGAGCAGGGACGTCCGCTTTCACGGGGAGAGCTTCTGGCCCTTCCGGAGAACAAGACCTGGATGGACAGCTCCATCCACATTCTGCTCAACAGCCTTCTGCGCAAGGGCGCGATCCGGGAGGCCGGCTACGCCAAATGCGGGAAAACCAGCGGGCGTGTGTACGCGGCGGCGCTGAGCTGCGCGGAATACCACGTCAGCACGCTGAATTCCACGCAGATGCGTCCGTCTCTGCCGGAGCTGCTGGAGGCCTACCTGGCTGCGATTCCTCTCCCGGAGGAAGACCGAAAGCGGGCGGTGGAGCTGCTGCGCTGAGCGGAGACAAGTGATACAGTCGTCGGGCATCCCGAATCCCCGGGAGGCCCGACGGCTGTTTTTGACGCCCCGGAATCCGCTGTCTAAACAAAGGCCGGCTCGTCCCGGAGAGATGTCAAAAAATGAAACGGCTTTTTTTGCAACTTGCACGAAACTCCGCCGGGACGACAAAAATGCGGCGTTTTTCTTGCATAATCCCCGATTCCGTGTTAAAATGCTGATAAGTATGCATAGTGGGATCTTATGTGTTCATTTATGCAGAGCTGTAATTCCGTGAGGGGGAAGGCATATGGAGAATAAGGCCAAGATCATTACGGTCGCCGGTAAGGGCGGCGTCGGCAAGACGTCGATCTGCGCGTGCATCGTGAGGCTTCTGACGGAGCAATATCCGGACAAGAAGATTCTCGCCATCGACGCGGACCCCGCCGTGGGACTGAGTGTGGCTCTTGGCGTGGACGTGAAGCTGACGCTGGACGACATTCGGATGAGTATCGTGGACAGTGTGGAAAACGGCGAGACCCGGGAGGCGCTGGAGCTTCTCAGCGAGGCCCGCTTCCGCATTTTCGACGCCCTGGTGGAGCTGCCGGGCTTCGCTTTCCTGGCCATCGGACGGCCGGAGAGCTCGGGCTGCTACTGCAAGGTCAATTCCTATCTGAAGGAAGTCATCGGCATCCTGGCCAACAGCTTTGACTATGTGGTCATCGACGGCGAGGCCGGGATCGAACAGATCCAGCGCCGCGTGATGGAGAAGGTCACCCACCTGCTGCTGATCACGGATCAGAGCAAGAAGGGCGGCCAGGTCATCACCACCATCAAGGGGGTGGCGGACGAGCTCATTTCCTATGAGCGCATCGGCGCCATCATCAACCGGGTCACCAATCCCGAGCTGGTGCAGCTCACGGAGGTGCCCGGGGTGGAGATCCTGACCGCGATCCCTGCGGACAGCGCCTTTGCCGCGAACGATATCAAGGGCAAGAGCGTATTGGAGCTGCCCGCGGATTCCGCCATGCTCAAGGGAGTGCGGGAAGCGCTCCAAAAAATAGAAATTCTTTGAAGAAGAGGTGTAACATTTGAAAGATCTTAAGCATCTGATCTACTTCGAACGTCTGCTTGAGAACGCCGACAACGAGCTTGTGGAAAAGGCCAAGGCCGAGGGCGGCGTCTGCCTGGGCTATACCTGCTTCCATATCCCCGAGGTTTTGCTCAATGTGGACAACTGCTTCTCCACCAGACTGCGCGCCCCCAACACCGGCTCCATCGACATCGCCACCTACTACATGTCCAACTACACCTGCGAGTTCGCCCGCGCCCTGCTGGAGCGCGCCATCGAGGGCGGCTATCAGTTCCTGGACGCGATGATCGGCGTGGACGCATGTTCCATGATGAACCGCTCCATGGAGCACTTTGAGATCCTGCAGGTCAACGACAATCCCAAGTTCTTCGTCACCCACACCGATATGCCCTTCAAGATCACCGACTACACCATCAAGGGCTACGTCCGCCAGATGCAGGTCCACGTGCTGGATCGCATCCATGAGGTCTTCGGCGCCGACGTCTCCGACGCCGCCATCCGCAAGGCCGTGGAGGAGCACAACGAGGTCTGCCGCATCATGACCGAGATCAGCGAGATGCGCAAGGCCGAGAACCCCATCGTCACCGGCTATGAGTTCCACCTGCTGAACCTGGTCACCTACACCTGCCCCAAGAAGCTGATCCTGCCCTACCTGCGTGAGACGCTGGAGGAGCTGAAGACCCGCGAGCCGGACGCGAAAAATCCCTTCCGCGCCCGCGTGGCCATCGTCGGCTCCGAGATCGACGATCCCAGCCTGACCAAGCTCATCGAGGGCTGCGGCGCCCTGGTGGTTTCCGACCGTTACTGCTTCGGCTCCACCCCCGGCCGCGAGGTCATCGAGCTCAACGACGAGGAGGACGCCCTCACCCAGATCTGCCGCCACTACATGGAGGTCTCCGAATGCGCCCGCTACATCTCCGACGAGAAGGTGCTGCAGCGCCGCGAGACCGCCGACCGTCTGGCCAAGGAGTTCAAGGCCGAGGGCATCATCTACGAGCAGATGAAGTACTGCGACTACTGGGGCTTTGAGCGCGCGCTGGTCAGCCACATCATGCACGACGAATACGGCTGGCCCGTCCTCTCCATCGACCGTCTGTACAACAACGGCAACTCCGGTCAGCTCCGCACCCGTGTGCAGGCCTTCGTGGAGTCCCTGGAGATCAAGCGCATTCATAAAGAGGAGGGTAAACGATAATGGCAAAAGTACAATACCCCAATCCTAAGTTCTGGAAAGCCAAAGACAACATCGAGTGGAAGAAGCAGGGCGAGAACCTGAAGGAAGTCCTGGGGATCTTCGGCCAGATGCTGAAGGAGACCGACTGGAAGGCCTTCGGCAAGGGCGCCCTGGAAGGCTGCAAGGCCGATATCGAGCGCGTCAAGGGCGAGTACAAGGACTTTATGGCCCTGGACGGCAAGGAGAAGTGGGACCGCGTGGTCAACGGCGAGCGCAGCCTGGGCCGCCTGTACCGCAAGGGCGCCATGGCCACCGTCCGCCGCGAGTGGCGCGGCGTGAAGGACACGCTGTATGATTTCTATGAGTGGGCCCACATGTGGGGCATGCTGCTCATGACCTTCTCCAAGGATCTGATCCCCGCCATGAACAGCGCCCTGTGGTATCGCTGGATGATCTCCTACTTCTGCTGCCACGGCTTCATGGATAAGAACATCCTGGGTCTGCGCGGCTCCAACCTGCGCATGAGCCACGAGGTCACCTTCCAGATCTTCCGCTACGTGGCGGAGAACCTGGTGCTCCTCTCCAAGGCCGACCGGAAGAACGGCAACAGCAACGCGCTGAACAAGATGATGTTCACCTTCGACGAGATGACCATGGGTCAGATCGCCGCCGGCTTCCCCGACCTGTGCGCCATCCCGCACCAGCTGCTGCCCATGTTCCTGGTCTCCGAGATCGACCAGCTGGTCTGCATCCCCTATATCGACGCGGTAGAGAGCTACGGCCTGCCCTCCGACACCTGCCCGGTGCCGTCCTCCGAGTGCGGCGCCCTGGTCATCAACGCCCTGCCTGACATGGGCTCCCTGTTTATCTCCAGCTCCATGCCCTGCGACGGCTCCACCATGGCCTCCTCCTACTTCTCCCGCCGCTTCCCCAACATCCCCGTGTTCCACCTCTGCTTCCCCGTGCGCTACCTGGACGACGAGAACACCGTGCAGATGGCCGCCGAGGACATCAAGGCCTGCATCAAGGCCATCGAGGACGCCACCGGCGCCAAGTGGAACTGGGACGCCTACTTCGCCGCCATGAAGCGCTTCAACTACGAGACCAGCCTGGAGCTGCAGAAGTGGGAGATCAACAAGTCCAACTATCCGCAGTTCATCGGGCCCAGCTACGAGCTCTTCCGCAAGTGGAACTACGAGATGGACGGCGGCATCGACCCGCGCGTCATCCCCTCCATGGAAAAGGTCAACAAGATGCTGCTCAAGGCCTACGAGCGCCGCGAGACCGCCTGGCCCGCGCGCAAGATGCGCTACCGCGCCATCGTCTGGTCCTGCCCGGCCCACTACTACGCCAACTTCTCCAACTGGCTGGCCAACTGCTGGGGCATCAACGTCCTGGTGGAGATGGAGT
>JAEEGF010710178.1_pt1 | contig 27903 bp, 18 predicted proteins | sample 9134171 | NCBI WGS metagenome assembly JAEEGF01 (sample SAMN16246542, study PRJNA631951) | gut metagenome | biome: gut microbiome; feature: rumen; material: AP-attached | host: Bos | place: Iran: Karaj | collected 2018-10 | reverse complement strand
TTACCGCATTGTGGAGGCAGGCTATGGCACACGTCTGCTCCCTTCGGCCTGGGTGTGGCACAAGCGTCGCACCGATTTCGGGAAGTTCTTCCGCCAGGTGTACAACAGTGGCATCGCCCGCATCAATCTCTCCAAGCGCCACCCCGGCACGCTGAAGCTGGTCCACTTGCTGCCGACGGTGTTCACGCTGGGCGTCTTAGGGTGTTTGGCGCTCTTCGGCATGGGCGTAGCCTTATGGTGCTACGGCGAATGGCTCGATGCCCATGGCATGCGCCCCACCGATAATATGCACCAAGGCGTGGGCTTCGTTTGCTGTGTGCTGGCCCTGCTGCCGTTGTTGCTCTATTCGCTCCTCATCTTCGTCCATTCCAGCGTCAAGAACCGCAGCCTCTGGGTGGGGCTGCTCAGTGTGCCCGCCGCCTTCACCCAGCTCATGGGCTACGGTCTGGGCTTCATCCATGCGTGGTGGAAACGATGTGTGCTGGGACAAGACGAGTTCACCGCCTTTGAGAAAAACTTCTATAAATGAACGAGAAGCTGACCATCAACCAGTGGGCCGAGGAAGACCGTCCGCGCGAGAAGCTGGAGCGCCTGGGCCCTCAGGCATTGAGCGATGCCGAGTTGCTGGCCATCCTGGTGGGCAGCGGCTCGCCGAAGGAAGATGCCGTGTCGCTGATGAAGCGCATCCTTGCCGACTGCCACAACAACTTGAACACGCTGGGCAAGATGACCATCATCGACCTGTGCCGCTACAATGGTGTTGGCCCCGCCAAGGCCATCACCATCCTGGCTGCTTGCGAGCTGGGCAAGCGCCGACAGGCCGAGAGTCCCGAGGAGCGCCCCGACCTGAGCACAGCCACGAAGGTGTACAACAGGATGCATACGAAGATGCAGGACTTGGACACCGAGGAGTTCTGGGTGCTGCTGCTCAATCAGAATTGCAAGCTCATCAAGGAAGTGAAGATTGCCCACGGCGGCATCAGCGAGGTCAGCGTCGACATCCGCATCATCGTGCGCGAAGCGGTGCTGGCCAATGCCACTGTCGTCGTGGCGTGCCATAACCACCCGTCGGGCAGCCTTACGCCCAGCAAGGCCGACGATGCCCTCACGCGCAGCATCAAGAGCGCCTGTGAAATGATGCGCCTGCGGTTTCTTGACCACGTCATCATCACCGACGGCAACTATTTCTCCTATCACGAAGCGGGTAGGCTTTAGACTTCAGCTTTAATCCGTTGTTGTTTCATTTTAGGTTAGACTGTAGCCTATAGGCTATTATTGGGCATGCCCGCTCAGGAGCCGAATCATCAGTCGGGCGGCATTCTCAGGCGCGCGCTCCGTTCCCAGCAGGCGTTCCACCTCTGCATAGCCCTGCAAAATCTTCTGCCGCTGGGGACTGTCGGAGGGCAACAGCTGTTTCAGCTCATTCTTCAAGCTATCCACCGTGAACCCCACGGCCACCAGTTCGTTCACCACTTCGCGGTCGGCGATGAGGTTCACCAGCGAGATATACTTCACCTTCAGCAATCGCTTCCGTAGCCAACTGAAGAAGCGGGGCATGGGTGTCCTGTAGCACACCACTTGTGGCACGCCGAAGAGGGCTGTCTCAAGCGTTGCCGTGCCGCTGGTGACCAGGGCGGCATGGGCCTTCGACAGCAAAGCGTATGTCTGGTCGAACACCACCTGCACCCGGTGCCCCTTAGTGAACTGCTTGTAATATTCAGCGTCGATGCTTGGCGCGCCGGCTATCACGAGTTGGTAATCATTGGCGTGCTCCTCAGCGGCGAGCAGCATGGTGGGCAGGTTCTCCTTTATCTCCTGACGGCGCGAACCACAGAGCAGGGCCAGCACAGGCTTTCCCCCGTTGCCAAGAGGCGTAAGGGAGGGGCGCGGCGCCTCGGCGAGTTTGCTTTTGAATTCGCGCACCTCGTCGGCGGTGGGGTTGCCCACGTAGTGGATAGGGTAGTGGTGCTTTCCCTCGAAGAAGGCCACCTCGAAGGGCAGGATGGAGAACAGCTCGTCGACATCGCGCTTGATGTTCTTGATGCGGTATTCTTTCCACGCCCAAATCTTTGGCGCGATATAATAGTAGATGGGAATCTGCGAGTGCTTCTTCACATGCTTGGCAATGCTCAGGTTGAAGCCCGGATAGTCAACCAGTATGAGGGCGTCGGGCTGCCACTCCAGGATGTCGCGCTTGGCGCGCCGCATGTTCTTCAGGATGGTGGGCAGGTGCAGCAGCACGGGCACGAAGCCCATGTAGGCCAGGTCGCGGTAGTGCTTCACCATGGTGCCGCCAGCGGCCAGCATCTGGTCGCCGCCATAGAAGCGGAACTGTGCCTCGGCATCGTGGCGCCGCAGGGCTTGCATCAGGTGCGAGGCGTGCAGGTCGCCGCTGGCCTCGCCGGCTATCAGGTAGTATTTCATGTATGCAAAATTACGAAATATATTTCATCTGGCAAACTTTTCTGGCTGTTTTCTTGCTTGTTACGCAGAAATGCACTATCTTTGCAAATAAAAAAAGAAAAAGCGCAGTACCATGAAAGGAAAATATTTGAATCCGAAGGCCGACTTGACCTTCAAAAAAGTTTTTGGCGAGCACGAAGACTTGGTGATGAGTCTGCTCAATGCCTTATTGCCCCTTGACGAGGGCAAGCGGATAGAGCATGTGGAGTATCTCACACCCGAGATGGTGCCCGAGAACCCGGGGAAGAAGAACAGCGTGGTTGACGTGCGCTGCAAGGAGACTGGCGGTCGCCATTTCATTGTGGAGATGCAAATGAACTGGAACAATGAGTTTCAGCAGCGTGTCATCCTCAATGCAGCCAAGGCGGTGGTAAAGCAGCTTGGCACCAGCGAAGACTACTCGCTGTTGCAGCCCGTGTATGCGCTGAACCTCATCAACGATGTGGGCTTCGATGCCGGTCCCGATGAGTTCTACCACGATTATGCCATTGTGAATGTGGAGCACACCGACCGTGTCATCGAGGGGTTGCGCCTTGTCTTTGTTGAGCTGCCGAAGTTCAAGCCTCAGACCATTGCCGAGCGAAAGATGGCGGTGCTGTGGCTGCGCTTCCTCACCGAGATTGGACGCGACACCGATGTGGTGCCGAAGGAGTTGATGGAGAATCCTGACACCAGCAAAGCGCTGAAGATACTTGAGAAATCGGCTTACAACGAGAAGGAACTCTACGAATACGAGTATTACTGGGATGCCGTCTACAACGAGCGTGGTGCTATCCGTCACGGATTTAATCAAGGCCATGCCCAAGGCCTTGTTCAAGGCCTTGCCCAAGGTAAGGCTGAAGGCAAGGCCGAAGGTATTGCAGAGGGTATCATCCAAGGGGCCGACATGGCCAGTAGGGAGAATGCGAGCAGGATGAAGGCCGATGGCATGCCCACAGAGTTGATTGCCAAATACACGGGCCTCGACATGGAGACCATCAACAGCTTGTGAGTTGGTCCCCCCCAGCTATGCGGCAGGGCCGAGCGCAACCAATTTTGCGCCCGGCCCTGCCGCTTTAACTGATTAATAAATGTCGGTAAATGCTTTCAGGCTGTCCATGGCCTCGTGGGCTGTAACGTCCATGCGTGTGGGTGTGATGGCCACGTAGCCGTGGTCCAGTGCCCAGCGGTCGGTGTCGGTGGCTTCTGGCTCGTCGTTGCGATATTGTCCCACCATCCACCAATAGTCGTAGCCGCGCGGATGGTGGCAGCGTGTCACCTCGTTGGTCCATGAACCGAAGCCCATGCGGCACATCTTCACACCGTGGTAGGTGCCTGATGCCGTCACTGGGAAGTTGATGTTCAGACATACGCCCCGTGGCAATCCCTGCTGCAACACGCGGTGCGTCATCTGCTCCACGTAGGGGCGCAGCGGCTCGAAGTCGGCTTCCTCGCGATAGTCGCAGATGGAGTAGGCAATGCTGGGCAGATATTTCATGCAGCCCTCCATCACCACGCCCATGGTGCCGCTGTAGTGGGTGTTCACCGATGCGTTGTCGCCGTGGTTGATGCCGCCCAGCACCACGTCGGGTCGGCGGGGCACCAGTTCGTGCAGTGCCATCTTCACGCAGTCCACGGGGGTGCCATTGCACGACCATATCTGCCCCCCCTCGCGCTCTTCGCGCAGGGTGAGCGTCAGCGGGGTGGTGGCCGAAAAGGCACAAGCATAGCCAGAACGTGGACCGTCGGGGGCGCAGACGAGGATGTCGCCCAGCGGGCTTACCATGTCGATGAGCGCGCTCAAGCCCCTGGCCTTGTAGCCGTCGTCGTTGGAAATCAGAATCAGTGGTCTCTCCATATTTAATATTGTGGTGATCGCTTGTCGGGCTGCAAAGGTACAAAATAAGAGGGAGAAATCGAAACAAAAACCATTTTTTGTTTCCATCTTTTGGGCGAAAAGGGTGTGTGGCTTGTCTCGCATAAGTGTCTTCTTTTCACACGGTGGCCGTTTGGCAAAATTTGGAGTGCTCCAAATTTTAAAAAGTCAACGCCAAATTAAAATTTGGAGCGCTCCAAATTTTCGCATGCGATAGGGCACCAAATCAATGGCATTGGCGACACGACAAACAACGGCCCCTTTTGGTCCACAATCGATGTCTATAGGTGAAAAAGCGGATACATGAACATGTTTGCAAAAAAATGAAACGAAATTGCAACCTTTTCTTGGTGAAATAGCGTAAATTTGCACATTCAATCCAACAAATTACTCTTGCAATGATGAAAAAACTGTTATTCTGCATCCCGTTGTGTCTTTTCACGACCACATTGTCCTTCTCGCAGGTGTACACTCCGCCCACCGAGCGTATTGAGAATCCTATGCTGTGGGCCGACGTGCCCGACCCCGATGTCATTCGCGTCGGCGACACCTTCTATCTCGTGACCACCACGATGCACCTCATGCCAGGCGCACCCGTCATGGCATCGAAGGACTTGAAGAACTGGCAGACCGTGGGCTATATCTTCGACCGTCTGACCGATTCGCCAAAGTACGACATGCAAGAGGGCACCGTCTATGGGCGCGGCCAGTGGGCCACGTCGCTGAAGTATCACGACGGCAAGTTCTGGGCATTGCTGGCTCCCAACGAGTCGGGGCCTATGGGCGACACCTATATCTTCACCGCACCCAAGGCCGAGGGACCGTGGACCATCCACGCACGACTGCGCCATTTCCACGACGCAACCCTGTTCTTCGACGACGACGGCACACCCTACGTGTTCTTTGGCACGGGCGAGATGTGCCAGCTGACGCGCGACCTCAAGGGCGTCGTCGAGGGCAGTCTGCGCCATTATTTCCAGCGTGAAGAGGACGAGCGAGGGCTCCTCGAGGGCACCCGCGTCATCAAGCACAACGGTACCTACTATGCACAGCTCATCTCGCATGTCTATGCCCCTGGCCGTCACCGCCGCGAGGTGTGCTACCGCACGAAGGACTTGAACGGCAAGTGGGAGAAGGCTGTCATCCTGGAGAGCGACTTCGGCGGATTCTCCTATCTGGCTCAGGGCACCATCGTCGACACCGAGGAAGGCGACTGGTATGGCATCATGTTCCAAGACCGTGGCGGCGTGGGGCGTGTGCTCACCCTCTCGCCTGTGCGCTGGATCGACGGGTGGCCGATGCTGGGCGACGAGAACGGCAAGGTGCCCGCCACCATGCGCCCCTACAAGAGCGGACAGCCCGAGACGTCTATCGTCTGCAGCGACGACTTCTCTTCCGCAAAACTGGGACTGCACTGGCAGTGGAACCATAATCCCGTCGACAATGCCTGGAGCCTCACCGAGCGTCAGGGATTCCTGCGACTGAAGACCAGCCGCGTGGTGCCCAACATCTATCTGGCTCCCAACACGCTGACGCAGCGCATGGAAGGCCCCATGTGCACCGGATTTGTGGCCCTCGACCTCTCGAAGATGAAGGATGGCGACTGCTGCGGCCTGGCTGCCTTCAATGGCGACAGCGGCGTGCTCACCATCAGGAAGAACGGCAAGACGCTGACCCTCGACATGAGCGAGCTGAACGTGCACCTGACTAATCGCGAGAAGGCGGTGGAGAAAGTCGACGAGAAGGTGGTGGAGACGGTGGACATTACAAAGCTGTTCCCCAATGCCAAAGCTCCCGTCATCTACTTGCGCCTCGACGGCGACTTCCAGCCCCGCCACAACGATGCTGCCAACTTCTACTACAGTTTTGATGCCAACGATTGGAAGCAGATAGGCACGAAGAACTACCGTTGTGTATTCGACTATCGCCGCTTCTTCATGGGGTCCAAGTTCGCCATCTTCAACTACGCCACCAAGAAGGCCGGCGGCTATGTCGACGTGGACTGCTTCCAGTACAAGAAATTATCGGCAAACCAATAACCCAGCATTGACGAAAGACGATGAAATACTGGCTTCCCCGGCGCGCCGTTCTTGTGGCTTCAGCAGTTGTCGTATTCTTTGCTTCCTTTGCTGCGGCTGCGGCCCAGCCACGCTTCAGCCAGCCCCACGGTCTTTACGACGTGGCCAGCCTCACCATCGCCATTGAGGGCGACGATGCCTCGGCCACCATCCACTACACCACCGACGGCAGTGAACCCACGCCCGACAGTCCGCTCTGCAACGGGACGCTCACCATCAAGAAGAACACATTGCTGCGCGCCATACAGGTAGGTGCCGACGGCTCGTGCTCGCCCGTGGCCACCGCCACCTATCTCTTTGTCAACTCCGTGCTCAGCCAGAGCAACACGCCCAAGGGCTATCCCAGGGAGTGGGGGGCCTACACCGACATCTGGGGGACGGCCATCGCCGACTATGAGATGGACCCTGAGATGACATCCAACGCCACGCTGCGGCAGAAGATAGCCGATGGTCTTCGCCAGTTGCCCATCCTGAGCATCGTCACCGACCGCGACAACCTGTTCAGCCACGAAAACGACCCCGACCGTGGTGGCATCTACATCTTTACAGGCCCACCCGTCGGCGACCCCACAGGGCACGGATGGACGCGCCCGGCCAGCATTGAGATGTTCAGCCCTGTGGCCGATGGCTCACCCGATGGTATTCCTGCCGATTTCTCCACCACCTGCGGTCTGCGTTTGCACGGAGGCCACGGCCGTCTGGCCGAGAAGAACCCCAAGCATTCATTCCGCCTGGTGTTCAAGGAACAGTATGGTCCGAAGTCGTTGAAATATCCCCTCTTCGGCGACGACGAGCCGCAGAAGTTCGACCAGCTGGTGCTGCGCTGCCACTTTGGCAACTCGTGGCAGCACTGGGCCGAGGGCAACCGCCAGAAAGCGCAGTACACGCGCGACGTGTGGGCACGGCGCATGCAGCGCAGGATAGGGCGCACCAGCGTCAACGCACGCTATGTCAACCTCTTCCTCAACGGCATGTACTGGGGCATCTACAATCTTGCCGAGCGCGTTGACGACCAGTATGGCAAAGACCACCTCGGCGGCGACAAGGCCGACATCGACGTCATTAAGATTGAGGAGGACGGCGGCAACCATCTGGAGGCTACCGAGGGCACCTTCGACGCCTATCAGCAGATGGTGGACTGCGCCCGTGCCGTGGGCGGCAGCTCTTCCGTTGATATCGACCCAGACGATGCCTATCAACAGCTGAAGGACTCGCTGCTCGACATCGATGCCTTCATCGACTACATGCTCATCAACCAATACGGCGGCAACACCGACTGGGACCATCACAACGGGTATGCCATCCGCCGTCGTGGAGCCGACAGCCAGGGTTTCCGCTTCCTCTGCTGGGATACCGAAATCATCTTCGAGAACGAGCGCGAGAACGTGCTCACGAAGAACAACGGCAGCAGCTTCCCCACCGGCATCTTCCACAATCTTCTGAAAAACGACGACTTTGCCCGCCGCTATCTGCGTCGGGCCAAGGAGCTGCTGGCCGACGATGGCTTTCTGGGCCAGGAGAGCGTCGTGGAGGTGTGGGACAGCCTTTACAACACCATCTCCTCTGCCCTTTATTGCGAGGCCGCCCGCTGGGGCGACTATCGCCGCGACGTGCATCCCTGGCAGCAGCGCGGACAACTCTATACGGTTGACGAGACCTACATGGCCGAGCGCGAGCGTCTGCTGACGCGCTATTTCCCCGTGCGCTCTGGCAACGTGCTCAACAGCATCCTCGCCATGGTCGACATCGACGACTTTGAGATGCCCGATGGCTGGCAACAGCTCACGGCCTCGATGTTCCACGAGTGGAATGGCACGGGTGCCAACGCCACGCCCTTGGACAAGCATGTCAATGTGGATTGGAACTTCAACACCGATGCCTCGGGCGGTACGGCCATCGCTGGCTTTGTCAACGTGGCGGCCAACCAGTATGCCGATGTCAGCGCCTTCGACCGCCTGGTGCTGCGTGGCCGGGGCAACGGGCTGCGCATCCTCGCCAACAGGCTGGTCGACCATGGCCCGTGGAAGGAAATCAAGGTGAGCTTCAACAGCAGCGACCCCTATTGGGACGACGAGCTGGAGGCCATCGTCCTGCCGCTCAGCCATCTGAAGACGGCGAAGACCAACGAAGGGAAGACACGCAACGATGCCTTCGTGCACCTGCACGTGCTCAAGGTCGACTGGTCGGCCTCCGTGCGCCTCAGTGGCGCCTATCTGCTGCCCACCGACGAGCAGCTGGATGTCTGCGCTTCGCTCAATCATATAGAAATAATGAGTAACGACATTTACGACCTGCAAGGGCGCAAGGTGCAGACCGCCCGCCCCAGGCCAGGCGTTTACATCGTCAACGGCAAGAAAGTCTTTATCCGATAACATCATGAAACGACTATTGTTTTCTTTCCTCATTCTATTGTCAGTAGGGGCAACCGCACAGCCCACCGTGCGTTTCGACGCCTCGACGCCCCACCAGCGCATCACCGGCTTCGGCGGCTTCGTCTGCTCGCCGCAGTTCCAGTATAACCACATGTCGACCAGCGACATCAAGAAGGTGTGGGGCCCAACGAGCACCGTGGGGTGCAACATCATGCGCCTCTACATCCCCATCGGGCGTAACGCCTGGGGGCAGTCGTTGCAGACGGCCAAGACGGCCAAGCAGATGGGGCTCATCGTCTTTGCCTCGCCCTGGGGGCAGCCCGCCGAGTGGAAGACCAACGGCACCATCAACGCCAAGAACGAGGACGGCACCACGGGCAAGCTGAAGCGCGAGAACTGGCCCGACTACGCCCAGTATCTGGAGGACTACGTGCAGTATCTGCGCCAGAACGGCGTGGAGCTCGACGCCATCTCCATACAGAACGAGCCCGACTGGGCGGCCACCTACGCCGGATGCCTGTGGAGCGCCAGCGAGATTGCCGAGTTTGTGAAGCTTTACGGCGCCTCCATCAGCTGCAAGGTGATGGCGCCTGAGACGCTCGCCGTGAACGACAGCTATGTGAACGCCCTGAACAAGACCGACGTGCTGCCGGGCTTCGACATCTACGGAGGCCACCAGTACGGCGGCATACAGTCGGCCTACAAGAACCTGGCCAAGAAGGGCAAGGAGATATGGATGACCGAGTATCTCATCAACTGGAACGAGGCCGAGGGAAATACCCGCAACTTCGACTTCTCGAAGGATTTCTTCAACTTCTTCCGGGCCATCAACACCTGCATGCTGGGCGATTTCAACGCCTGGATTCACTACGCCGCCAAGCGCTACTACGGCATGCTGGGCGACGGGCAGCGCGGAGCCGGCAGCAGCGGTACGGTGACGAAGCGCGGCTACATCATGGCCCACTTTGCCAAGTATGCCACCGGCCTGACGCGCATCGACGTCGACTTCGGCGCCACGCCGCTGGAAGGCTCGGCCTATATCAGCACAGCGGCCGACACGCTGGTGGCCGTGGTGGCCAACACCAGCGATGAGGCCGTGGAGGCCACGATGGACCTGCCATTCTATACGCAAGCCACTACCCTCTACAGCACCACGAAGAGCAAGAACATGGCCGCCACCACCAACACTTTGGAGACAGAGACCTGCCGCCCCGTGATGACCGTCCCCGCCCAGAGCGTCAGCACTCTGCTCTTCGTCAAGAGCCGCGACCGCCAGCCCTCGAACATGAAGGGCAGCACCGCGCGCTTCGACCGCCTCGACGACATGACGCCCACGAAGAGCAGCTTCGGCACCGCCTTCAAGATGAGCGGCAAGACGAAGACCTTCGACCACAGCAACCCCCTCATCAGCACCCGCACCTCGCTCACCTACGGCTATGTGGAGCTGAACGACCGCTATGCGCGGCTGGTGATGCAGGTGAAGAAGGTGACGTCAACGATGAACTACACCTCGGCAAAGACCACGCTGACCTATGTGAACGCCGCCGGGCAGCTGTCGACGCATGATTATGGCGAGCTCGACCTGAACCGTCGCGAGAATTTCGCCCTCGTCTTCGACCTCTCACCGGTCACGCTCCCCGACGGTTGCCGCGGGCTCGTATCGCTGACTAACAACAACTGGTCGTCGACGCTCACCCTGACGCTGGGCGACGTGACCCTTGACAACGGCGCTGGCGACTATGCCGCCACGCTCACGGGCGACTATGTGGCCGACGACAGCTATGTGATGGACTACACCACCGATAGCCATTGCACCAGCCTCGACATGACGGCCTGCGCCCAGTTCCCGTCAGCGTTTGCGTGGCTTCAGGGCTCCAACCGCGTGGTATGGCTACCCGAAGGCAGCTCCGTAGAAGGAACAAACCTCATCCTGGCCGACCAGTGCCGCCAACTGGTGCTCTCCACCGATGGCGGCGACTTCCGCCCTGCACGCTCGTTCCAGGCCGAGCAAGTCACCTTCACCACTGCCATCGATGGCTGCCGTCTGCTGATGCTGCCCTTCGCGGCCCCCGTGCCACAGGATGTGAAGGCCTACACCCTCAACGACCAGCTGCAGCTGGAGGCCATTGACGCCATCCCCGCCCACACGCCAGTGCTGCTGACAGGCTCAGGTGCTGCCACCTTCAGCGGAGCGGGCGAGGTGTCCTTTGCCAAATCGCCCCTCGACAACGCCTTGCGCGGCACCTACACCGCTGCACCCCTCTATGCCGGCGACTATGTGCTGGCCAAGCACGACGGCCAGTGGGGCTTTGCCCTGCTCACGGCATCGTCCGTGCTCGCTCCCTTCGGAGTATACGCCCAGCTTGACTCCTCCGAGGCATTCATCCCCTTGGATAAAGACAAGACCGGCATCATCGACATTCAACGCTCAACGTTCAATCGTTCAACGTTCAACGTCATGGGCCAGCGCACTCGCCCCGACCATCGTGGACTTGTGATACGCGACCGACAAAAACATATCAATCGATAAAGACATGAGAAAACAGCTTTTCATCCTCTTTTCGCTGCTGGTAGGCTTCGTGCCCGCCGTGGCCGACAACATCACGGTGGGTGGCACCCAGCGCAGTTATATCGTTTACGCCCCGCGCAACCTGGGGCAGAACCGCCCGTTGCTCATCTCGTGCCACGGCATGAACCAGGACGCCAACTACCAGAAGGGCATGCTGGCCATTGAGAGCGTGGCCGACACCGCCAAGTTCCTCACCGTCTTCCCCGAGGGCATCGACAAGAGCTGGGACATCTCGGGCGACCGCGACATCAATTTCATCACCGCCCTCATCACCGCGATGGTGAACAAGTATCAAATCGACAGCAACCGCGTCTATCTCTCCGGCTTCTCCATGGGTGGCATGTTCACCTACCACGCCATGAACAAGATTGCCGATAAGATAGCCGCCTTCGCTCCCATCAGCGGCTACCCCATGTGGGGCACCACCGCCAACAGCAATGTGCGCCCCATCCCCATCATCCACACCCATGGCACCAGCGACGACGTGGTTGACTTTGGCGGTGTGCAGGGGGCGCTGAATGTGTGGATACGCCACAATGGCTGTCCCACCACGCCGAAGGTGACACAGAACTATCGCGGCGCCAGCCACATCACGCGCCGGGTGTGGGGACCGGGCAACGAGGGCGTAGAGGTGGTGCTGATGGAGATGGCGGGCAAAGGCCACTGGATAAGCAACGACAACGGCGTGAAGACCGGCGACGAGATATGGCGATTCTGCAAGCGCTTCACCCTCGACAAGTCTACCAATCCCCAGGTGGGCATCACGGCACCCAAGAGTGGGCTCACCTTCACCTGCTTTGCGCCCGAAGGCGAGGCCATCTTCCCCGACATCACCGTCAGCGCCACCGCTTTCGACGTGAACGGCACGGTGCAGAAAGTGGACTTCTACGATGGCGCGACGCTGGTGGCCACCGACGACGAGAGCCCCTACGAGACCGTCGTCGCCCATCTGGCCCCTGGCATTCACAAGCTGAAGGCCGTGGCCACCGACAACGATGGCGAAGTGGGCGCCGACTCGGTGATGGTGACGCTCGACGCTCCCCAGACCTGCGATTTCAGCAAGGCCTTCAACGAGGGAGGCTGCGTGCCTGCCGGATGGGTCACCCAGGACAGCAAGGAACAACGCGTGGGCTATGCCAACGGTTTCACCCAGGGATGCCGCGTGCTGCGCTTCACGGGTGCCACCCGCGCATTCGACTATGGCCTCTACTTCCGCAACATCGGGGGAAAGAAGCACCAGGGATGGGCCAAGTATGGACTGGTGAGCACCGACAACACGCTGACGCTGACGCCTGGACACTATACGCTGCGATACCAAATCTGCAACTGGAACAACCCGGAGTTCTCGCCCGTGGAAATCGTGGTGCAGCGGCGCGACAACTTCCAGACGGTGGCCACGCAGACCTATACGCCCGACGTGAACATCGGCAACGTGTTCACCAACAGCTTCGGACCTGTTGGGCAGCAGACGCTGGAGTTCGACATTGCTGAGCAGGCCGACATCGTGTTCACCTTCTACACGGCCGCCGCCGAATGGGCCGACTGCATCATTGGCCAGCTCTCGCTCACCGCCGACAGCTATAACCCCACAGGCATCACCGATGTCGTTCAGCGTTCAACGCTCAACGCTCAACGTGTCTACGACCTGCAGGGCCGTCGCGTCGTCTCACCCGCCAGAGCCGGACTGTATGTCAGAAACGGAAAGAAAGTGATGGCCAAATAGGGTGAACCTGTAAACAGCATCGCGAAGAGCGATGGCAGGCAGCTGAACAGGCGCCTTGAGGCGCTGAAAAAGCAGAAAAATGCGGCGAAGGTGCAAATTCTTTCCCGCATTTTTCGTTTCTTTCAAAAAAAATCGTATCTTTGCAGCCAACAAACGGGATTGTGGGCAGGCACGCTCGCGCACCTGATATTATTTTAGAAGGCAAAAGAACTGAATTATTCACTAATAAACGTATTTGTAACATGAAAAAGTTTTTAGTAGCCATCATGGCAGTGCTCTTCTCAGCACCTTCATTCGCCCAGTACAGCAGCGGCGGTTTCAATCTTAGCGAAAGCAGCCTCTATTATGGCATTCGTTTGGGTATGAACTTTGCAAACCTTACCGGCGACGCACCCGACCTGGGTACAAAGGTCGGACTAAACTTCGGCGGTACCGTGGGTCTGCGCCTCAGCGACACAGCACCCGTATTCCTCGAGAGTGGACTTTACTACACAGGCTACGGAGCCAGCAAGGACAAAAACAGCATCAGCTTGAACTATCTGGAACTGCCCATCCTGATTAAGTATGGCGTACAACTCAACGACGACATCGCCCTTCTGCCCTTCGTTGGCCCCACCTTCCGCTATGGCCTCTTCGGTGGCAAGTGGAAGACCAGCGGCGCCGGCAAGGTCGACTCCTTCGGCGATAACAAGTTCAAGCGTGCCGACATGGGCATCAAGTTGGGTTGCGGTGCAGAGTACAACAAGCTCTATGCTGAGCTGGGCTATCAGTTTGGCATCACCAACATCGCCGACTGGCCATTGGCCAATGGCGACGATGCATCGGCACACAACGGCGCCTTCTTCTTCAATGTAGGCGTAAACTTCTAAAATCCACGTGCTTTAAACCCATTTGTCGCCTCCGGGCGACAATGCCACGTCGCTCACGAAAATTTGGGGCGCGACTTTTCAGAAAAGTCGCGCCCCAAATTTTCGTAAATGAGGCCACTTGAAAAAGTCCACATGATGATGGTGGTAATGGTGGAAAATGATTATCCGCATTCAGGTGACAAGGACGCTTTCAGCGTCTTTTCAACCGCAACAGGTCGAAAAGGTTTTTATCTGTATTTCTTGTTTTTATCTGTTTTTCAAAATTTGGCCGAGCGGTCGAACGGTACGTGAACACTCCTCCCCCGACCCCGATTACGCCCCACCGTCGCTTCGCTCACCAATCGCTCCCTCCTCTCCATGTTTTTTCGAGTGCCGCTTCAGCGAATTTCGTCCATCGCAAATTGGGAACAGGCGATGGGGAAGCGGGGAAAAACACCGTGCCTTTTTGGTTGGCAGCGGGCGGGGACATGATTGGCAGCGGCCGCTGCCAATGATGGCAGCGAACGCCGCCAATGATGGCAGCGGCCGCTGCCAACCGTTTTTTCCCCACCTTGTCCACATAGTTTAAGTTGTCGGCGCTACTTCACGCGCGTTTCATTCCCCTACATTATCGTTGTTCCGCAAGCAAAGCAAAGTAGATGGCTTTAATTTTTCTTCATATTTACTTGGTCATTTCACTTTTTTTACCTATCTTTGCTCCCAAATTGCAATCAATTAACGATATAGAACCTAAAAAAATATCTGACTTATGAAACAGAACAACCTTTTTATAGCCATTCTGATAGCCATGCTGCTGCTCTCGGTGGGGGCAAAGGCTCAAGTAAGCAGTGTATTATTCGATGTGGGAAATGCCTCTTATGAGTGTTTTTACGAACAAACCGCAAGTAACAAAATTATACCGCTTCGTGCTGTTCTGGTTCGCTATAGTAGCACTGCTACTGCAACAAGTTTCGAAATCCCCCCTCAGGTGAGAGCTATCATAGGCTTGAACTATTTCAATTTCGATGTGGAGGGTATTACTGGTTGGACATCAGGCACGACACCCACCGTTTATCATGGTGCCTTTGAGAATAATACGCACTTGGAATCGATAAGAATCCCTGCTACGGTGGGCATTATTGGCGAGAAATCCTTCTGCAACTCTCATCTGGCTAAGGTTGTCTTCTCTGGCACGCCTATTTTAGCTTCCATTGGGCCTTCAGCCTTCAAAGGCTGTTCTTACCTGACGGACATCACTATCCCTGCTTCTGTCACTAATATCAGGGCAAGTGCCTTCGAAGGATGCACCAGCTTGAATAGCGCCCATTTGCCCTCCGGCTTGACGAGCCTCGGACGGGCTGCCTTCAAGGGTTGCACCAGCCTCTATGCATATAGCTTCGGCGGCTTGACGAGCATTCCCGAGAGTGCTTATGAGGGCTGCACCTCGATAAGCTATCTGGGCTTACCTTATGATCTAACCTCGGTAGGTGCCAATGCCTTCAAGGGTTGCACTGGACTGACAGATGTTGATATCTACGCTACAATGCAGAACATTGCCCCCACTGCCTTCGCAGATTGCAATCCTGACAATGTGACTTATACCATTAAGCCTTCGGACAATGTTACCACCGTAGCCGATGGCCTGATGCAGAATTGCGAATGCGTGGGCAAGGTTGTCCTGGCCGATGGCATCACGGCCGTTGGCAGCGATGCATTCAATGGTTGTAATGTACTTTGCAGATTGGAACTGACGACCAGCGTTCGTAGTATTGGGTCAAATGCCCTTAACGTAACCTCTAATTTCCGTGTGGATGTCAATAGCTCACAGGGAGAGCACAAGGATATAGCGAATGATCTTTTTTCTAACGTCAGCTCGCTAACCACTGTGAATATCAATAGTGGCGTGACAGCTGTTGGAGAAGGAGCTTTCGGGCGGTGTTCTGATTTGAAGAATATTAATATCAATGAGGATAGTGAACTTTCAATAGGTGTGCGTGCTTTCTTATCTTGTACCAGTCTGAAAGAAATCTCATTTCCCGGAAACGTGTCAAGCATCGGACAAGGAGCATTCCAGTTCTGCCCTGCCTTGGAGATTGTTGGCCTTTTCATTACAACGTCGGTGAAACCTAATTCCTTCTCTGCTGCTGACGGCGATGAGGCGCTGCCCACGCTTACCATCTATCCCGAAGAAAACAATTTCAGCGTGCCCGATGAAAAATACAATTATCTGCAAGGCATCAGCAAGGTGGTCGTTAGCGAAGGTATCACCAGCATTGGCGTGCTTTCCTTCCATGGGATGACCTCGCTGGAAGCTGTTGAGTTGCCTACCAGTCTGGAGTCAATAGGTAACTATGCTTTCCAGGCTTGCTCGAACTTGGAAAGTCTGACGATGTACACCACCACTACGAGCATTGGCGAGAGTGCCTTCTCAGACTGCGGTAACTTAAGCGTCAACATAGATGCGCATGAAACGAACACCACCATCGCTGATAATCTATTCAAGAACTGCCAAAAAATGGTGTCGCTGACGACCAATGGCGTCACAGCCATTGGCGAAAATGCCTTTAAAGGCTGCACCAGCCTTTCGACAGTATCCTTACCCAATGGTCTTACTACGATAGGCCCTTCCAGTTTTGAGAACTGTACCAGCCTCACTCAAGTAGATATTCCTGTGAGTGTCACTTCGCTGGGTGCTCAGGCCTTTAACTGCTCCAACTTGACCGAGGTGACGGTGAAGTGGTTTACTCCTCTTGATGATGTCAGCACACAAAGTGATCCCTTCCCAACTAACAAGAGAGGCATCACCCTCCATGTGCCCTTCGGACTGATACCTGACTATCAGGCGCACGATTACTGGGGCTTATTTGGAAACATCGTCATGCCTGATACGTATGAAGTCACCGACAACCAGACCGTCCAGTATCGTCTGCATGTAGGTGCTACGGAAGAAGAGAATTGGGCCGAGGTCATAGGCCTTTACGATCACGAGAACATTACTGTAATCGACATCCCTTCTCCTAAGATCATTATGAACATGCCGTTCCCAGTGACCACCATTGCCGCCGATGCATTCAAGGATTGTACTAATATAGCCAATGTCACCCTTCCTGCGAGCGTGACGACCATTGGCCAGGCAGCTTTCAGTGGATGCACAGGCCTACGGACACTGACTGTCTCCTCCAATTTGAGGTCGATAGGCGCGGGGACTTTCAATGACAGTGGTCTGTTCGAGCTTGTTGTTCGTTGTGATCCAACCCATCCAAACATTGTACAAGGTTTCGCTTCTCAGATTCCTACCATCCAGAAGGCCTTCATCTACGAAGGAATAGAATCCATTGGCGATATGGCCTTTGCCTCGTGTAGCGAATTGAGCTCAGTGTCGTTTTATGGTGAAGATTTGAAGACCATTGGAACCAAGGCATTCTATAATTGCCCGAAGATAGAGACTCTCAGTATTCTTCAGTCGGTGGAGAGCATTGGCGACAAAGCTTTTGGAGTGCCAGAAGGCGTCACAAGTAGCCTGAATTCTGTCACCGTGAGCTGGCAGACACCTCTCACGATGCCTGATGGCGTCGATCCATTCCCCACTCATAGCGGCATCACGCTGAAAGTTCCTTTTGGTAAGAAGGAAGCCTATAGTAGTGATCCCTACTGGGGCGATTTTAACATTGATGTGGCTACACAGGAGATTGCTGGTGGTCCCCATCTGGTCCGCTACCGCCTCCATGAAGATGCTACGGCGGAATACTGGGCCGAGGTTATCGGAATGTATGATCAACAGGCCACATCTGTCGACATCGAATCGAGTAAAGTCTATAATAACTTGACGTTCCCAGTGATAAAGATTGCTGAAAATGCTTTTAGAGCACACCCCACGTTGCAAACCGTCAACCTTCCTAACACCATCACCACAATCGGCGAGAACGCCTTCTTCAGCTGCGACAACATGGTGACGTTGGACTTCTTGCCTGAGGGCTTGGAGACCATAGGAGAAAGCGCATTCGAACAATGTGCAGGTCTGACAAGCGTTGAGCTCCCCTCCACGCTGAAGGTGGTGTCGTCATCAGCTTTCCAACAATGTGTGAACTTGCAGCAAGTCAAACTCAACGAAGGCTTGGAGACCATTGGATATGCCGCTTTTGGTGATTGTGGAGCATTACAGAGCATCAGCATTCCTTCGACTGTGGAGACGATTGATGATTTCGCTTTTGCATCATCGGGCGTTTCTAAGGTCTATGTCTACTGGCAGACTCCATTGTCGTTGGCTTGTTATCCTCATGTTTTCGATGAGATAGCAGATGGTGCCACGCTCTACGTACCAGTCGGCACCAAGGCAAGCTATGCCAACTCCGCCGTATGGAGTGACTTCCAAATCATTGAGCAGTACAACGCCAACGGCGATGGATTCATCGACATCAACGATGTCTTGGCCATTGTGGACTACATCCTCGGCAATGCTCCCGCCAACTTCGATGTTATGGCTGCCGATGCCAATGGCGACGGTGACGTCAGCATCGCCGATGCTGCTGCCGTGCTGAACATCATCTTGAGCGGTAACCAGTAAGAATGGGGTGGCGATGGCGTGAAATGGCAGCCAAGAACCGGGTTCGAAGAAAAAAATGGCTAAAATCTTTGGCCAGACGGGAAAAAAGTAGTACCTTTGCACCCGCTTTCGGCGTAACCGATGGTGGGAAGATAGGAGAGTTGCCCGCTATGTTGCGCATGACAAGACAACATCATTATTAAAACCGTTACAAAAAATGGATCTGATTAAAGTTGCTGAGGAAGCATTTGCAACCAGCAATCGTGCCAAGGCAAAGGAAGCCGGCAAGAAGTTTGAGGATTTCCAACCTGGCGACACCATCACCGTTGGTTACAAAATCATTGAGGGTTCTAAGGAGCGCGTTCAGCTCTATCGTGGCGTGGTCATCAAGATCTGCGGCCATGGCGAGAAGAAGCGTTTCACCGTTCGCAAGATGTCGGGAACCGTGGGTGTGGAGCGTATCTTCCCACTGGAGTCGCCCAATATCGACAGCATCGAGGTGAACAAGTATGGCAAGGTGCGCCGCGCCAAGCTCTACTACCTGCGCAAGCTCACTGGCAAGGCTGCTCGCATCAAGGAGCGCCGCGTAGCCATGAAGAAGGAGGACTAAGAAATCTCAGAAAGAAAAGCTGGGGGACATCCGCAAGGGTGCCCCCCTTTTTGATGCTTCAGTGTTGCTGTCAAGCCACAAAAAAGGGGCATCGCCATGGATGCCCCTCGGTTTTGGTTTATGAAGCTGTGGTGTGCTTTAGCCCAGGCTGATGGCCTCTGACGGACAAACACTGGCGCAAGTGCCGCACTCGGTGCAAGCATCAGCGTCGATTACGTACTTATCTGCGCCCTCGGAAATAGCCTCAACGGGGCACTCACCCTGACATGTACCGCAAGAGATACAGTCGTCGCCAATAACGTATGCCATAATTCTCTGTTTTGTTTTTAAATGGTTTGTTAATACTTAATTTTGGTGATGCAAAGATACGCACATTTTCTGAATCTTCATAATTTTTGAGTATCTTTTTTCTCAATTTATACACTGTCGAAATAGCTGCTGCCCCTCAGAATGCCTTCGAGAGGCCAAGCATGAGGCGATGGATGACCACGTGCTGCTTCAGCTTGTTCACCCGCAGCTGCTGATAGTCGCCCAGATAGCCCACCGAGAGCTTTAGGCGGCGGCTGATGCCTTGTGTCAGCGTGAGTTGCTGGCGGAAGGTGGGGGCCGAGACGAAAGTGGTGGGCACCACGTTGTGGTCGTAGTTGTCTTGTGTGAAGATTTCGTAGTAGCTCTGCCCGTAGTTGGGGCTGAAGGCGAGGCCCACCAAGGGCAGGTCGAGTTCGTAGCGCAGGGCGGCCTTGCCCAGCCGGGCCGTGGCGTGCTCACCGAAGAGGCGGAAGCGCCAGGTGGCGATGGCCGACGGCATGAGCTGCAGCCCCACACGGGCCTGGGCAGGGTTGTTGCTGTTGCGCGTGTTGTAGATGAACCCCACGCCGACGTTGGCCAGCGCACCGACCTGCAGCTGCAGCCGCTCGTCGGCATCCAGCTGCCAACGGCGATAGCGCCCCAGCATGAAGTTGTAGGTGCCTTCCATCGTCGACTCATGGCCGGCGCGGTCCTCGTCGACGCTCAGGCTCAGCTGGTTCTGCACCATCGTCGACCATTTGCAGGGAATGAGCATGTGGCCGCCGTTGCCGTCGAGCTCCTGCACCTCGATGGTCTTGCGACGCTCGCTGATGGTGAGGAAGGTGGTGCCGGTGCCGCTGAACTTCTCTTGCGACAGATAGGTGTCGAGGATGTGTGTGGGGCCTGCGCCAATCTGATAGCTCGACTGGGCCATGGCAAGGCATGGGAGGAGGCTGATGGTGAGGAGAATGGTTTTCTTCATACGATGAAGCCGTGTTGTTAGAAGTCGAAGCTGAGCTGCCCCGTCTTCTCGTCGATGATGAGGGGGTGGTCGGGCTTATCTGGTTTGTCGGAGTTTTCGGAGTTTTCAGAGTTTTCGGAGTTTTCAGAGTTTTCAGATTTGTCGGAGTTTTCTGATTTTTCTGATTTTTCAGACTGGTTGGATTGGTCCGATTTCCTTGGCTGCTCGGCATCCTCTGGGGATGGGGACGATGGTGCTTCCTCCTCTTCTGCTACTTCGGGCATCCTCACTGGCTCCAGCTCGGTGATGCTCTCTATTTCGTAGGTGCTGAGACGCTTGCCCTTGGCCTTGAAGCTTTTTACGGTGATGAACTGCTCGGCATCGATGTCGTCGGTGGGCCGGCTTGCGTCCTTGCCGCCGTAGTTGACGCGGATGAGCGGGTAGACCTGGTCGCTGACCAGCACTAAGCGCGACTGCGGGTTGTCGCCCACAAAGTTCTGCTTGCGCTTGGAGCCTTCCATGAGGAAACGCTTCAGGTAGGGGTAGCCTTGGTTGTCGGCATCGAAGAGCACCGCCGTCCACACCTTGTCGGGCTGGTACTTCTCGATGCGCAGGAAGCTGTCCTCGTAGTGGTTGTTCAAGTCGAAATTGGTGAGGTAGAAGTCGCCGTTGGGCAGCACGACGAGAATCTGGTCGTCGTCGAAGAACTCGCCCAGCAGTCGTCCGTGCTCGTCGTAGTTCAGGCGGTTCACGTCGGGGTCGAACCACACCATGCGCCCGCCCAGCGTGGAGTGTCCCTGCGCTTTCAGTGTGATGCGGTGTACAGACTTCTTGGTGAGCAGGTTGCCCTTCGAGGCGCGCCCTTTGATGGAGATGTCGGCAAAGGAGCGCTCCAGGAAGATGTTGGCCCGCTTGTTCTGTGATTGCACGCTGGCGTCGAGCGTCACCTTGATCACCTCGGCCTCGCCGTTGGGGTTGGCGGTGAAGTAGAGCACGCGGCTGCCGGGGGCGCCCTGCGTCAGGTCGTTCTCGCGGTCGCGGGTGATGCCGGTGATGTTGAAACGCTTCATGTAGCAGGGGCCGTTCTTGCCGTCGCGATACACCACATTATATATAGTACGCGAGTCGTTCTTCTTGAACACCGCCACATGCAGGATGTTCTTGCCCACGAAGAGCTTCTCGGCCACGCGCACCACCTTGTACTTACCGTCGCGGTAGAAGATGATGATGTCGTCGATGTCGCTGCAGTTGCACACAAACTCGTCTTTCTTCAGTCCAGTGCCGATGAAGCCCTCCTGGCGGTTCACATAGAGTTTCTGGTTGGCCTCGGCCACCTTGCTGGCCTCGATGGTATCGAAGTTCTTTATTTCGGTCAGTCGCGGGTGCTGGCTGCCGTACTTGTCTTTGAGGAACTGGAACCAGCCGGCGGTGACCTCGGTGAGGTTGGCCAGGTCGCGGTCGATGTCTTCAATCTCGGCCTTGATGCGGGCCATCAGCTCGTCGGCCTTCTCCTTGTTGAACTTCAGTATGCGCTGCATCTTGATTTCCAGCAGGCGCAGGATGTCGTCCTTAGTCACCTCGCGCACCAGGGTGGGGTAGTAGGGCGTCAGACGGTCGTCGATGTGCTCGCAGACCTTGTCCACGTTGGGGGCTTCCTCAAACTTGCGGTCTTTGTAGATGCGCTCCTCGATGAAAATCTTCTCCAGGCTTTGGAAGTGCAGCTGCTCCAGCAGCTCGTTGCGGCGTATCTCCAGTTCCTGGCGTATGAGGTCCTTGGTGCGCTCGGTGCTGTGGATGAGCACGTCGCTCACGGTGAGGAACTGCGGCTTCTGGTCCTTGATGACGCAGCAGTTGGGCGAGATGCTGATTTCGCAGTCTGTGAAGGCGTAGAGGGCGTCGATGGTCTTGTCGCTGCTCACGCCGGGTGACAGGTGCACCAGTATCTCCACCTGCGCCGAGGTGAGGTCATCAACGTGGCGGGCTTTGATCTTCCCCTTCTCGATGGCCTTGGTGATGCTCTCGCAGAGGGTGCTGACGGTCTTGGTGAACGGCAGCTCGCGGATGACGAGCGTCTTCTGGTCGAGCTTCTCAATCTTGGCACGCACTTTCAGCGAGCCGCCCCGCTGGCCATCGTTATACTTCGACACGTCGATGGAGCCGCCCGTCTGGAAGTCGGGATAGAGGTGGAACTCCTGGCCGTGCAGATAGCTGATGGCGGCATCGCAGAGTTCGCAAAAGTTGTGTGGAAGAATCTTTGAGCTGAGGCCCACGGCGATGCCCTCGGCACCTTGGCTCAGCAGCAGGGGGAACTTCACGGGCAGCGTGATAGGCTCCTTGTTGCGGCCATCGTATGACAATTGCCATTCGGTGGTCTTGGGGTTGAACACAGTGTCGAGGGCGAACTTCGACAGACGGGCCTCGATATATCGGGGTGCGGCGGCGCGGTCGCCGGTGAGGATGTTGCCCCAGTTGCCCTGCGTGTCGATGAGTAGGTCTTTCTGCCCCAGCTGCACCAAGGCGTCGCCGATGGAGGCGTCGCCATGGGGGTGGAACTGCATGGTGTAGCCCACAATATTGGCCACCTTGTTGTAGCGGCCGTCGTCCATGCGCTTCATCGAGTGGAGGATGCGGCGCTGCACGGGCTTCAGGCCGTCTTCGATGTGAGGCACGGCGCGTTCCAGTATCACATACGAGGCATAGTCAAGAAACCAGTTCTGGTACATACCGCTCAGATGGTGCACGGCAGCTGCATCGAAACGGCTAACAGGGTGATAGTCGGAGTGCCCTTCGGGCTGTTCGGGTGAATCGCTCTCGCTTTCCTCGGCCCACGATTCTTTTTCCTCTAAGTTCTCGTCCTTTATTTCGTCGTCCATGGGGAGTGAAGGTTTTTGTTGCTGCAAAGGTACGAAAAAAAAAGAGAATAATCGCAACAAATTCTGTTTTTTTCTGCAAGCCTACGCTTTTCGCCAATGGGGGAATGCGCCGAGAAATCCGCCCACGCCAGTTTTTCCTTTTCCATGTGCAGACGAAAAAACGCCACGGACCGATTCCTAACCTAAGTTTATTATAATTAGCCATTATCATGCTGGGATGGTTTTCAATGGGATATGCTTTAGAAAGCTTCGCCCTCGTTGTAGGGAATTTCCTTGTGTTATTCCTTTCCGAGTGCGTGGTGTGAGGTGTGCGGCGTTAGACAAGCTAACGCCCTACAGTGGGGGAAAAAAGCTCCATACGTGGATTGGTTCTCGTTTCCAACCCTATAGGTCGAAATATTTTTAGGAAATGTTTTGGCGGTTACATATTTTATGAGTAAATTTGCAAACTGAATCGAATGGCTATGAAGTACATTTCCCTGCCCACCCCCCATGACGAACGACGTTTGTCGTTCTATCTTGCTATGGAAGAGTACGTGGCGCGCCATATCCACGACCCCGACAGCTTCTTTCTTTGGCAGGTGGCACCCAGCGTCATCTTCGGTCGCAACCAGCAGTTGGAGCGCGAGGTGAACGTGGACTATTGCCGTCGCAACGGCATCGCCATGTACCGCCGGAAGAGTGGGGGAGGGTGCGTCTATGCCGACTGGGGCAACCTGATGCTGTCGTTCGTCACCTGCGAGGAGAACAGCCAGCTGGCGTTCCACCATTTCCTCAACATGGTCATCCTGGTTCTTCGCAAGCTGGGCATCGAGGCCGTGTCTACTGTCCACAACGATGTGCTCATCGATGGGCTGAAGGTGAGCGGAACGGCCTGCTACCGTCTGCCCGAGCGCAACATCGTGCATGGCACCCTGCTCTACGACACCAACATGGAGCACATGCTGGGGGCCATCACGCCTTCCGTGGAGAAGTTGCAGCAGAAGGGTATCGAGAGCGTGCGACAGCGCATCACCCTGCTGAAGAATCATACCACGGTGGATATCGACTATCTGAAGAACTTCATCCGCACCACGCTGTGCACCACCGAGCATCCTCTGACCATAGCCGACGTGGCTGTCATCGAGGCGATGGAGCAAGAGTATCTCAGCACCGCGTTCATCGAGAGAATGTGAAACAATGAATCGTCATTCCGTTATATCGTTAAATCGCTAAATATAAATGAAAAAGACCTGTTTATACGACAAACACGTGGCACTGGGTGCCTTGATGTCACCCTTTGCGGGCTTCGACATGCCCATACAGTACACCAACATCACCGATGAGCACCAGGCCGTGCGCACCGCCTGTGGCGTCTTCGACGTGAGCCACATGGGCGAGGTCACCGTCAGGGGCAACGATGCTGAGCGCTATGTGCAGCATATCTTCACCAACGATGTCAGCGGCGCTCCCATCGGCAAAATCTTCTATGGCATGATGTGCTACGACGATGGAGGCACCGTCGACGACCTGCTGGTCTACAAGATGGGCGAGCAGGACTTCTTCCTCGTCATCAACGCCGCCAACATCGACAAGGACTGGGAGTGGATGCAGCGGCAGGCACAGGGCTTCGACATCGACCTGCAGAACCAGAGCGATGGCTACGGACAGATAGCCGTGCAGGGACCTCAGGCCGAGCAGGTGGTCGAGGAGGTGCTGGGGCTGGCGTGCAACGAGCTGGAGTTCTACACTGTGAAGACCATTGGCGACATCATCATCTCGCGTACAGGCTACACTGGCGAAGACGGCTTCGAAATCTATGCCTCGCCCGAATATATTAATGAGTGCTGGGATAAGCTGATGCAGAGCGGGCGCTGCAAGCCCTGCGGACTGGGCTGTCGCGACACGCTGCGCTTCGAGGTGGGACTGCCCCTCTATGGCGACGAGCTGTCGCAGGACATCTCGCCCATCATGGCGGGGCTTGGCATCTTCGTCAAGCTCGACAAGGAGGAGTTCGTGGGCAAGGAAGCCCTGCTGAAACAGAAGACGGAGGGAGTGGCCCGCAAACTGGTGGGCATAGAGTTGGCCGACAAGGCCATACCGCGCCACGGCTACACCGTGCTCAGCCCCGAAGGCGAGGCCATCGGCGAGGTGACCACGGGCTACCACACCATCAGCAGCGACAAGAGCGTCTGCATGGCCCTCGTCAATAGCGGCTATGCCAAGCTGGGCACCCCGCTGCAGGTGCAGATACGCAAGAAGGTGTTCCCTGGCACCGTGGTGAAGAAACGTTTCTACGACAAACATTATAAAAAATAAAAACCCTTTATCTTCTTTAACTGCAAAAAAGAATTATGGCAAAAGTAATTGAAGGACTCTATTACAGCGAGTCGCACGAGTATGTGAAAGTGGATGGTGACCAGGCTTATATTGGTATCACCGATTACGCTCAGCACGCACTGGGCAACGTGGTTTACGTTGACCTGCCCGAAGTGGACGATGAGATCACCGCCGGCGAGGAGTTTGGCGCCGTGGAGAGTGTGAAGGCCGCCAGCGACATCATCGCCCCCGTCAGCGGAACCATCGTCGAAGTGAACAGCGACCTCGACGACCAGCCCGAACTGCTCAACCAGGATGCCTACGAGAACTGGATCATCAAGGTGGAGCTGGCCGACAAGACCGAGCTCGACAACCTGATGGATGCCAACGCATACACCGCATTCTGCGAAAAATAAAGGAATATGTACAAGTATTTCCCACATACCGAAGAGGACTTGCAGGCGATGCTCTCCCTCGTTGGTGTCGATTCCATCGACGCGCTCTATGCCCAGCTGCCCGAGCAGGTGCGCTTCCGGGGCGACTATCAGCTGCCCCTGTCGATGAGCGAGATGGAGGTGCGCCAGCTGTTTCAGCAGTTGGGAGCACAGAACCAGCAGCTCACCTGCTTTGCCGGTGCTGGCGTCTACGACCACTACACACCCGCCGTCATCCCACAGCTGCTCTCGCGCTCCGAGTTCCTCACCAGCTATACCCCCTACCAGGCCGAGATATCGCAGGGCACCCTGCACTATATCTTTGAGTATCAGTCGATGATGGCCGAACTCACTGGCATGGACATCAGCAACGCCTCGATGTACGATGGTTCCACCGCCGCCGCCGAAGCCATGATGATGGCTTCGGCGGCCGGCAAGAAGCAGAACCGATTCCTCGTCTCCGAGACCGTCGACCCGAAGGTTGTCGAGGTGATGAAGACGTACGCCCATTTCCATGGCATCGAGCTGGAGATGATTCCCGCCAAAGACGGCGTCACCGACCTCACGACCCTCACCTCTCAGCCCTCATCTCTCACCGGCGTGGCTGGTGTGATGGTGCAGCAGCCCAACAAGTTGGGCATCGTTGAGGACTACACAGGCTTTGCCGATGCCATCCATGCTGCGAAAGGCCTCTTCGTCGTGAGTGCCGTCGCCGCCGACCTGGCCGTGCTGAAGACACCCGCAGAGTGGGGGGCCGACATCGCCGTGGGCGACGGGCAGAGCCTGGGCATACCCATGCAGTGGGGAGGGCCCTACGTGGGCTATATGTGTTGCACCGAGAAACTCATTCGCAAGATGCCGGGACGCATCGTCGGCAAGACGCTCGACAACCGAGGCCAGCGCGCTTTCGTGCTCACCCTGCAGGCACGCGAACAGCACATCCGCCGTCAGAAGGCCACCTCGAACATCTGCTCCAACCAGAGCCTTATGGCACTGTGGGTCACCGTCTATATGTCGCTCATGGGACGCCAGGGACTGAAGGAGGCTGCCGAGCTGAGCTACGCCGGGGCGCACTACCTCTGCGACGAGCTGCTCAAGACGGGCCGATTCCGTCTCGTCTACGACAAACCCTTCTTCAACGAGTTCTATGTGGAATACAATGGCGATGCCGACGCGCTCTACCAGCGATTCCTCGATGCCGGACTGCTCGGCGGCGTGCGCCAGGGCAACGGCTTCATCTTCGCCGTCACCGAGAAACGCACCAAGGAGGAGATAGACCGTCTGGTCTCGCTCATCCCATCAACTCCCACCAATTCCCTTTAAGCCCATCCACCCCATGAACAACCATTTATACGGAAACCTGATTTTCGAACTCTCGAAAGAGGGGCGCAAGGGCTATTCTCTGCCTAAGAACCACTTTGGAGAATATGCAGTGCCCACCGAGCTGCGCCGCAGCGAGGATGCCCATCTGCCTGAGTGCGACGAACTGACCGTGGTGCGCCACTACACCAACCTGTCGAACAATAACTTTGGTGTCGACACGGGCTTCTATCCCCTGGGGTCATGCACCATGAAGTACAATCCCAAAATCAATGAGGAGATGGCAGCCCTGCCGCAGTTTCAGGACTTGCACCCGGCGCAGCCTGCCGACACCGTCAAGGGTGCCGAGGCCGTCGTCGCCCTGCTCGAGCGCTCGCTCTGCCAGCTCACCGGATTGGCACACTTCACCTTCAAACCGTTTGCAGGCGCCCATGGCGAGCTGACGGGACTGATGACCATCGCCGCCTACCACCAGTCGCATGGCGACATGCAGCGCACAAAGGTCATCGTGCCCGACTCGGCACATGGCACCAACCCCGCCTCGGCCGCTGTCTGCGGACTGGAGATCCTCGAAGTGAAGTCGCTCAGCAATGGTCTCGTAGACCTGCAACACCTGCAAGACCTACTCAACCAACACGGTCCTGAAGTAGCCGCGATGATGATGACCA
>JAEEGF011733384.1_pt1 | contig 27905 bp, 29 predicted proteins | sample 9134171 | NCBI WGS metagenome assembly JAEEGF01 (sample SAMN16246542, study PRJNA631951) | gut metagenome | biome: gut microbiome; feature: rumen; material: AP-attached | host: Bos | place: Iran: Karaj | collected 2018-10 | reverse complement strand
AAGGGCGGTGTGTTAAGCCGCTTCACCAACTTGCCAAAACAATGGCGCCCGAAACAGGACTCGAACCTGTGACCTGCCGGTTAACAGCCGGACGCTCTACCGACTGAGCTATTCGGGCACATTGCTAATATATATTAACATTGAAAACGAGCTTTTTCAAGAACAAGTTCAGAAAAACTCTCAACTTATTCAAAAAGGCTCAGTCTTTTACTTTTCGCGGTCTCTGGGACAACATATAATAGTAATAAGGAAGAGATATGAGTGAGACATCGTATAAGAAGATCATAGATATCCATTGTCCGACGTGCGGCGGCGTTTCCGATTTTGACATCGTCAAACAGCGTTATCACTGTGCTTTCTGCGGAGGGGATCTGGAGATCTCGGAGGCTTTGAAGGAAAAACAGGGTTTCCGGATGCTGCAGGCGGAGAAACTGAGAGAATCTTTGAAGCGTTACAAACTGTTTCATGCGGTCTGTGAGGGATGCGGGGCAGATGTCGTTTTCGAAGAAGGGGAGGCTGTTTCCAAGTGCGCTTTCTGCGGAAGGGATATGGTCAGAAAAGAATATCTGAGCAGCAAGGACATGCCCGAGAGTGTCATCCCTTTTGCGATCACGAGAGACGAGGCGAAAGATCTTCTGCAGAAATGGTGCAGGCAGAATATGAACAAGCCTGAGGCGAGAAGGCTAAGGGGAATGATCGATGAACTGAATGGTTTCTATCTTCCTTATGAACTGATCAGAGGACCTGTCCACATGCGTGCCGGCAGGATGGATGGATACAGAAAATATGAATGTGAGGGTTTTGTCCACGATGCGTTCATCAACCGTTCGAAGCAACTGGATAATCTGCTTCTGGATGGGATGGAGCCATATGATATCGACGAACTGAAGGGATTTGATTTCGGTTATATTGCCGGTCAGAAGGTCAAGATCGCCGATGCCGGTGATAAAGAGCTCAGGGACAGAGCAGTCGCAGAATGTGAGAAGACTTATCGGCCTTCTGTTTCGAAGGTCCTTGAAAGCAAGGCTGTTGAGGTAGATGCGGATATTTCGGATGCGATCTCTTTGCCGGTCCTTTTGCCGGTCTATTATATCTGTGATGACGATCTGATGGCTGCCGTCAATGGCCAGAGCGGCAAGGTGAGCGTGCGGGCTCTGAAGGCTTCAAACTACTATTTCCTGCCCTGGTGGTTCAAGGCGCTGATCGCTTCCATACTGATCTGCCTGATCGTTTTCGGAGCACTGCGCTTCTTCGGAGTGGGAGTCGCAGAATCCTTTTATATACTGCTTATACTGGGCTTCTTCTACCTGATCGTCGTCCTGTGTCTTTATTCCGATACGGTGCATAACCGTTTCCGGGTCGAATCGGGGAAGAAGGTGTACAGTTCCGGAGAGAAGACTTTCGTCAGAAGAGACGGTCAGCTGGAGTTCAGCGACGAGATCCTTGAAAGGAAGGTGGAGGAACCGGTCTTTTTCGAAAAGATCGATGGCACTTATGAACCGGTCGTTCTATCCTTTACCAGTTTTCCAAGGGTCCTGAAGATGGCACTGCTGGCTCTTTTGGCTTTGTTTCTGCCGGTCCTGATCGCTCTGCTTCTGAATGGCTTCCAATGGGACAGGATCAATCTGGGCGGAAGTGCGGTGTGGTTCTGCATCATGGTGCCGGTCGTGCCGATCTATCTGCTGAAGTTTGGCGTGGTGGAACTGCATGATGATCCGTGGATCTATCGGTATAAGAAAAACGGGAAGCTGAGCAGATACAGGAAGAAGTTCGGTCTCAAGTTCGATAAGCATGTCCTGGGGGCTGTGCTGAGGGCTTTGTTCGTGCCTCCTGTTTCTCTGGCTGTGTGGTTCGGGATCCTGAGTTTTATCGTCATCTGTTATCTGACGGCTGGTTTTGAATAGAAGATGTGATCTCAGATCACATTTTTTAATTGTGTGCTTAGATGTTAAAATGTTGTTGTGAATAAACTTCCGGAGAAACTGATGAAGCTCAGAAAGCACTATAACTATTCCCAGTCTTATCTGGCGGATGTTTTAGGCGTGGATACTCTGGAGTATATGGCTTATGAGAATGGCTCGGCGATGATCAGCTATGATCAGATGAAGAAGATCGCTTCTTTGTATCATATCGATCTGGTCGATGTGTTCAGGAATTCGGGCGAAGTGGAGCTCTATGAGGTCAATACGGCCAATACCGATGAGATCAATATCGAGTATTTCACGGCGAAGAAGACTTTGTTGGACAGGGCCAAGGATTTCTATGCTCAGAACAGAGTCGCTTCCACGATCATCGCTTTTCTTCTGGTGACGATCCTGGTCATGTTCATCATACTGCAGAACACGGTGAGGCCTTTTGAACTGAAGGTCGAAGACATCAACCGTCTGTCCGTATCCGAGACGACGGTCGTCTATATCGATGATTATTCCGGTGTCAAGGGTTCCGGCAGCAATGCCAACGGAGAGCTGTCCAATCTGACTTCAAACGGCGCGATCAAGGTGGCTGAGGGTGAGGGTTTCACGATCATCCTGAATAAGGATGGGACTCTGTCGCATGCAGGCCTGATCTCCAAGTATGCCAAGGAGATCGATGACTGGAAGAACATCGTGGATATCGCCGTAGGTGACAAGCATATCGTGGGTCTTGATTCCAATGGCAGGATACGCTGTTCAGGCGATACTTCAGAAGGTGCCTGCGACCTGTCAGATGCCAGGAACATCAGGAAGGTCTTCGCGACGGCCAATGGGACGATCACGATGGATGAGGATGGCGTGGTCAGCTTTGGCGGCACTTTCATCGGTTCCGGTTCACTGAAGAATTACTTCAATATCAGGGATGTGGCTTCCAGCGACAATGTGCTGGCCATCCTTTGTGAAGATCATACGATCGATGTCTATACGAAGAACTCCCAGAACTATCTGGAGGCTGAATCCTGGAACGATATCGTGGATGTGGCCTGCGGAGACAGTTTCGTTGCCGGTCTGGACCGCTATGGCAAGGTCCATATCGAGATCGACAACGAGGAGATCAGGAGGCAGCTGGAGAACTGGTCCAATATCATCGCGATCGATGCGGCCAGCGATTATCTGATCGGTTTCGATGGCGTGAAGATCTATGGCGTGGGCAACAACCGCTACAATCAGTTCAGCAAGGAGGAGTTGGTGAAGCAGCGTCTGGACATGGTCTCCAATGTCGAGTACAGCGTTGATGAAGAATTCGTTTCGGTGCAGTTCGATGGTGTCAGCAATGCCAGCGGCTATATCGTTTCCCTGGATGTCGGTATCGGCATCTCCAGGAGAGTCGAGAGCGCCGGTGTGGTCAGGTTCGAGAATGAGAACATGACCGATGGCAAGAACTATACGATCTCCATCACTTCGATCGGTGAGGGCGATTATACCGATTCGGATGTCTATAAGCTCAATTTCACTTTCTTCAGGCCGGAGGAGACTTACACCTTCAATGAGGGCGGGAACATGTCTGAAGAGGAATTCCTGGCTTATCTGGAAAGTCTGGGCGTGTCTGCGGAACGCATCACGGGCATGCCGGGCGATGAGGATGACCTGTGTGCCGGAGATATCGTCACGGTGTCATGGTCTTCTCTGGATGGCAGGACGGTGACGAAGTCCGAGCTGCTGAACAGCGATATAGAGTATACTTATTGCAGGATCGTAGAAGATGAAAAAGAGTAAGATCTGGAGGATCAAGGGGTTTGAGGGTTCATTTACCGATGAGGAGCTCATTGAGCTCATTTTGAGCGGGGAGCTCAAGCCCGATTATGCGATCACGACTAAAGAGATGAAAAAATGGGTCAAATTGAAAGACAGTATATATCAGTATTATTTGGGGGTCAGAGAAAATGAAACTGTACAATAGCTATACGTTGAAGACGGAGGAGTTCGTTCCGATCAGAGAGAACGAGGTCAGCATGTATGTGTGCGGTCCTACGGTCTATAATCATGCGCACATCGGAAATGCCCGTCCGATCGTCGTTTTCGATACATTGAGAAGGACTTTTGAGGCTTTGGGTTACAAGGTGAAGTTCGTTTCCAATTTCACCGATGTCGATGACAAGATCATCAACAAGGCTTTGGAGGAAGGTGTCTCTGAGAATGAGATCGCAGAGCGTTACATCAAGGCTTACAACGATGTCCGTGATTCTTTGAACATCATTCCTTTGGATGTGACGCCGAGAGTCACCGAGACGATGGATGAGATCATCGATTTCATCGATCAGCTGGTCAGGAAGGGAAATGCCTATGTGGTCGATGGAGATGTCTATTTCTCTGTCGAGTCCGATCCGAAATACGGCGAGCTGTCTCATCAGCGGCTGGAAGACCTCAATGCGGGTGCCCGTGTCGAGACCAATGACCTGAAGAGGAATCCGCTGGATTTCGCTTTGTGGAAGAAGACGGAAAAAGGCATCAAGTGGGATTCTCCTTGGGGAGAAGGGCGTCCGGGCTGGCATACGGAATGTGTCGTCATGATCGGCAAGGAGTTCAATTCCGGTCTGATCGACATCCACGGCGGCGGCAAGGATCTCAAGTTCCCGCATCATGAGAACGAGGTCGCTCAGTCTGAGTGCTGCAACGGCCACAGGCTGGCAAACTACTGGATCCACAACGGCATGCTGGAGACGAAGGGCGGCAAGATGTCGAAGTCTTTAGGCAACACTCAGTGGGCCAAGGATGTCATCGCTGAACATGGCGCAAATCTGGTCAGATGGTTCCTGCTGTCCGGAAAGTACCGCGATTCCCTGATCTATGACGAGGAGACTTTCACGGCGGCGAAGACGGAGCTGACCAAGATTCAGACCGCTCTGAAGCAGGTCGAGGTCAAGTCCCAGATCGCCGGTATCGGGTTGAAGGATGCCTATGATGAGGAAAAATACAAGGAGTTCCTGGATCAGATGGCTGATGATCTCAATACGCCGAATGCCTACATGGTCATCTTTGATACGCTGAAGCTTCTCAATCAGGCTTTGCGTACCAGGGATATCGACTGGGACAAGGTGGCTCTGGAATACAACGCCATTGAAAAGATGCTGGAGATCCTCGGCGTCTTTATCGACAGGACCGTCCTGTCTGATGAGGACAAGGACATCTATCAGAAGTGGAATGAGGCTAAGGCGGCCAAGGATTTCGACAGCGCTGACAGGTATCGTCAGATCCTGATGGAAAAAGGCATTCTGTAATGGATCTGAAAGAATATAGTTCGAATTCACTGAGTTTCATCGGTGATGCTGTATTCACGCTGCGGGTGAGACAGTACTTCATTGAGAATCACTATCAGGCTTCTGCTTCATTGCAGAAGCTTTGTAATGGCTACAATTCGGCCAAAGGGCAGACCAGAGTCTTCCATCGTCTTGAAGAAGAGGGTTTCTTTACAGATGAGGAACTGGAGGTCTATAAAAGAGGAAGGAACCACATCACGCACATTCCCAAGAACGGGGATCGTCTGACTTACGAGTGTGCTTCCGGTCTGGAAGCGGTCTGTGGCTATCTGTATCTGAGCGATCCTGAGCGGCTTGAGGTGTTTTTTGAGAAGGTATTTGAAGGAGGGACTGCCAATGAGTGAGTATGTCTATGGCAAGAATTCGTTCTTTGAGGCTCTGCGCAGCAAGCGCATCATCAAGGCTTACGTGCTTGATGACCATGCCATCAGGGATGCGGGGATCCCTTATGAGATCGTCGATCGCAGAAAGCTCAATGGTCTTTGCCGCAATGGCAATCATCAGGGTTATGTGGCAGAGGTCGAAAGTTTCAGGTTCTCTGAAGTCGATGAGATGATCAAAGAGAAGAATGGCCTGATCGTGATGCTGGATGGGCTGGAGGATGTGCACAATCTGGGAGCCATCATCAGGACGGCGGAATGTGCCGGAGCTGACGGAGTCATCTACAAGTCCCATAATGCGGCCAGGATCAATGAGACGGTCGCAAAGGTGGCTTCAGGGGCTCTGGAGTACATGAAGGTCGCTGAGGTGACCAATCTCGTCAATACGATCAAGGAGCTCAAAAAGAAGGGCTACTGGATCGTCGGATCAGCCGGAGAGGCGACTTCCCTGTATACCGATCTGGATTACGACATGAATACCGTGCTGGTCATCGGTTCAGAGGGCAAGGGCATGTCGAGGCTGGTGAGAGAGGAATGCGACTTCATCGTGAAGCTGCCGATGTATGGCAAAGTGAGCAGCCTGAATGCGTCTGTTGCCGCCGGCATCCTGCTCTACAACATCCTGGACAAAAGGTCTTAGTTTCCACTTTTCCACGTTGAAAACGGAAGAAAAAAGGAAGAAATCGAGGAGTCAGTTCCCCGGTTTTTTATTTCATAATAGAGGTATGAAAGAAGATCTGGAATTAGTCAGGATGATCAGGGATGGCCAGGATGAGCAGGAGGCGTTCGCCGAGCTGCTGCGGCATTTCAAAGCGATGATCTACAAGATCATTTACATGAACAATCTGGAAAAAGGCGACTTCAGGATCGATGAAAACGATCTGTTTCAGGAGGGTTCGCTGGCTCTGTATCGGGCTGTGAAGAATTACGAGGAAGGAAGAAATGTCCGCTTCTCTTCCTACGCGTTCATGGTGATACGCAGCCGGATCAGGGAGGTCCTGCGCACGGCTTACCGCAGCTATGGCGATGAGCTGTCCCTGGATACCAGCATCGATTATTCGCTGAAGTTCTGTGTCCGGGAAGATCCCGCCGGCTATCATCGGGAAGAGTGTTTCAGGGAAGAACTCAAGGCTTTCATGGACAGTCTGAACGAGGAGGACAGGAAGATCTTTGAGCTCAAGCGGCAGGATATGACTTATGAGCAGATCGCTGAAAGGCTCAATATCACTTCCAAGAGGCTGGACAATCGTCTCCGGATCCTGAGAAAGATGCTGAAGAAGTATCTGAACAGGATCTCGATGCTGGCGATCTAGCTGATCGTGATGGTCTATACAGTTTATTATGCTGTATAGACCATGTTTTCAGGGATATGGGCAGTTTCGGGATTGACAGTGCATGCGGTTTTGAGTATATTAAGAATAGGTTATCAGGAGATAACTTTTTATATACCTTGAAGGAGGAATTATGAAGGAAAAAAAGCAAGTAATTCTTACCTGCAGCGTATGTCTGTCGCGCAATTACACGACAAACAAGAATAAAAGCAATACGAAGCGTATCGAACTTAAAAAGTATTGTCCGAAGTGCAATCAGCATACTTTGCACAAAGAGACAAAATAGGAGGTTAGTATGAAGTGGTTTAGTTTCTCTGCGATCTGGAAAGAGATCTCCAAGATCCGTTGGCCGAAGAAGGAAGACCTTCTGACCAATTCCGTTCAGGTCATCATCTTTACCGGTTTCTTCGTTCTTTTCTTTGCCTTGTGTCTGGCGGTCATTTCCGCTTTCCTCAATTACGTAGGAGTCCTGTAATATGACTGAGCAGGCGAACAAGAAGGAGTGGTACGTCGTAAACACTTACGCGGGCCACGAGAACAGGGTCAAGGACAATCTGGAAAAGAGGCTTGAGACCATGGGTATCTCGGAAAACCTTTTCAGGATCGTCGTCGCTGAAGAGACGCAGATCGAGGTCAAGAACGAGAAATCCAAGGAAGTCGTCAAGAACATCTTCCCGGGTTATCTCTTCGTTGAGATGATCATGACCGATGAGGCGTGGTATGTCGTCAGAAATACACCGGGTGTCACCGGATTTATCGGTTCATCAGGTGGCGGCGCGAAACCGTTCCCTGTCAAACAGGATGAGATCGAGAAGATCTTAAGAAGGATCGGACAGTCCGATAAGAATATCGAGGTCGATTTCGCTGTCGGCGATTCCGTCAAGATCCTTTCCGGTCCGTTCTCCGGCATGGAGGGCAAGGTCGAATCCATGAATGATCAGACTCAGGTGGCGACCGTTCTGATCATCCTGTTCGGACGCGAGACACCGACGGATATCAATTACGTTGATCTGGCAAGATCGGAATTTTAAGGAGTGAATCATGAAAATATTGTTACTTATCGTTGCCGTATTATTAATCCTCATATCTCTGCTGCAGGGCGGTAAATCCGATGCTTTATCCGCATTCACGGGCAATGGCGATCTGGGTCTTTTCCAGAACGTCAAGGAACGTGGTCCGGAGAAAGTCATCTCTATCATCACGATGGTACTGGGCATCCTTTTCTTTGTCCTGGTCATCATCATCAGGATCACCGATTAAGAGAACATAGCGAAATCATATTTCGCTATTTTTAACTGTCATTTATGAAAGACGTTGCTGTAAACAGAAAAGCATATCACGATTTTTTCATCGAAGAGACCTATGAGGCGGGCATGGTCCTGCTGGGTTCGGAGATCAAATCGCTGAGAAAGGGAAAAGTGTCACTGAAGGAAGCTTACGTGACTTTTCGTGATGGCGAAGCTTTCATCAAGGGAATGAACATCTCTTCCTACAAGGAGGCGACTTACAACGATCACGATGAGACCAGGGATCGCAAGCTCCTTTTGCACAAGAAGCAGATCGAGAGGCTCTTTTCCAAGTGCAAGATACAGGGCTTTACCTGCATCCCTTTGCGCATCTATCTGAAAGATGGCAGGGCCAAGATCGAGATCGCACTGGCCAAGGGCAAGACGCTTTATGACAAACGCGAGAGCGATAAGAAGAGAGATATGGAGCGTCAGGCAAAACAGGGCGTCAGATTCTGAAAAAAACCTAGTATAATTTAGATAGAAAGATGGAGAGTAAATAAGTATGGAAAGATTTATCGTTGAAATAAGTGCCCGTCACATCCATGTCACCAAGGAACAGGTCGCTATCCTGTTCGGCGAAGGCCATGAGCTCACGGCCAAGAAGGCTCTGTCTCAGCCAGGCCAGTTTGCCTGCGAAGAGAAGCTGACGATCGTCGGTCCAAGAGGCGAGCTGAAGGCTTCCATCCTGGGTCCTGAAAGAAAGGAAGCACAGGTCGAGCTTTCACTCACTGATGCCAGAACGCTGGGCGTTGAGGCAAAGATCAGAGAATCCGGCGATATCGAAGGCACTGCCGGCATCAAGCTGGTCGGTCCGTGCGGCGAGATCGAACTGGAGAAGGGCGTCATCGCTGCCAAGCGTCATGTCCATATGACTCCGGCTGATGCGGAAGCTTACGGCGTCAGCAACGGCGAGATCGTCAACGTCAAGATCGAGACTGAAGGCAGGAGCCTGGTGTTTGGTGACACGGTCGTCAGAGTCAGAGATGATTTTGCGCTGGCTATGCACATCGATACAGATGAAGGCAATGCTGCCGGTATCAAGGGCAGTGCTTTAGGAGAAATAGTGAAGTAATTCACTATTTTTTTCTAATGATCTATACACTGGAAAATCAGACAGCGGTCCTGAAGGTCGATACGTTCGCCTGCGAGATCGCGAGTTTCAGAAGAAAAGACAAGGATATCGAATACATGTGGAACGGCGATCCTGCCTTCTGGGCAAACAGGAATCCTCTGCTGTTCCCGCATGTCACGGCGCCTGCCAACAAGATATTGAATTTCAAGGGACAGGATCACAAGGTCAACAATCACGGTTTCTGCCGCAAGAGCGAATTTGATTTCGTTGAGCAGGGCGATGACTATCTGCTGTTCAGGATCAGTGCCAATGAGGATACCTTGAAAGAGTATCCGTATCTGTTTGAGCTCGATGTCCGCTACACACTGAAGGATGCCGAAGTCTGCATCGCTTATGAAGTGAAGAACAGGGAAGACGGAGATCTGTATTTCGGTTTCGGCCAGCATCCCGCTTTCAACTGTCCGCTGGATAAGAACAAACGTTTCGACGACTACTGGGTCGAGTTCGATCGGGAAGATGTCGAGGGTTCAAAGGTCGGGCTGAGCTATGAGCTCTTTGAGAAATATCCGACTTTCATCGTCAACGATCCGAAGAGCCGCGTCTTCACGCTGAGCGATGGAGTCAACAAGGTCGTCATGAAGACGGATGACAAGTACAGGATCTTCGCTCTGTGGACGCCGCATGCGCCGTTCATCTGCCTGGAGCCCTGGGTCGATCACATCGACAAGGATGATCTCAGCACGCCTTTTGAGGAAAGAGATGTCGTCTGTCTGCCGAAAGGCGAGACTTACCGCATCTCCTACAGCATTGAGATCGTGTAGAAGCATTTCGCTTTATTTCGGGAAATATATAAAGGATAATTGATTCAGGAGGTAAAGTGTAATGAAGATTATCAATACTGCACAATTTGATGAAATGATCAAGAACGGTGTCACATTCATTGATTTCTTCGCTGACTGGTGCGGGCCTTGCAAGATGCTGGGACCGGTCGTTGAGGAAGTTTCGAATGATTACCCTGAAATAGAATTTGCGAAAGTCAATGTCGACGACAACATGGATCTGGCTGAAAGGTTCCAGATCATGTCGATCCCGCAGATCTATATGTTCAAAGATGGTGAGGTCATCGGCAAGTTCGGCGGCTATAAGGATGCTGCCGGCGTCAAGGCCTTCATCGACGAAGTCACGAAATAACAGAAAGCAGGAGTTTGCTCCTGTTTTTCTTTGCCGATAGAAGCGATCTGTTCCTTCAGGAAACGATCTGCTTCTTTTTATCTGCAAAAACAAAAAATACAACCGTTATCCGGAGAAAAAAGAAAAATCCTCAGTGAAAATGAAAGTTTTCTCCATTTTCCATAAAAACAGTAAAAAATAACGTATAATGATTTTATTTGGAGGGCTTTTGACTATGGAAAAGTTGATTGAATTCAGGAATATTGTTAAAAGTTTCGATGGTCAAACGGTTTTAAAGGGTATCAATCTCGATATCTATAAAAATGAGTTCGTGACCCTTTTAGGACCATCTGGTTGTGGTAAGACTACCCTGCTCAGGATCCTCGGCGGATTTCTGGAACAGGATGAAGGTTCTGTGATCTTCAACGGCGAAGAGATCTCTGATGTTCCCGCTTATAAACGCCCGATCAATACAGTCTTCCAGAAGTATGCGTTGTTCCCGCATCTCAATGTCTATGACAATGTTGCCTTCGGTCTCAGGATCAAGAAGATGTCGAATGACCTGATCAAGCCGAAAGTCGACAGGATGCTGGAACTGGTCGGTCTTGACGGTTATCAGAAAAGAGATGTCACTCAGCTTTCCGGCGGTCAGCAGCAGAGAGTTGCGATCGCAAGAGCGCTGGTCAATGAGCCGGATGTCCTTCTGCTGGATGAGCCTTTGAGTGCTTTGGATGCCAAGCTGCGCAAGGAGATGCAGCAGGAACTGAAGCGCATTCAGGAAGAAGTCGGCATCACCTTCATCTTCGTCACACACGACCAGGAAGAGGCTCTGACGATGTCGGACAAGATCGTCGTCATGAAAGACGGCAATATCGAGCAGATCGGCACGCCGACTGAGATCTACAACGAGCCGATCAACCGCTATGTCGCCAACTTCATCGGTCAGTCCAATATCATCGATGGCATCATGAAGAAGGATTATCTGGTCAATTTTGATGACAAGGACTTCGAGTGTGTCGACTATGATTTCAAAGAGAACGAGCCGGTCGATGTCGTCATCAGACCGGAAGATATTCAGATCAAGAAAAAGGGCAGAGGCAAGCTGAATGGACAGGTCATTTCAGTCCTGTTCAAGGGTGTCCACTACGAGGTCATCGTTGAGACCAAGCGCGGCGCTGCCAAGACGATCAAACTTCATGTCATGGGCAACGAAGGTGTCCACAATGAGGAAGCCAACGAGATGATGTCTGCTTCGGACTTCATGATGGACGTTGCGGATGTCCCTTCGATCACCAATGAGGATCTGATCATGTATGCCAACGCGCAGGCGTGGAAAGATGATGAGGATGAGACGGAAGTCTCTATCACTTCCGTCATTCACGATATCAAGAATGAGCCGGGCAGATATGAGATCACGTTCAAGACGGCTGCCGGCACTTCGATCAAATGCGATGTCGATGTCGTCCTTCCTAAGTTCAACGAGGACAAGGAAGAGAAGATCGGTATCCAGGCTTTCGATGTCTACAAGTCCATCGATGAGATCGAGGAGTCCATGGCGATCTCCGTCGACCTGAAGAACTGGGCCGGTGCTTATGCCTGGGATCTGGAGACGGAGAATGAGATCGAGATCGATGATGTCCGTTTCGATTTCGATCCGATGGACATCGATGAGGGCGTCTATGATGTGACGTTCGTCACGGAGGGCCGCACTTACAAGATCCACACGACTGAGCATCAGGAAGAGGGCGATATCATTTCGATCGACTTCTCTCCTGAAGATATACATGTAATGGAAAAGAGTCCGGGTTATGAAGAGCTTTAGGAGACTGGTCTATCCGTACCTGATCTGGGCAGCGCTTCTGATCGTATTGCCGATGCTGATCATCGTGTTCTACGCATTTTCGACACGCGGCAATTCTGTGATCCCTGTGAGGATGACGTTCGCCAATTTCGTGCGTTTCTTCTCGGATCCGATCTTTGTTGAAGTGCTTGGGCGAAGCCTGAAGCTGGCTCTGATCACGACGGTCATCTGTATCTTGCTGGGTTATCCGGCAGCTTACTTCATCGCGCAGATGAAGGCGGACTCGCAGTCCGTCATGGTGCTGATGGTCACTTTGCCGCAGCTCATCAACATGCTGGTGAGGACTTATGCCTGGAGAGGCATCCTGCTTGAGATGCCGTTCTCTCCGGAGGTGAAGGTCTACATCGGCATGGTCTATAACTTCCTGCCGTATATGATCCTGCAGATCTATACGTCATTGTCCAAGATGGATCCATCCCTTGTGCCTGCCGCCCACGACCTGGGCTGCGATGACAGGATGGCTTTCCTGAAGGTCACGCTGCCGCTGAGTGTTCCGGGTATCATCTCGGGCATCACGCTCGTCTTTTTGCCAGCCGTATCCAGCTTCTTCATTCCGAAGCTTCTGGGCGGCGGTTCCTATGTCCTGGTCGGCAATCTGATCGAGAACTACTTCGTCACGACCGGCGACTGGAACTTCGGTTCAGCGATCTCGCTGATCATGGCTCTGGTCATCCTGATCTCCATGTACTTCACCAGGAAGTTCGATTATGACAAGGAGGCCGTATGATGAAGAAGAAGAACAAGCTGTTTCACAGGTTCTATCTGGGACTGATCATGGCGTTCTTCTATCTGCCGATCGTCTATGTCGTCTTCTTTTCGTTCAATGCCTCACGTTCATTGACGAATTTCACGGGTTTCTCTCTGCAGTGGTATGAGAAGATGTTCTCGACCAGGGCGATGATGGAATCCATATACTATTCTGTTCTGATCGCTGTGATCGCGACCATCGTTTCCACGGTCGTCGGTACCATCGTGGCGATCGGTCTCAGCAAGTCTTCCAGACTGATCAAACAGGTCGTCACGCAGGTGAACAATCTGCCGATGCTGAATCCGGATATCGTTACGGCCATCGGTCTGATGCTGCTGTTCTCGACGCTGAATGTCCCGACGGGTTTCGGGACGCTGCTGCTGGCGCACATCATCTTCTGTATCCCTTATGTGATGCTTTCGGTATCGCCTAAGCTCAGACAGCTGGATGAGAACATCGCCGAGGCGGCGCTGGACCTTGGCTGCACGCCTTTCCAGGCTCTTTACAAGGTCATCATCCCTCAGATCAAGGAGGGTATCGTATCCGGAGCGCTCGTCGCTTTCACGATGTCATTCGATGACTTCGTCATCTCTTATTTCACGACGGGTCCGGGTATCAACAACATCTCTACTTATGTCTACGCAACGACCAAGCGTATCAATCCGAGTGTCAATGCGCTTTCAACGCTGATCGTCTTTGCGATCACGCTCATACTTGTATTTTCAAATGTTTTGCCGCTTATCAGGGCGAGGAGGAAAAGAAATGAAGAAACTGCTTAGCATCTTGCTGGTATTACTGGTGCTGGTCGGCGCTGCCGGCTGCAGCAAGTCAACGAACGAAGACAATGGTGAACTCTATGTCTTCTTGCCGGGCGAGTATATCTCTGATGAGATCATCAACGGTTTTGAGAAGGAATATGGCATCAAGATCTATATCACGACTTTTGATTCCAATGAGTCCATGTATACCAAGCTTTTGGGCGGTACGGTCTACGATATCATCATCCCGTCCGACTACATGATCGAAAGACTGATCAACGAGAAGATGATCCAGCCTCTGGACAAATCCAAGCTGAACAACATGGATCAGCTTTATGACCAGGTCCTGAATATGGATTTCGATCCGAACAATGACTATTCCATCCCTTATTTCTGGGGCAATGTCGGGATCTGCTATGATCAGACCCTGATCGATCCGGCTGATGTCGAATCAGAAGGCTGGAACGTTCTGAGAAACACCAAGTACAAGGGCATGATCTACATGTACGATTCCATCCGTGACGCGTTCATGATGGCTGAAAAGGCTTTGGGTTATTCCATGAATACGGATGTTCCGGAAGAGATCCAGGCTTCCTATGAGTGGCTGATCGATATCGCTCAGAACATGGATCCGGCTTATGTCACCGATGAGGCGATCGACGGATTGGCTAATGGCGAAAAGGCGATGGGCATGATGTACTCCGGCGATGCGGCTCTGATCGCGACGGAGAACGAGAATATGGCTTTCTGGGCTCCGAGCGAGGGGACCAACTACTTCGTCGACGCGATGGTCATCCACAAGGATGCCAAGAACGTTGAGAATGCCTACAAGTTCATGGACTATGTCACCGATTATGATCAGGCTTATGAGAATTCTAGCTTTGTCGGTTATTCTTCCGCCAATGCGGACGTCCTGAAGGATCTGGCATCTGAGGGCAATGATTATGAAGGCATCGATGCCTACATCCCGCGTGACAGGACGGCCAATGACGAAGTCTTCCACAACAATGAGGAAGTGCTCAAGACGATCTCTGAGCTCTGGGTCAAGGTCAAGAACACGAAATAAATGCGTTTAGTCGTACAGAGGGTCTCAAAAGCGGACTGTGTCGTGGAAGGTTCTGCGACCGGTCGTATCGATCAGGGTTTTATGGTCCTGGTCGGTTTCGGGCTGGCCGACGATGAAAAGATCGTCGAGAAGATGGCTTTGAAGATGTCCAAACTGAGGATCTTCGAAGATGAGGACGGCAAGATCAACCGCAGCATCTATGATGCTGGGGGCAAGGTCCTGTCGATCTCCCAGTTCACACTCTATGCCGATTGTGCCAAGGGCAATCGTCCGAGTTTTACGGATGCTTTGGGCGGAGAGAGGGCGAAGCAGCTCTATCTCCACTTCAACGACTGTCTGAGGGATCTCGGTCTGGAGGTCGAAGAAGGGATCTTCGGAGCGGATATGAAGGTGTCCCTGACCAACGACGGTCCGGTGACGATCCTTCTGGATAGCGAGGTATTATGGTAGAAAATTACGGGCTCTATGACATCGTTCAGATGAAAAAGGATCATCCGTGCAGAAAGTCGCACTACTGGAAGATCGTACGCATGGGTGTCGATATCAAGATCAAGTGCGAAGGCTGCGGTGCCATCGTCATGATGGAGAGACCGGACTTCGAGCGCAAATGCAAGAAGATCATTCAGAAGGCTGAAACAGATGATCAAGGCTCTGATCTTTGATTTTGACGGGACTCTGTCCAATCGTCTGGCCAACGCCTATGACATCTATTATGATTCCCTGAAGCCTTATTTTTCCGATCTTGATGAGATGGAATACGAGGCGATGCTGCAGGATCTGATGTATTATGACTGCAACGGCTCCATCAGCATGTCTGTCAGGATGGTCGCTTTCGAATCAAAGTACGGGGACCATCTGCCGAAGGACTTCATCCGTGATTACAGCCGTTTCTATACCAGCCACATGTACGAGTATACAAAACTGCAGGATGAGGCGATCGGGGTGCTGGAGAGGCTGAGAGGCCAGTATAAACTGGGACTTCTGTCCAATGGCGATCCTTTCTCCCAGCATCACAAGATCGATCATACGGGTGTCGGAGCATATTTTGATGAGGTCATGGTCTCCGGCGATCTGGGTGTCCACAAGCCGGACAAGGAGATCTTCGTGATGATGGCCGAAAGGCTGGGCGTCAGATGTGATGAATGTCTGATGATCGGCGATGTCTTCTCTTCCGATATCCTGGGGGCATACAGGGCGGGCATGGTCCCGGTCTGGGTGTGCAAGGACAGCGACAAGAAGGCAAAGAACTACAAGGGGTATCGCATCAGTGATCTCAGAGAACTCTATGGGATACTCGAAAATGAAAGATGAACGGCGCAAGCCGTTTTTCTTTTTCTCTCTTATCGGCTAAAATGGTAGAAGAAAAGAGGTATCCTTATGAACATTGCGATCACAGCGGCCGTTCTGGTCATTTCCCTGGTCATCAATTTCTGGACGAGACAGGATGAAAAGAACAAGTATGATGATTATGAGAAGTACGATGTCGATCCGGCCTGGGTCATCAAACATGGAGCTCTTGTCGTGCTGATGATCCTTATGACGGTCTATTTCCTTTTCTTCGATCCGGGTGACAAGACTCTGAATACGCTGATCTGTGTGATCTTCGCTTTCCTGATCGCGACGATGTTCGCGGATATCTTCTTTGATTCCAACCGCTACATCTTCGTCAAGGGCAACAAGCTGGTGATCTCGGGTCAGATGCTGGATCGCAAACAGATCAAGGGTTATCGCCTGGGCGGACTCTTCAAGGGAAACGAGATCGTCACGTTCAATTCCGATAAGATCAAGTGCTACAAGAGTCAGCTGCGGATGATGGGGGAGCTGTCAGAGAAGTATCATTTCCAGTGGAAGCACTTATAGACATGATGAAGCCCTGAAGGGGGCTTTTCATTTTGTACCGAAAGTCATTGACAGGAGATATTCATTTATTCTATATTGTTTATGTACCTAAATATTAGGCACCTAAGTAATAAGGAGGTAGTCAATGAGAAGATTTAGAATGGAACATGGACCTGAAGGCGAGATGATGGGCCGCGAAGATATGAGAAGGTGTCACAGACACATTGGAGGCCCCTGCCGGAGGGATCTTGAATCTGTTTTGGATCCCAACGATCTGGATGGTCTGTTCATGGCTTGTGCCAGAAGGATGAGACATGAAAGACACAGACGTTTCGGTTCCACCCAGGACCGCATCGTCCGCATCCTGAATGAGAACGGCGGAACGATGGGACAGAAAGCCCTGCAGCTCCTGCTGGGTGTGCAGCCGGGTTCGATCTCGGAGATCCTGTCCAAGATGGAGGAGAAGGGTCTGATCATCCGTGACAAAGATGATGATGACCGCAGAGCTTCCCTGATCAGACTGAACACGGAAGTGAAGGACGAAGAGAAGGCGGTTTCTTTGTTCGATGTCCTCTCTGATGAGGAAAAGGAAAGTCTCAAGGCGATCCTGAACAAGATCCTGACTGAAAACAGAAAAGAAGAAGAGTGATGCGCAGGTGACTGCGCATTATGTTATCATTTGGACATGAACATACTGGTTTGCAATGATGACGGCATCGATTTTGAAGGTCTGCAGGTCCTGGCGAAGACCCTGAGTTCGATCGGAAACGTCTATATCGCCGCTCCGGATTCAGAGAGAAGTTCCAATTCCCATCATCTGACGATCAAGGGGAGAGTGAGGTTCGAGGAGCGCCATTATCCTTATGCGAAGAAAGCGTATGCCTTGTGGGGCACGCCGGCGGATTGCGTCCACATGGGGATGTATTTCCTTTTTGATGAGAAGATCGATCTGGTCGTTTCAGGTATCAACAAAGGTGCCAATGTTTCAACGGATATCATCTATTCGGGAACGATCGGTGCGGCAAGGGAGGCCTTTCTTTACCATGTCCCGTCGATCGCTGTCAGCATCGATTCATTCAAGGCGGAAGATTATTCGGTCGCGGCGGGATATGCCAGGGAGGTCGCATTGAGATATATGGAAGATGAGAACAGATGTGACTACTTCCTGAATCTGAACGTGCCTTATCTGAAGAAGGAAGAGATCAAGGGGATCAGGGTCTGTGACCGTATCTGCCGCGTGGTCTATCACGATGTCTATTCCTATGAGCGGAAAGATGAGAAGGATTTTATCCTGATCGGAAACGGGAATTTCACGTATGAGGGCGGTGAGGATGACCTGAGAGTGGATGTCACGGCACTGGCGAACGGCTACGTTTCCCTGTCTGCTTTGGGCAACGATCACATCGATGCGGATCATAATGAAAGTGTTGAGAGGATCATCGAAAAATGCCGATAAAATGGGCATTTTTTCATAAAAAAGCCTTGAAAAAAGGATACAAATAGGGTAAAATAATTCAGCATCGATATACCATAGACAGTAACGGGGCTATCCCTTAATCATGTTACCGAGGTTGATCAGAAGATGATTTTTGACCTGTGTCTATGTGATACAGGTTTTATTTTATGAGTATATGGGTGTTAGAAAGAGGAAATATGAATCAAGCTGTATTAAGTAACAAGCAGGCATTAGTCACTGAGATCTCTGACAAGATGAAGAATTCCCAGTCTACTGTTGTCTGTGAGTACCGCGGTCTTAGCGTGGCCGAAGTTACAGAGCTGAGAAGAAGCTTGAGAGCCGAAGGCGTCGATTTCAAAGTCTACAAGAACACGATGGTCGAGAGAGCATGTGACGAGTGTGGATTTGAAGATCTGAAAGACACTTTAGCAGGCCCGAATGCGTTCGCTTTCTCAGAGGATGCAACTGCACCGGCAAGAGTTCTTGCTAAGTTCGCGAAGAAACACAAAGCTCTGGTACTTAAGAAGGGTATCGTTGAAGGCAAAGTCGTCGATGAAGCTACGATCAAAGAGTTATCCGCTCTGCCTAACCGTGACGGTATGCTGTCTATGTTACTGAGCTGTCTGCAGTCACCTGTAAGCTCATTCGCAAGAGTCGTCAAGGCTGTTGCCGATGCTAAGGAGGCTGGTACACCTGCACCGGCAGCGGATGCTGCACCGGTGGAAGAGGCTGCCCCTGCAGCCGAAGCAGCACCTGCTGAAGCTGCTGCGTAATTTGTAAAGAACAATTAGAAGAAAAAGGAGAAAAAATTTACAATGGCAAAATTATCACATGATGATATCCTGGCTTTCTTAGAAGAAGCTAGCATTCTTGAACTCAATGATTTAGTAAAGGCTATCGAAGAGAAGTTCGGCGTCACTGCTGCTGCTCCGGTCGCTGTTGCAGCTGCTCCGGTCGACGAAGCACCTCAGGGTCCTACTTCTGTTTCTGTCATCTTAACTCACTTTGGTGATGCAAAGACTGGCGTTATCAAGGTCGTCAAGGCTATCACCGGTTTAGGTCTGGTCGAAGCTAAGGGTCTCGTTGACAAGTGCCCAAGCCCGATCAAAGAGAACATCAGCCCGGAAGAAGCTGAAGAGATCAAGAAGCAGTTGGTTGAAGCAGGAGCTACCGTCGAGATCAAATAATTAGATGAGCCATTATTATACGGATAATAGGGATCTGCCTTCCGAGAGGAAGCAGTTCACGTATTATTTCGATAATGAGGTTTTCCGTTTCACTACCGATATCGGCGTTTTTTCCAAGGATAATGTCGATTATGGCAGTTATATCTTGATAAGGAGTATTTACAGGAAGGATCTCGGTGAGAGCCTGCTCGATCTCGGTTCGGGTTACGGTCCGATCGGGATCGTGCTCAAGCGTTTTCATCCTTCTATGGAGGTGGAGATGGCTGAGGTCAATCCGCGGGCTGTCGATCTGGCGATCCTGAACTGTAATGAAAACAAGACAGATATTAAAGTTCATCTGTGCGATGATATCACGGCTTTGGACCATAGGTTCGATACGATCGTGCTGAATCCGCCTATCAGGGCGGGGAAGGCCGTGATCTACGATCTTTATGAGAAGTCGAAGGCCATGCTGAATGAGTCGGGTCATCTGTTTATCGTGATCAGAAAGGCTCAGGGAGCGAAGTCATCCATAGCCAAACTTGAAACACTTTTCTCACAGGTAGAGGTGATCGAAAGAGACAGCGGTTACTATGTCATCGATTCCTGTAACTGTTAGAAACATATAATTATTTGAAAGGACGGCGCAAATGAAACAAACTTATAAAATTGTGGATTCGGGTAAACATTCAAGCCGCCGTGACTACTCCAAGGTCAGCGGTAACCTTGAGCTGCCCAATCTTGTAGAGGTACAGACTGATTCTTTCAAATGGTTCACCAAAGAAGGGATCAAAGAAGTATTCGATGATATCTATCCGATCCAGAACTATAGCGGAAATATCCGCTTGAAATTGTTGAATTTTGAATTCGGCGAGCCGAAATTCTCGGTTGCCGAGACAAAATATCGTGAGGAAGATTATCGTGCGCCATTAAAAGCCAACATGGAGTTGGAGATCATTGATGAAGATACAGGTGAGGTCATCACCAGAAAAGAAGAAGTCTTTTTAGGCGACTTCCCGATGATGACTCCGACCGGGACTTTCATCATCAACGGTGCTGAAAGAGTCATCGTTTCCCAGATCGTCAGATCTCCGGGTGCGTATTTCGATACACAGATGGATGACAAGACGGGAAGGGATGCTTTCAGCGGAGAACTGATTCCGTCACGTGGTACTTGGCTGGAATTTCTGACTGATGATAAGAAGAACGCTTTAGGCCGCATCATGAACATGTCGGTCGACAGGAAGCGTAAGATCTTATCGACTATCTTGCTTAAATGTATCGGCTTCTCGCTGAATCTTGAAAGAGGTGAGGATGGTTTCGATCTGGAGAAGGTCAAGACTTTCCTGAAGGCGATGGGCTTGGAAGTATATGAGGACCTGATCAATCAGAATGATGATCGTGAGTTCCTCAATATCTATGAAGCGATCTATACATCTTTCCTGGGTGCTTATGAAGAGATAAGCAATACCCTGCAGGCGGATAAGACAAAGACGATGGATGCTGCGTTGCTGGAAATGCACAAGAACCAGAAGCAGGATGAAGTCCCGACCGTCGAGGGTGCGGCCAACCTGATGAATGCGAAATTCTTCGATCAGAAGAAGTACGATCTCACAGCTGCCGGCCGTTACAAACTCAGAAAGAAACTGAATGTCATCGATCGTATCGAGCATCATATACTGGCTGAAGACCTGTACAAGGCTGATGGCACAGTCCTTTATGCTGCCGGTACGAAGATCGAGAAGGCAGAGCGCAACGTCCTCAGGGAAGAGCTCGTCAAGGGTTCTCATGTCGAGGCGTTCCCGTTCAGACACATCTTCTCGCATCCGAGCATCGTGGAAGTCTCCACGGATGACAAGCTGGCTTTGAATGGCCGTGTATTGGCAAACGACGTCGATCTGAAGGATCGCACCTATTTCATGGGAACGGTCCTGACGCTGAAAGATGTCGAGGATATCGCAAAAGAGATCTCCACAGTGAGGATCTATAGCGGAATCGTTGCCAAGGAAGTCGGACTCACTTCCAAAAACTTCAATGCCGTCATGGATTATGGCCAGAGGATGTTCGTCCTGGGCCGTCTGACAGACAAAGAAGGAAAAGATGTCGAGGTCGATGGCGAACAGGCCATGCCTTACTATCTGCCGGATCATGACAGCTACATGCTGATGTCCGACAAGGAGGATGCGATCAAGGCCCGTGTCGATGAGGGTGAAAAGATCTCCGCATGGCTGGTGGGCACTGCCTGCCAGGTGGTCAACATCCTTGACCCGAATGACGATGCGCACAAGATCAGACTCATCGGTATCGATCCGCTCAATGACAAGAAGTGCATCACGATGTCTGATATGCTGGCGTTCTATAACTACATGTTCACGCTGCTCGATGGTGTCGGTTCTACCGATGATATCGATATGCTGGGCAACCGTAGGATCAGGACTGTCGGTGAACTCATTCAGAATCAGTTCCGTATCGGTCTTTCCCGTATGGAGAAGGCCGTCAAGGAAAAGATGTCGATCACAGAAGTTGAAAATGCGACACCTAAGACACTGACCAACAATCGTCCGCTGTCAGGCGCGATCAGAGAGTTCTTCTCTTCTTCGCAGCTGTCCCAGTTCATGGACCAGCAGAATCCGTTGGCCGAGCTGACGAACAAGCGTCGTATCTCAGCTTTGGGTCCGGGCGGTCTGACCAGAGAGAGGGCCGGTTTTGAGGTTCGTGACGTTCACAACTCTCACTACGGCCGTATCTGTCCGATCGAGACTCCGGAAGGTCAGAACATCGGTCTGATCTCTTATCTGACGACATATGCCAAGATCAACCAGTACGGTTTCATTCAGACTCCGTATCGCAAGGTCGATGAAAAGGGCAATGTTTCAGAGGATTATATCTACTTATCTGCCGATGATGAGAATGATTTCATCATCGCACAGGCCAACGAGGTCGTCGGCGGCAAGCTCGTCAATGACCAGGTCGTTGCCCGTAAGGCAGGTGAGACCGTATTGGTTGACAAGGGTTCTGTTGAACTGGCTGACGTCTCGCCGAAGCAGATCGTTTCTGTCGCTGCTGCTTGTATCCCGTTCCTTGAGAACGATGATGCTTCCCGTGCCCTGATGGGTGCGAACATGCAGAGGCAGGCTGTTCCGCTTCTGAGGCCGCATGCCCCATATGTCGGCACAGGTATCGAACCGAAGATCGCCCGCGACTCAGGTACGGGTCTGGTCTCCAAGGATGCCGGTGTGGTCACTTATGTGGATGCCAATTCGATCATCATCACTTCTGATGACGGTACGGAACACGAATACAAACTGGAGAAGTTTGCGCGTTCCAATGCCGGGACTTGCATCAACCATCGTCCGATCGTGGAAGATGGTGATACTGTCAAGGTCGGTGATATCATCGCCGATGGTCCTTCCATGGACGACGGCGAGCTGGCTTTAGGCCAGAACGTTACCATCGCGTTCATGACATGGCATGGCTACAACTATGAGGATGCCATCATCATGTCTGAGAGGATGGTCAAAGATGACGTCTATACTTCGATCCATATCGATGAATATTCGATCGAAAAGAGAAAGACGAAACTCGGTGAAGAAGAGATCACCAGAGATATCCCTAACGTTCAGGAAGGCGCATGCCGCAACCTGGATTCCAGAGGTATCGTCATGGTCGGTGCCGAGGTCAAGGAGGGTGACATCCTTGTAGGTAAGGTCACTCCGAAGGGCCAGTCGGATGCTTCGCCGGAAGAAAAACTGTTATTGGCGATCTTCGGTGAGAAATCACACGAAGTGAGAGATAATTCACTGCGCGTTCCGCATGGCGGTGCCGGTATCGTTCAGTCCATCAGAGTCTTCAAGAGATCTGAAGGTTATGAACTGGGTCCGGGCGTCACGGAAGTCATCAAGGTCTATGTCGTACAGAAGAGAAAGATCTCTGAAGGCGATAAGATGGCCGGAAGACACGGCAACAAGGGTGTCATTTCCAAGATCCTTCCGATCGAGGATATGCCTTTCATGCCGGACGGAACTCCTGTGGATATCATGTTGAATCCGTTTGGTGTGCCTTCCCGTATGAACATCGGTCAGGTCCTGGAGATCCATTTAGGTATGGCTGCCAAGACTCTGAGCGAGAAGCTGGGAGAGCCGGTGAAGTTCGCGACACCGGTCTTCGATGGCATCACCAATGAAGAACTGACAGCGATCATGGAAGAAGCCGGCACGTCTATGGACGGCAAGCTGGTGCTCCGTGATGGCAAGACAGGTGAGCCTTACGATGAAAGGATCGCCGTCGGTGTTATGTATATGATCAAGCTGGCACACATGGTCGACGACAAGCTCCATGCCCGTGCGACCGGTCCTTATTCCCTCGTCACGCAGCAGCCTTTGGGCGGTAAAGCGCAGAACGGTGGTCAGAGGTTCGGTGAAATGGAAGTCTGGGCTTTGGAAGCCTATGGTGCAGCGCATACTCTGGAAGAGATCCTGACTGTCAAGTCTGATGATATCAACGGTCGTACCAAGACCTATGATGCCATCATCAAGGGCAAGAGGATCCCTGAACCGGGTATTCCGGAATCTTTCAATGTCCTGAAGAATGAGTTGCAGGCTTTGGCTCTGGATGTCAGGATGCTGGACAGTGAAGGTAACGAAGTCAGTATTTCAAGAAGCGATGAGGATGATCGTGAGGTCGAAAAGGCTTCTGATGCAGCCGTCGTGGAGGATACTGAAGGTCTCAACGTCAGAGATACGATCGATGAGGAAGAGGCTCCGGAGGCGATCATGGGTCTGGATGAGGAGGAGATATAAGACATGGCAAAAAATAAATTTGAAGCTATTAAAGTCGGTTTAGCCTCTCCTGAAAGGATCCTGGAGTGGTCTCATGGCGAGGTCACCAAACCCGAGACGATCAACTACCGTTCCCAGAAGCCGGAAAGAGACGGATTGTTCTGTGAAAGGATATTCGGTCCGACGAAGGACTGGGAGTGTTACTGCGGCAAGTACAAGAAAGTGCGTTACAAAGGTGTCGTATGTGACAGATGCGGTGTCGAGATCACCAAGTCAAGTGTACGTAGAGAGCGCATGGGACACATCGCCCTGGCAGCTCCGGTGGCTCATATCTGGTATCTGAAGGGCATCCCTTCCAGAATGGGTCTCGTACTCAACGTTTCGCCAAAGATCCTGGAGGAAGTCGTGTACTTCGTCACCTGGATCGTAACGGATCCGGGCAATACGGATCTGGAATACAAGCAGCCTCTTTCAGAGCTGGAAGTGAGAAATTACGAAGCTCTGTACGGAAGAGACGCTTTCAAAGCTCAGACGGGTGCTGAAGCGATCAAGACTTTACTGGAACAGGTCGATGTCCTCAAGGAGAAGAAAGACATCGTCAAGGAACTTGAAAAGGCTCAGGGCGACAAGCGCAAGAAGCTGATCAAGCGTCTGGAGACGATCAACGCTTTCGTCGATTCCGAGAACAAGCCTGAATGGATGGTCCTGACCGTTCTGCCGGTCATCCCGCCTGATCTCAGGCCGATGTTGCAGCTGGATGGCGGCAGATTTGCCACATCCGATCTGAATGACCTTTACAGAAGGGTCATCACCCGTAACAATCGTCTGAAAAAACTGCTGGAGATCGGTACACCTAGTATCATCGTCCAGAACGAAAAACGTATGCTGCAGGAAGCGGTTGATGCGCTGATCGATAACGGCAGGAGAGGAAATCCGGTCAAGGGTTCCGCCAACCGTCCTCTGAAATCCCTGTCTCACTCTTTAAAGGGCAAGCAGGGCCGTTTCAGACAGAACTTATTAGGTAAGCGTGTCGACTTCTCAGGCCGTTCCGTTATCGCGGTCGGTCCTGATCTCAAGATGTATCAGTGCGGTATCCCGCGTGAGATGGCTATCCAGCTCTACAAGCCGTTCGTGATCAACGAACTGGTCAATCAGAAGATCGCGCAGTCTTCCAAGTTCGCGGAAAAGATGATCGAGAGATTCGATCCGGCTATCTGGGATGTCCTGGAAGAGCTGATGGATAATCATCCGGTCTTCCTGAACCGTGCTCCGACTCTGCACAGACTGGGTATCCAGGCGTTCAAGCCGAAGCTCGTTGAGGGAAGAGCGATCCGTCTGCATCCATTGGTATGTACAGCGTTCAACGCTGACTTCGATGGTGACCAGATGGCCGTTCACCTTCCTCTGTCAGAGGAGGCGAGAGCTGAAGCTGAGATCCTGATGATGGCTTCCAACAACATCCTTGGTCCGAAGGATGGCAAACCGATCGTTACTCCTTCCCAGGACATGGTCCTCGGCAACTTCTATCTGAACATGGAAGAGACCGCGGAAGAATTCTATGAGAAGGCTGATGCGATCGATGCTTTGGGCGATAAGGAGACGGCTGCCATGTGGCGTCGTTTCGGTGACAATGAAGGTCACGTCTATAAGGACTTCAATGAAGCGCTTATGGCTTATCAGAACAAAGAGGTGCATCTGCACACCCGTGTAGCGCTGCCTGCCCGTTCTTTGAACAAGACCGGTTTCTCTGAGGAACAGCTTGACAAGTATCTGGTCACGACGATCGGCAAGCTGATCTTCAATGATAAGTTCCCGGCTGATTTCCCGTACATCAACGATGTCATGGGCGATTCGCTCAAGAGGACGCCTGATCGCTGTTTCGCGGAATACGGAACGGATATCAGGAAGTTCATCAAGGAACAGCCGATCGCACCTGAATTCACGAAGAAGAATCTGTCAAAGGTCATCGCGGAAGTCTTCGCGAGATACAAGACGGAGGGCTCTTCCGAGGTCCTGGATGCGATCAAGGATCTGGGCTTTGAGTATTCTACCGTTGCCGGTATGACGATCTCACTGTCCGATATCAACGTTGCGCCGCACAAGCAGCACTTCGTTGATGAGGCAAAGGCGAAGGCCGATGTCTTACAGAACCTTTTAAGGAGAGGTCAGCTGACCCTTCCTGAATGGGAGAAACACTTCTCCAAACTGTGGGCCGATGCCACCAACGCCATCGGTGATGATGTCATGAACAATCTGCCGCGCAAGTCGCCGATCAACATGTCATCCGTATCCGGTGCCCGTGGTAACAAGTCCAACTTTACCCAGTTAGCCGGCATGCGTGGTCTGATGGGCAGACCGACGCAGTCCAAATCGAAGAAAGAATATCAGCCTTCGATCATCGAGGTCCCGATCTATTCTTCCTTCCGTGAGGGTCTTAACGTATCCGAGTTCTTCATTTCCACACACGGTGTCCGTAAGGGTCTGACCGATACAGCTTTGAAGACAGCCGAATCAGGCTATCTGACAAGAAGACTGGTCGATGTCGCTCAGGATGTCATGATCATGGAAGAAGACTGCCATACCGATCAGGGCTACTACGTCGAAGATATCATCGATACGAAGGATAATTCGACGATCGAGAAGTTCTATGACCGTATCGTGGGTCGTTACGCCAAGGAACAGCTGGCCGATCCTGAGACCGGTGAGATCATCATCAATGAGGATGAGTTCATCGACGAGGCGATCGCCGACAAGATCCTGGCTGCCGGTTACAAGGGCATGAACATCAGAAACTCCTTCACATGCAAGTGCAAGGACGGTATCTGCCGCAAGTGTTACGGCCGCAACATGGCTACCGGAAAGCTCGTCGAATCAGGCGAGGCCATCGGTATCATGGCTGCGCAGTCCATCGGTGAGCCTGGTACTCAGCTGACGATGCGTACCTTCCACTCCGGCGGTGTCGCAAACGCTGACGACGATATCACACAGGGTCTGCCGCGTGTCGAAGAGCTGTTTGAAGCACGTTGTCCGAAACACCCGTCTGTCTTGGCAAAGATCTCGGGTGAAGTCACCAGAGTCGAGGAGCTTGAGGACCATTCATGGATCATCGAGATCACCAACGACAAGGAGACGATCGTTCACAAGTGCGGCATCTCTTCTACGATCAGAGCTTGGGTCAAGGTCGGCGAACATGCCAGAGCCGGTGCGAAACTGACAGAAGGCAACGTCGATCCGAAGGAACTGCTTTCGATCGCGGGCGTACAGGCTGTCCAGAACTACATCCTGAAGGAAGTCAAGAAGGTCTATGCCGTTACCGGTATCGATATCTCCGACAAGCACGTTGAAGTCATTATCAAACAGATGCTTAAGAAGGTCATCATCGTTGAACCGGGCGGATCAGAGCTCTGTGCAGGTCAGACGATCTCTTTGAAGAAACTGAACGATCTGAACAATGAACTGCTGATCAGCGGCAGACTTCCGGCTAAATTCGAGCCGCTGCTTCTTGGTATCTCGAAGTCTTCCGTGGAAACGGATTCCTTCCTGTCAGCTGCTTCATTCCAGGAGACCACCAAGGTCCTGACGGATGCGGCAGTCAACGGCAAGATCGATAATCTGTTCGGAATCAAAGAGAATGTCATCATCGGTAAGCTGATCCCTGCCGGAACAGGTTCCAAGTTCGAAAGAGAAACGACGGATCTGGTCCATCAGAGAGCCGAGGAACTCGATGAGATCAGGGAAGAAAAACTTCTTGCGGCGCAGGA